>Ga0307947_1003019_pt1 | contig 13557 bp, 22 predicted proteins | sample OrgLakmetagen232_FD_201840 | JGI IMG/M metagenome (GOLD analysis project Ga0307947, IMG submission 201840) | Saline water microbial communities from Organic Lake, Antarctica - #232 | ecosystem: Environmental > Aquatic > Non-marine Saline and Alkaline > Saline | place: Antarctica: Organic Lake...
CCCCTTCTGTCCCATAACAACAACACGATGCCACTCAGGGTCTTTACCAGGAGGCATTATAATGTTCTGGAGGCTGGGGGGACAATTCGTGGTGGTTGGAGGGTGGTTGGTGCAAGCCCAGGGTACCTCCCAAAATAGCATAAATACGTTTTCGTATTATACACGTATTGCGTATTAATAGCGTATTATACCGTATGGGACATCTCAGAAGTCCGTATGACCCATCCCTGCCATAAACCGTAAAAATGGTAACAAATGCTTGCAACAGTGAGCACATCCCCTTCCCCTTAAAATGCCCGTACCTGATTACGCACGTTCTCCCATGTTATTGAGTTGCCGTAGGGAAAGTGCAAGTCAACGGTCACCATTTGGCCAAGCAGAATGCCAAATGCCCACATGTCCACAGCTAGGGTGTAGGTCATCCGTGGATTGTCGCCTGCGAGCTTCTCGGAGGGCCTGCAGAATGTTGAAGCTAAATGTATAAAGCACAGCCTTTCTGTAAGGCTTTGTAGTGGTACAAGGAGCACTGCCAACAGGAGAAATGATTGCGAACCCTTTTCAGGTGCAATGTCACAAAGCAAGGGTGTTTGAGCGCCTTCTGTGCCTGACCAGATTAGACCATAATTCTCTTGCTTTGACTCCGGCGAACTTTCTCATTGCTCAGGCCCGTGTCTATCCTGCTTAAGTTTAGTCACCAGGTTCATATAACAGTACCGTAGATACGTATAATCAGTGCAAATATTTCCATGCATAAGATAGAACGGCTCCGCCCGCCCATAATTCTACCTGCAAAACTTTTTGCCTTTTTGTGTGTTTGTTTCCGTTCCTACAAGGCGGAAACAGACCTCCTCCTGTGCACTCGCTTTGCACCATGCAGACCCGTTTTTGCTGTAAGGACAGGCCTCCTCCTGGGCACTCGCTTCGCACCTTGCGGACCCGTTCTTGCTTTAAGGAACGCGACCAGAAGTCGCGGGCAGAAGCAAGTCCATGCACGGATACACATCCTTTGACCTTGCCGTATCTGCAAAACAGTCCAGGCATCTATATCAAAAGACGCAAAGACGCTTCAGGCCAAATTCCGCATGCGGCGCTTATGCCTTTGTCACTGCCAGAGCTTTCCAAAATCCATTCAAGTTTGTAACTTCGCTGTAAAATAATAATTCAAATTAGTGGCGTTAAATTGCATCAAAAAGTGGCCGGCCAAAAACCCTCCTCATCGTCGGTTCCCGTGCAGCCACAGAAAATGACGGCGCATGACAACTGCACAATTTCTGAACAGATTTTGAGTATGAATACAAACAGTAAATTGTGCATTTTGACGCCGTCACAACGTGTCATTTTCCAACCCTTGTCGTTGTCAAAATTTCGACGATCACAGCTCGCCGCGGAACTGGACACACAGACAAAAACCAGGCCAGTTTAATTTTCTACGTAATCTTACGTGGAACAGACGCCTGGCCGCGGAGCTATTCAGGCCCAAACTCTGTACAACCGAATTGGTTAAAGCCCGGACATCGCAAATTTCTTGTCAGGAATTTGATATTTCCGTACAATATGTATCCTCAGAGGAAAGTGGCCAGCCCTAAATATGCTGTAAAGAGTGCTGGGGTCCTCTGAATGGATTTTACATAATTGCAGGGAATTGGGAGGGAATGGCAGAGAAAAGCAGGCATTAAAAGGCCAATTTCCAAGGACAACATGAGAACTGCTGAGGCTTACCGAGCTGTATGGTATGATTATGGTTTGTACGATACGGACTGTATTTGCTAAACCGCGGTGTACATCCATACTTGCCGAAATCTTCTGTAATTATGGTGCGATGTACGGTACAGTGCCGAACTGGCACTGCCAGTGCAAAAACCTCAGAAAGGCCTCTCCACCCCAAAACCTCCCATTTTCGCCCCCCAGCATGCTCCTCCCATATGCTGACGCCACATATGCTGACGCCACAAAGTGCTTCCCTGAACAACCCTGAGGCTGGGTTGCGGCTGCATCAGCTCAGGGGAAGGGCCCAGCGGAGGCTTGCATGGAACCCCAAAGTAGTTTGCCGCATCCGTTCCTTGCTTACAGCTGAAATGAATTAATAATTTCATTAATTCATTAGAATGGTTTCGGGTGAAAATTGCAGCCAAATGGCTAAATCACGGTCAAAACAGAACAGTACAGTGGCCGCATCCGTTCCTTGCTTACAGCTGAAATGAATTAATAATTTCATTAATTCATTAGAATGGTTTCGGGTGAAAATTGCAGCCAAATGGCTAAATCACGGTCAAAACAGAACAGTACAGTGGCACTGTCTTGTACGTTCGGATATTGAAATTTTCACCAGACCCATACGGTAATGTACGGCGTATTGTGGTACAATACCGTGCATACGGTCAAGAAAAAAGTACGGCGTAACTTGACAAGCCTGATCTGGAGAGTGGAGCAGGAAAAATGGGGTAAATGGGGGGCAACAACGGGGGGGCAAACGGAGGTTATTCAGGCAGCCCGTTCAAGAGAGCACTTTGATTTTGCAGGCTGCTTTGGCTGTTGCAAGCCCATTGCTGCATCCCCAGTGGAAACGCAAAATACATTAGATACTCTAAAGTGAATGCAAGGAATCCTCATGCACGCAATTAAATTCAGGGGAGGAAATGCAGGGAACAGGCACCTAACTGCAGCTGTCGCTCCCCTGCGCTGGAACCATATACATAAATTATACTGTATATGACCGTATAGTTGGAGAAATCCCTGCTGCTATGATAACCATGTATACACCTATATATACATGGTCCACGAGACCATATTACAACATACAAATTCTAGACTGAGCATGTAAACCCATTATTAAACACTCACAGGAATTGACTAGTGCCCCGAATCCTCTGGGTTGAGAAGTGCGCAGTCCCTTGACCACTACCAAAGAACTTGGACATGCCAAAGTCGGCAAGAACCTACGAACAGGCTTGTCGAGAGCCAACAATGAAGCTAGCACGGTGCTAACACATGTTGCGGTGCACAAAATTTACACGATCGTGACGTAAAAAGCTCCTCCGTCTCTGTGCCAGCCAGCTTTTGACAGGAATGTCACCAATGAAGGAAGTGAGTCAGTTGCTCACAGGTGTCAAGTGTATGTTTCAGCAGGGGGAATTGTCTATCGTGATGAGCATGGGGGCGACACAACGGAAGAACGAACATGCAAGAACAAAGGACACACGTAGAACACACTGAACAACGCTTAGAACAACATAGAGCAAAACACTCAACAATGTTTAACACACGCACCGCATGGTTGTCACCATCCAACAACACATTCCCAGGCTTAAGGTCCTCATTTGCCATGCCTGCAAGCATATGCACATGCATTTAGCAGAAAAGCAGGGGAACGCGTAAATAAGAAGGGTTTATAAGACGTGCAGTAATCAATAATGGAAACCACAGCAACCTTCACTCCCATCCTGCATGGAGCTCTACTAATCTATCTTCGCTCAGTCTGCTAATTTAAGTCTTTACTCACGTCCTGCATGGAGCTCTTCTAATCCTGAGGCAACATCTTTCGCTATGCGCAGCATTGTTGCAAAAGGCAGCCTGTCAGCGGGATCATCAGAATCTGCGTTTAAGCAAGGAAATTAATAATCAATGGGATATACCGTACAGGCGCGTGACAAGTGTGAGGTTTGAAAAACCCAATTAATCAACCATAATGCAATCTACGCAAGGGGGGATGTCTAAAATAATTTACATAGTACAAGCCTATGCAAGGGCATTTGGCCTTCTGAGCTGCGCGTGTACACGTATGCTTGTGTGTGTGTGTGCATGGTGCGCATGCATGCACGTGTGCGTGCGCAAGGTGTGCATGTGTGTGCGTGGTGTGTGCAAGGTGCACGTGCGTGCGTGTGTGATATACCGCCTATACGATATGGTATTATATGCCGTAGATACCGTATGTTTATTATCATTAAGCAGTAAAAACATATAAACGGTTGAATATCATGCAGCAATGATTTCTTTAGTTCATTCCTTTCATTTCATGACGAGTACAAATTTCAAATTTTACAAGGGGGCTGACTGACGCCCAAGATCGTATGTTTTTTACATGCTCCCCGCATATGTTACCCCAATTTTGTACATTTCAAGCAGGGCATCAAGAGGGTGTTAACAAAAAACAAGTGGACGGGGGGTTAAAATTTGGGCTGGACCCCCCTGAACCCCCCCTTTTTTTACCCCCCTTCCGGTGCCCCCACCCAAACAAAAAGTGTACCATTCTGCTCCTTTTTCAAATAGGCATCCATCTGCATACTCACCACAACCAAAGATTGACTTGCTGCAGAGTTATGGGGCAAACACTGAGACGCGGACGCTCTTGCATACATGACCTGCCAAGCACCTACAAGTAGCCTTAAACACCCACAGATTGCTATCCTTTCTTCAGCATTCCAATGTGCATCTTGTGTTGATACTATCCTGCAAGTTTGGACTGATCAGTTGCTCCTTTGGCTTTACACACCCTGCGGCCCACACCCATGCACGGGTGGCTCTGACTTGTAGGCGTGCACACAGACCCCCCTTTTTACCCATTTCGCACAAAAAGGGTGCCAAACGACTGGGCTTGAGCTGAAGATTCCGCTTTAAAATTTCGAGAAAGTGGCCCAGAAAAATTCTGGAGGGGGGGTCCGAAAAACTTGGCCTCCCCCCCAACCCCCCCCCCTCCGATTGGACACATATATATACCAATTAAAAGCTCTCAACGTGAGGATTCCGAATATACGATTTTTATCGGGATTCGGACGTGACGTCCAGAAGTTAAGCTTTCTGCAGCCTCCTGAGGGCATCATTAAAAAGACCTTTCCTAAGCACTGCTGCTTGAGATGTACAATTTGGAGAGACATGCCAAATCAGCCGCGGTGAGGACCTGAATTTTTGGTTCAACGTTTACATACCAAAACACCCAGGCCACCAAATTGGGTGATTCTTGGTGCTATGGAGCTCTTGTAGCATATATCATTGCATAAAGTTAAAAGACCTAGTGGTTGGCCCTGTCAGCCATTTCCCTTAAGGAAAATCAGCTAATAAGGTGCCAAAAAGGTCAATTTGTGACCTCCTTTAACCCAGATTGTGAATACCGTACTGTACCGTAACCAATCCGAGGTTTGGAAATACCCGATTGATATTTCCCAATGCAACCAAAGCGAGGGGGGCAACACACAATTAATAAACACAATGCAAGCCTATGCTAGAGCCTTCTGACCCTATGAGCTGCACCTACATGCATGGGCACGCGCGCGTGCGCGCGTACGTGTGTGTGCGTGCGCATATGCGCGTGCGTGCACGAACGTGCGTGTTTGTGTGTGTGCGTGTGCGTGTGTGTGTATGTGTGTGTATGCGTATGTGTGTATGTACGTGTGTATACGTATGTATACATGTCCCATACATGTGTGTGTATGTGTGTGTGTGTGCGTTATGTACTTGTGCGTGTGTGTGTGTGTGTGTTTGTGTGTGTGTTTGTGTTTGTGTGTGTGTGTGCTTGTGCGTGTGGGTACGTGTGCGTGCATGGGAAGGGATTGAAGACGCCCTTTTGAGCTGTTTGTCCACCTTGGGGGCCTTGAGGGGCGGCTTGGGAGGCTTTCCCGGCCTGTCCCCATTCATGCAAAAATTAATTAATTACAGGGATGTGTTGTTTCATTAAAAAAAGATTACGCGTATAATTCAACCGTATTTTAAAGCAATTTCGGGAGTGCCATTTTTGACCCAAAATGAACCCAATTCGCCCCAAAATCACCCAAAGCGTCCTCAATTTTTCCCGGTACATTGTTATAAATATATTATAAAATAGCTGAAGCTATGAAAGGCCGTTGTGGGGCAGAAATTGCCTAAAAAGGCCCCAAAACGGCAAAAAAGGCAAATTTTGTAACCGTTTAATATTGCCCAATTTACCCAAATTTCTGACAAGAAATTTTGTGCTGGAGGGGGGCGAGTCCGGTTGGGTGCACTTGGCCTCCACGGCGGTAAGATACAATCAGAAAATTGAGTTAGCCTGCCCACCACAGGTATGTGAAGTTTCGCGGCGAGCTGTGATGGTCGGACTTTGGACAACGATAAGGGCTGCAAAGTTGCATGCTGTGTTATTTCTTTCAGGAGTTGTGCATTTCTCATGCGCTGTGTTCACGCAGTACATCCTCTCTGTGGCTGATGGAGACCGACGAGGAGGAACTGTGGCCGGCCAATTTTTGATGCAGATTAATGCCACCGTTATCTGCTGTTATGAACTATTATTTTACAGCGCAGTAATGAACGTGAATGGATTTTGGGAAGCTCTGGCAGTGAGGGGCGTCCGTGCATGGACTTGCTTCTGTCCACGACTTTCTGGTCGCGTTCTTAATACAAGAACGGGTCTGCCTGGTGCAAAGCGAGTGCACAGGAGGAGGCCTGTTTTCGCCTTGTAGGAACGGAAACAAGCATACAAAAAGGCAGTAAGAAATTTGGGCAGCGGAGCCCTTCTATGTTCAATACGGTAAAATACGTGTTAATTGCGATACGGCGTATTATACGAACACGCCGTATGACACATCCCACATCCTGATTAACTACAATGTCCCATTTGGAATAGCTTCGCGAGGCCCTTGTTACTTAGTTATTTTAATTGCTCCCAATACACTGCGAGGGGGTAAAAAGTTCGCGGAGCACGGTAATATAAGTGCGGTGTGCAGGATGATATCATGGTATATAGTTTTGGGATTTGGGAAGGAATCATTGATATATAATATATAGTGTTGGGAATAAATATTGGTCCCAGGGAGAAGCTGTGGCATGATTAAATCTGGGAAAGAAACACGGGAAGGACACTGGAATTCGGCCAGTCAGCCCCCTCTGACATAATACCATTGCATACTGACGCGCGAGCGCGCACAAACAAACACACGCCCATACCCACGCACTTTCACACACACACCCCACCCCAACCAACCTAAAACACACGTATGCACACATGCACGCACGCGCACAAGCGCACGCTCACGCACACACACACACACACACACACACGCACACACACACACACACACACACACACGCACAAGCGCACACACACACACACGCACACACACACACACACACACACACACCTCGAGGCTGGCCGTTAGCATCAGTGCTGATCAAATCTTGCAGAGAGTGTACGTATACCCGCATAATGAGGCACGGAGACTGCTTTGGTCCAAGCTTGGACCACCCAAAGCACTGCACCACGTGCTTGCACCACCTGATGATGATGATTATATATATTGGTGTGGATAGCATATTGATTTCAATTCCTGAGTGTGATGGTTGCGCAGAGGTGCTTTGCCTCCCGCAGTGTGCAAGCTCATACACAATCCTACCTACTGGTTTCCAAAGTGGATTGCAGCTCCTCCATGAACAACTTCCGTTCAGTCTCATTCCTGTCCAGCTGGGGAGCTAGCTGCTTCAGAGCAACCTGTGGTACATGGTGGAAGGCAGGTACTCCACATGGACTCCAGAGGTCTTCTTCTTCGTCGTGCTCGCAAATTTGACTCATGCCCAGTACAACTGATAAACGCACCTCTTTCCACCCTTCATTCAACCGAACGCGCCCTTCGTAAACACAGCCAAAAGCACCTGAACTCATGTGGTCACCTCGTTCGACGTTTTCAGGAGGAATATAATCACGCGCCGACATTTTGATATACAAATCGATAATTGCAAAAGAAATGAGCAAATTGCTGAAGTGGTTTCTCGAGATTTATCGGCAAATTATCGGCCAATTAATTATTGAGCACATGGCAGGCCGCTTATAGGTAGCGTAGCCTCAGCGGGGCTGAAGGGGTCTAATCTGGACACACAGCCAGCCCAGCCGGAGGGGGACAAAACCAGGATTCTCCGGGCACAACCAAAACAAACGCGCGCACACACGCACAACAATTCCCCCCCACACACACAAACACAGGCTGCTCGTGGCGCTTGCCACTGCCAAATGCTGCCCAGGCACAGGGTGGCTTGCACAGCACCAGGCTTCCCTCACACGCAGCCTCGCCTCCGCCTCCAGAGACTCATTGGATGATAAAGACATGGACCTTGAACCTGCCACCGCAATGGAGCTACGCAACGCGTATGCCAGCATGAACGCGCGGTAGGTTCCGTTTGCGTGTTTGCGTGCTCATACTTTGAGAGTGGAGGCAACGTGGCTTGAAGGCAGTTTTCAAGTCTGTGACCAGTGTCCTGGTGACAATGTCCAGAATGAGGTGCGGGCTCTTTTAAATTTTTGCCAAAAACAATTACGTTAAAATTTGCGCTACTTTGGAACACAAACTTACCAGTTGCTGCACTTGATCTCTAGTTTGAGACGCCACCACCATGTTCGAAGTTTTTGAAGCACATTCTCCTTGTCAGCACCGTTCATGTTTTTGTTCTTATTATTTACCTGCAAATGCCCCATCTACCAGACCTCAGTCAACACAGGTCTGTGTAGAGATGTTAGCACCACAACATAACCTCAAATCCAGCAGTACGTAGCCCAGTTGGAACTCAGTTTCAGTAGAGTATACTAATCCGATGCCATAATCGAGACACCATACCAGTCGCATCCAGTTTCAAGCTTTGTCCAACTTCAGGAGTTCTTACGTTTCCAAAATTGTTCTAGTTTATGTGAATGTGCGTATGTTTCTGGACTCCAGGCCTACTTTCTTGACACTTGACAGCGTTTGCTTGTGTGAACATTGTGTGTATGGGCTGTCAGGGTGTGGCCACCTGACGTTTTTCACCTGCATCTTCGTTTTGTCGGTGCGTAATTCTTTCACCAGTGGTCTAACTTGCCTTCTTACTCTCGTGCTTTTAACGTTAGCATTTTTCCAGTTGTGTTTCAGTCCCTTTTTCACTTGGTTTGTTTTGAGGTTTACTTCGTTCTCATAGGTTGAGCAGCCATCCCAGGTTGAATGCCTTGGTAATCTAGACTAAACTAAACTTATATTGCCAAGATAGGCCGGTTTGTGAGCTGAGGAAATACTACTCTTATTTGTTTACGCCATTTTTCGAGGACTTTTCTTTGTAATTGATCTTATGGATCTCTTTGTGGCTGAAGAATGATTGCGGTGTGTGGGACACTGTACAGAATTTGTGATTGTGTAGAATGATTGCGGTGAGTGGGACACTGTACAGACTTTATGCCAATTTGCTACGTTCCATGGTCCAAGACTGGTGTACCCAACACAACAAGATCCCGGACAGCCAATTTGGTTTTTATCCTGGCAGAAGCACGTTGCACCCGCTGTTTATTCTGTGGCACCTCAAAGATGCCGCACAGAAGATGCAGAGGAAATCATCACGGCTGTACACAGCCTTCATTGATATCAAACAAGCAATGACTCCATTCCCAGAAGCAAAATGTGGGACCACCTTCGTAAGAACCAGATGCCCATCCTCGAAAATTTGTATAATGCTGATGAATACACGCTGTTGGATGGGGATAAATCATTTTATACTGTCCAGTCATCTTTTGGTGTGAAGCAAGGGTGCCCCCCCTCCCCCCTGCTGTTTACCATTTACTTGAACGAAATTGACAGCGTGACTGATGGGGCATAGGGTGCGCTCACTAGTATCCCTGGTTTACTGTGAGAAGCATGCTGTTTGCTGAAGACTTTTCCCTCCCTTTCAATGAACATGCGGATTTGCAGACCAAGCTAAACAAGCTGAGAGTTTACGCTGAAAGGAATTCCCTCACTGTCAACACACAGAAGTCAGAGGTATTGTGACAAGTCGGGGGAAGCATCGCAAGCAATGCTGAAAAGTTGGCGAAGCCTTTTGCGCTGTGAACTGGAAACTTGTGTTTGCTTTGTGCGCGCTTATACATGTGTGTGTGTGTGTGTGTGTGTGTGTGTGTGTGTGTGTGTGTGTGTGTGTGTGTGTGTGTGTGCGCGTGTGTGTGTATGTGCGTGTGCGTGCGTGCGTGTTTGTGTGTGTGTGTGTGTGTGTGTGTGTGTGTCTAAGCCTTCAACCTGCTCACATCTGTCAGTCAAACATGGAGACTCGCATCCTCTCAGAACACGCTCACATCGTCATCGCGTCATTAAACATATATTTTTAAGTCCCTTGCAACTTAAATTGTTGAGATCCGTGCACCCAGTCGTGTGCTTGCATGGAGCAGCGAACTTTTCGTCCCGCCTCTCCTTGACCCCGGACCCAGCCGGCACACTCAGAAACGTCTCCTGTCCACGCCTGTGCGGTCAGATGATGTTCGGGGGGCATGGGCTGGGATGAGCGCCGGGCAGCTTCCTCCAGCTACCAAACATTGAGTCACTTCTTTCCACAGCACTGTTCACTGCACCCCTGGTCGCCAAAACTTGTATGCCCCGACAAAAAGGTTTGCTTGGCCTGCATGCCAAGTTTCAGACCTGGAAGTTGGGTGCGTGGCTCTGGCCAGGCCCTGATTCTCAACTTTCCAAACTTTCGTTCCGGGGTGCGCCCAGCAGCACCACCCCCTGCCTCTAGCCTCCCCCTGACACCGCAAGGCTGCCTGATTTGTAAGTCTGGGTCACTGTGCAAGTTTTGGGGGCGGGGGTTGCGCTGGGCGGGCCTGCGCACACTGGTGTGAATAATTCTCGTTTTCACGGTGCGCCCAGCAGCACCTCCACCGCCCCTCCCCATCCCCTGACACCGCAGGGCTGCGTGGTTAGTTAGTCTAAGGTGCCTTGCAAAGTTTGGGGACAGGGGGTGCGCTGGGCGGGCCTGCGTGCCCTGGTGGGAACTCAGGCGTGAAACATGCCAAACCTAGGGGCTGCGCCCCATGACTGGGGCTTCGCCAAAAAGAAGGAAAAAGAAAAACTACGCAGGCAGTTAAAACCACTCCCCACAGTAATTAAGAAGGAAAAGGAGCCACTTTATTTGGTACTGAGTACCGTAAAGCTCCTCCACCGCGAAAAGGAAAGGAAAAATCAATGCGGATCAGCCATGTGGGTTTGGCCTGAAACCGGCTCCTGATGAGAGTTGATAACAGTACTGGAAAGGGCACGTCTGGTATGGACAAGTTTAGCAGCAAAGTTCACAGAGTGCACACGGAGTTTGGAGGCAAGCTTCTTAACTCTTTGAGAATCAAGACCCCCCAGTTCCTTGAAAGGCTTCAGAGTGTGAGTGTTGTAGATGGTGCCACCCACACCCAAAAGGATGATGTGGAGAGTAATGGAGGCTCCTTGGGGAATGTTGCAGAGATCTTTGTGCTTGCCTGCTTCAACTCTAAAATTGAATCTCTGCCCCCTCTGTACTTTGACGGTGTTGTACTGCTCCCCTACACAGAATCATTCAAATATTTGGGCATGGTGTGCGACAAGCAGATCAATCTGAATACCGCGGCTGACGCAACACTTTGCCCATTCACGGCAGGCACGTTCAGAGTAAAAATACTTATCAGAAACCTAATGCAACACACGTACACATGGCTTTTCAAGACACACGCTGTTCCTGCTGGTATGTACGCGGGTCAGATTTGGCCACTCCTTACTTACAGCAAGGCAAAGACATGGACAGTCCCCTACAGAAATGGCTGTTGACAGTGTTGAAAAGGATGTTGGTAGTCAGAGACACCGTCTTCATGGTGTGTCATGTGTCATGTGCGAGTGTGGATTGGAACCCCTACAATTCAATTGGTTACGCACGGCAATGCAGCTGTACAATTCTTTGATTGAATCCAACAGCTTTGCAATGAAATTGGTCTTACATGCTGACATGCAGTTGAGCACACGGTTTAATGATTGCTGGTCAGTCCATATCTTTTTGCCACATGGCATGGATGGTCTGACCCAATCGTATATCTTCAAACAGAAACTGCAAATCTGTGAGCCCATTGGTCTCAGCTGTTTTGTCGTAGACCTCAGGGAGCGAGAGACGCTTGGAGTACTGGACACCTTAGTCTGACACGCATCCGAGAGAACACAACAGCAAATGCTCTACTTATCACCAATGGTGTGCTTTTCCTACACAAAGGGCTCTGGTCACTCATTTGCCTTGCATCCTACCCATAAACATGTTTCGCAACCTGCCTCGTGATGTCATTCGCAGTACTACAGCTCGTTTCAGACTTTATATTCACACCCTACGTTTTGAGACAGCGACATGGAGTCATAGTAACTTCCCCACCTGTGACCTGTGTGACACTGATGATGTCCAAGATGAGCAGCATGTTCTCTTCCACTGTGCCAATCCCCACGTGATTTCTCTCCGTAGAACATATGCATCTCTGTTTTCCCCAACAGGAGCCCACGATGTGTCTACTTTCTTAAGCCAGAACAATACTTTTGCCATTCCGCTGAGATGCCCTTTGAGGCATATATAGTGATGTAACCTTACCTTAAGCCAGAACAATAACAAGCTTATTTTTTTCCTCCATGAACTAATTGCTTTTTATGAGCAGGCTAGCCACTTCTTGACTGAAAGCCTTTTTTTTGTGAACCTTGCACCATATATTTCCAGAACGAGGTGCATGCTCTTGTATTCTGCTTAGATCATTGGAGTTGTGAGCTGAGGAAAAATGACTCCTCTTTGTTTGCACCTTTTTTGAGGACTTCTCAGCAGCCCATCCTTATCTGGTGCAACAGGTCAACAACAAACTTGCTCTCTCAGCAGAATGCTAATCTTCTCCTCTTTATTTCTGTGCTTGTGGATTTATTTGTGGCTGACTACGACAAGGTGCTCAGAATGATTGGATGCCTGCTCCTGACACGCACTATTGATCCCCCTAGTAGCGATACCATGCTTGCCTTGGTGGCTGAGCAAATAGGAAAGATGAACGGACGTGCTTCCCCAGGATTTGATTGCGTGGCTGCTTCCTTCATTAAGAATGCTGTAGTGGTTCGGCCAAAGCCTGATGGGCGTGGTAGTGAGCGTTTTAACGTCTTAGCGCCTTACATTGCTCAGTTGTTTAATTTGCTGTATGACAAGGCCTGCACCCCTACGTGCTGGAAGCAAGCAAAGCTTAGCCCTCTGTATAAGAAAGGCCCCCTTTCGGACCCCAACAATTACCGCATGTTGGCTGTCAGTGGCACTATGTACCATATGTATGCCAATGTTGTTCGCTCGTTGCTTACTGAGTGGTGTGTGGCAACTTGTCAGATCCTAACACCCAATATGTTTTTTACCCAGGTCGTAACACTTTGCAACACATTTTCATTCTTCGGCACTTACAACATGCTGCACGAACAATTAGACCCAATGGGTCGCCTAGGTTGCACGCTGCTTTCATTGATTTCAAACAAGCCTATGACACCATTCCAAGGGATGCACTATGGAAACACCTTCGGCGTACTTGCATGCCTGCGCCTTTGTTGTCTGTGATTCAAGACATGTACTACCGTGATGAGTATGTCTTGAAGGATGGTGATAAGACTGCTCGTGTGCATCCGACTTGTGGGGTTAAACAAGGTTGCCCCCTGTCTCCTCTGCTTTTTTCCCTCTATATTAACGATATTGACGACATTGCTGAGGGTGTATCAGGGGCTATCACCGGAACCGCGGGTGTGCACGTCTCACACATGTTGTATGCAGATGATCTGACTTTGCTGACTAATGAGCCCCGTGATA
>Ga0307947_1003020_pt1 | contig 13557 bp, 13 predicted proteins | sample OrgLakmetagen232_FD_201840 | JGI IMG/M metagenome (GOLD analysis project Ga0307947, IMG submission 201840) | Saline water microbial communities from Organic Lake, Antarctica - #232 | ecosystem: Environmental > Aquatic > Non-marine Saline and Alkaline > Saline | place: Antarctica: Organic Lake...
ACACAACACACACACACACAAACACACGAAAATAAACACACACACACACACACACACACACACACACACACACACACAAACACACGAAAACACACACACACACACACACACACAAACACACGAAAATAAACGCACACACACACACAAACACACGAAAACACACACACACACACACACACACGAAAACACACACAACACACACACAAACACACATGCACACATACATACACACACACACACACATACACATCAGCAAATACATGTGCATCAAACGCACACGCACGACACACACGCAAGTGCAGACGCACACGCATACTCTCATGCATATGCAATCACATAATTAAACTTACATGCATGCCACGCAAAATATACACGCTTGCCCATTTGTATACCTTGCAACGTACTCACAAAGATGACATACACGCGTAAATGTGACACTGAATGCATACGCACAAAATGCCCAGTCATTTTCTTGTGCAATCCATCGACACATTGCGCTTCTCATTGGACCCCATTTACAGGCATTTTTGAGGGGTACAAACGCTACTACTACAACCAGGTATGAGTATCTCCTTCGCCGTTCCTTTTCTGACACACGTATCCACGCATTCACTAACATGCACATCCGCAAATGCATGTACACACACAGGTACATTAACACGCATGCACTTGCTTACACTCACATTCACACTTTAATGCACACATAAGCATACACCCAGTTTTTTGCCATCTCAGTACCTGGGGGGAGAGCACAAAAACAAAGCGACAGACAGCAAGGGGGGAGATGACATGGCTCATCAAAACTACGAGTCCCCGCTCAATTTCCGCTCGCCCATGGGCTTTTCCTTTTATCTGTCCATCCTGAGTGAGTAAGGGCATAATATCATGTCATGCGTGTATGTTAGTGTGTTTTTTTGGTGTTTGTGTGCATGCGTGCAAGGGTGTCTTTCCTAGTTAGATTGAAATAATCCTTCATACAGAACAATAGTGACAAAATTTAGGCATGCATACTGAGACAGAGACAGACAGACAGACAGGCAGACAGACAGACAGACAGACAGACAGACAGACAGACAGACAGAGAGACAGACAGACAGACAGACAGACAGACAGATAGGCATGTACAAACGTTCACACATTAAACGAAATAATTGCCCACCTCCCTTCCGTGCAGACAATATTTTTGCTGTGTGTGGTCTTGCCGGGGTTATAAACGCACAGCGGGAGCTCATTGTCGCCTTCTTCGTCTACAACGCGGCACAGATGGTGGTTGCCTTCCACTACTTTGTGGATCTGTGCACTGATGCTGGTGTGAGATACACGGGGGAGCCTGCAAAGCTGTCGGCCTATGAACAGGCTGCTGCTGCCTTCATTTTTTTCAATTTCCTGCTCAGTGTGGTAGCCACTGCCTTTGCGGTAAGGGCGTGTGTGGTGTGTGTGTTTGTGCTTGTGCAGGAAGGGTGGCTCTGTGCATGATGGGGAAGCAGGGTTTGCATGCTGCAGTGGGTGCCTGTTGTGGTATATGCATGCTATGGCTGTGCACACTGTGGCTATGTTTGCAAAATAGTATGCTGATGTAGTTCTTTTGTGTCACCTGTGTATCATGTCAGATGCAGGGTTCTGACTACACATTGCGTCCTGCAAGGAGTGTTTTGCTGCCTGCGTAGTTTTTCTTTTCTTTTCTTTTCGTCCTTTCACATTGACATCACAAGCTTCCTTACTGGTGGCTTTTCCTGCAGGTTAGGGCCATAGACGAGATCAAGCAAAAGCAGAGGGATGACTACAACAGGTAGGTCTGCGGCAATCAGGATGGCTACGTAAGAAAACAAGTATTTGGAAATGGGGTAGTTGGACCCTAGGACACTAAGTGTCTAGGACTTATGGACCGGTAGAGAAACTGAGAGTCTTATAGCTTGGACCTTTCTCTAAAAACTTTAACAGCCAAATCGAGTGAGAAGCTCATGCTAAGAAGGATGGTGCTTTCCGATTGTTGAACAGTGCCCTGGTTGGAATAGTGCCCAAATTTATTTGAGCTCCTCGATATAAAATATATGCAGCTGGAAAGGAGCTAATTTTTAAAACATACTGGGCACCGTCTCAAATGGCAATGCCGCGAAATGCAAGCCTGGTTCCTGAGCGGGGTCATGTTGTTGCGATTTCGCGATAAGTTGGAAGTTAAATACAACATCGCTGGAGCACAAATGCATTCTGGCCACTTGTTGTTGTGATGACGTGTGCTCAATGCAAGCGCTGTTCGGGGTTGAGAATGGCAGGTTTTAGGAAGTTCCAACAGACATCTTGCATCATCCGTAAGGTCTTTATAGCTGTGGAAGTTTGCATACCTGCCATGCCTTTTACAAAAGACTTGCTGAGTTGCATGACCTAGGGTCCCCAAGCGCAGCGCCACTAATTGAAATAGAGGCATTACTGCTTCTGACAGGCTCGTTGCTTCTGAAAAAAGAAAAGAACGACTGTAGGCAGTGGCAATTGTCTCCCCCTGCGTGGAGGTGAGAAAAAGAAGGCCACTTGGTGCATGATTTAGAAGTCTTTGACAATATCACTAGAATTGCTTTGAGATCCAAGGGCATGCAGCTGTAACCTGAGATCGTTTTTTAGCAAATACTTTCTGTGAATCTGTATGTTTGCTGCTGGAAACAAAAACTGAGACTTGCCTTTGCGAGCAGGTTCACCGTCCTGAGCGACACTCTCCAATACGAGCCTGACAACGCTTAATCAGCTCTGAATGATCGGAGCTCTTTTGTCTGTGGGAGGAGAGCCTAAATAGCTAGTGATTGGCCCACAGTGTGCTAGAAGGGGAACAAACAAATTGGGGCGTTGGCATGTGGGCTTAAGCTGGACACGGTTCAGTGCTGGCAACCAGCTTCAGTAGCCATTATAACAGACATTTTCCGTGTGTATTACTTCTGATTAAAAAGCAATCAAGGGGCACCAGTTTAAAGAATGTTTAAAGCAGCAGACCAGGCACGGACCCATTTCAGCCAAGACTGTTTGGTTCGATTGCAACCCCCCCGCCTTGGTTTGGTTGCAACCCCATTTCAGCCAAGATGTTTGGTTTAATTGCACCCAAAATGTGCGTGTGGAGGGGATAGCAATCTCCCTACTACGAGGCTGTAAACAAGCGGAGACGGGTGAAATACAAGCAGGGTGTAAAATAAGGAAAGATGGGGGGCAACTAGTTGATGATTTGAAAGGAAAGTTAGGACATACACGCCAAGTAAGGAAAAAGTGTAAACTTGAACGTCTTTGTGACATAGGGTAAGGGTAAGGGTTACACAGCTATATCCGCCAGCGAGGGCAGTTGAGCTATAGCAAAAAAAAAGGCAGCTTCAAGAAGAGAAGGAGGCCAGACTGAACAAGACACCAGAAAAAGAGACAAGGTCAGTGATCAAACAGAGCAAGGCATTTGTCCGCATTGTGACATAGGTATATATAAAGAGAAACTGGACTACTAGTGCCCATCCAGATACACTGACGTGAGGCCCTCGACAAGAGGCAAGGGGAGGTAGGAAGAGGCCAGGGATAAGCCAGAGTATTAGCAGCTAAGCCGCAATGCGATGACTGATACGCCAAAACTAACTCCAACTCTGCCCCAGTCCTCTGATCTTGGTACCGGAATATGCTCATTGATCTGCTCAATACTCAACCAGATGGTTGAGTAAACTTCCCAGCCCTCAGGAGGAGAGGCGCGGCAGCCGACTAGTGTGTGTGTGTGTGTGTCAGTATGGCTGGTGTGTGTGTCAGTGTTTTAAAGCAGAGTTGGAATTGAGAAGCAGGTATGAAAGAGGGAGAAGAAATTGCCTGCAGTCAGAAGTGCAGCTACCAGCCATTGCTCAAGAAAAATTCAACCTTGGCTTAGATAAATTTCTGTCACTTTCTGTCAAATCTGTTGTTTTCTGTCAAATGCCTTGTCAGTTGGTGTGCTGAGTCTTGTGCTTTGCTCTGACAACAAGCAAAAGTCTCCCCTACAGGGTTAAGCTAAGGAAGCGCAGCCGCGCCAGGAAGTTTCTCTCAAAGTAACAGTTCACATCCAAGTAGTGGTAGTAGTCAGTCCATACAACTATTCAGTTTAGCAACTTAACCCAGATCACTACCCATAAAAAGCGCATATGACATTTCTTCTAAGTAACCTGGAATGTCGATTTGTAGCAGTTAACCTTTTCCCAATTAGAAAGATAATAAATGGACGTGACTGAAGGCGCAAAAATTTAGCATTTGCTATTTATCACAATTTCATGCCAGAAACGCACGAGCCAGGTTAAAAAACTGACGGTCTTCATGAGCATGGGAAAACAACCTCTCATAGATATAGACCAGCATCCTCTCACTCAGTGCCGTCCACGAAGGCCTCATCAAAATCAACACTTTCAAACTCGTCCTCTTCATCTGTCTCAAACTCCCCCTCCTCATCCTCTTCGACCTCATCGCTGTCTTCATTTTCACTGTCAAGTGCGATAGAGCTGCCGCTGTCCCCCCCCAGGTCCTCTCCGCCCTCCTGTAAATGTGATTGAAAAAAGATGCAGTTGAGAAAAAATCTCCAGAAGTGAAATATTGTGCGTGTGTGTGCGTGTGTTTCTCTTTGCATCCATCAGGTAAGGTAGATCCTAAAACAGATGTTTTTTATAACTCTTGCCAACTAAGCCACCTCCTCCTTTTGAGTTCGTTACGTGGCAATCACAAGAAGGTTCGACAACCCTGTAAGTAAGGGCTCTATTGACTATATGGATCCAGGTAAATCTGCTGCTCACGCAACTGCATACAAAACAACATTTCGTCCTTCAATGATGTCATTTGACACAGAAGTAAAGCCAACCATTTCCCGCAACAAAGGTGCAGGACCCACCATTGCAGAGAAAGGGCTATCCATGCCTTCCATCATCTGTGCACGCAGTTCAAGCTCCTCATCATCCCAGCCATCTGAGTCGCTGCCCTCTTCGCCCTGCAAACAACAAAGGCGTAGGTAAATTTATGCTTTGGTGTGCGCTGTGCAAGCAAGCTGCATTAAAGGAAAAAGGAAAGTAAAACGTGCTACCAGTGGTTAGAGCCAGCATGACAAAGGAAGGGGACTTGATGATATTTGTAGCACACATTCTTGCTTCAACATTACACACCTCCCTGCCCTCTTTTTCAAGCAATACAAGATATATCCGACATGTCAAGGAATAAAGGGACTACCAGGGTACCAAAAGGCCTCAAGATCGACCAGGAAACGAACGTTGCCTGCAACGAGGATAAAACGTCACACCACACACTCCACACCACTATACCATGACACTCAAATGCACACATACGTTCCCACCGGCCCACATGTCGGCATCACAGCAACATCTTACCCAGGCTCCCTGCTGCCTCTCCATCCGACCCAGTGTCCCTGCTAGTCGCCTTGCTGCCCCTGCAAGGGCACCCCCGTTGGCCACACGCCTGTTGGGACGTTGCTGGGGGGTCAAGCCTGGTGTGTCCCCTCCTTCCTCACCATCCGATCCGTTGGATAGGAAGTCACTGTCCACGACCTCCTCGTCAGAGTCCTGCTGGTTTTTTGTGGCGTGAGGCATGGTGAAGGCGTGACCTTTGCGGGAGGTTGTGACTGAATGCCGTCTAACGATGTAAGTGTTTACAGTATTTTGGTGGGATCTGCTGCGGCAAACACCTCAGCAAATGGGTGGCTTCAGACCTACGCCAATGGTGTTTTAACGTTAGGCACGTTACTTAGCCTCATGACATGAACAGGGCTGTCTAATCAGGATGAGAAATGGTAAGTACGACCGATTCGGTTGCAAAGCAGGTGGCAGGCGGATCACTACAAGAAAGTGCTGTTTGATGTCTTGGAGCTCAAGCTAAACGCCTGCAGCGAGTACTCGATGGCGGGTTGAGTCTGCTGTCATTACTTTATACGACACAAAAAAGATGCACTGCCAGGAAAGCTTTGGGCTCAAACAAGAGCCCATCAACCCACCCCTCCACTTTGACTGTCATCACTCTCTTCTTCGTCACTGCTGTCATCTGCCTGACGCTGGCGACCGACCTGGACATTCAGAAGTGTGCATACGTGTACGTGTGTGTGTGAGTGTGTGTGTGTGCGTGTACATTTTTATTGAACCTGTGCGTGTGCATTCAATTGAATGTGTGTGCATCAACGTCTTAACTGAATGTGTGTGTAGCCAAAGTGAATGTTTGAGTGTGTACTTGTGAGAGTGAGTATGGGTGTGCTTGTGTGTTGTTTGTGTGTGTATGTGTGTGTGTGCCTACATGACAGAGAACTATAAAAGAAGCCTGTTTGTTAAATCAAGTGCTGCATGGATGGACGACGCTCACCTCAAGGAGCCGCACGTTGCTGGACAGCGTGCTGTCAACAGTGTCCATGCACACCACGGCCAACAGGGAGTCACTTTCCTCTGTAGCAAGATCGACCACAGCCCTGCAATCATAAGTAACAGCACCAGCAATTTTTTAACATAAGAAACATAAGATCGCTCGCCGCCGCTTTTCCCTCTCATCATATTCTGCTGTCAAGTCACACAAGTTGTGGGTTGCGACCCTCCTGCACTTCCAAGCAAAGGTATTGGAACAATTAAACAGTATCAAATAAGCCTGAAGGCATTGGTGAAATCAAATAGCAAAGAGCAAAGACACCCCTAAAGGCATTGGCAATACCAAACAGCATGTGACACCCCCAAGAGCATTAGTGTATCAAACTTCAATAAACACCCCTAAAGGCAATGGCAATACCAAACAGCATAAGACACCCCTCAAGGCAGGTGAATCAAACTTTTGTTTTAAGTACACCCTTTTGCCGTCACGGGTATTGTGTCTCAGGTCTGGAAGTTTCACAACGTTGAGCTTACAACAAAGATGGCACTAAAAGTCAATTGCACTCATTTCTAACCAGCACTGTTTTACTGCAGATAGCCTCTGATGTTTTTGGAGTTTTGCAAAGGTGAAGGCTGCTAGGTTTGAACACAGCTTGCACAACGCAGCACTTCCGCTGCTCTGCATCAACAAAACTCAACCCTGTCAAGCTGCAAAACCAAGTGTTGCACCTACGCTCATTCAACAAACTGAATCGTAGCATTCTCACTGCTCCGCATCCACAGAGGCAAGCTTGCATCAGTTCCATTGCAAAATCAAGTTGTTGCTGTGCTGCTCCAATAAACTGAAACTCATCATCCTCACCGCTTCACGGCAGGAAGCTCAAACCCTTGGATGTCGCAAGATCAAATGTTGCTATTAAGCTTAATTTAAAAAATCCCTTGGATGTCGCAAGATCAAGTGTTGCTGTTAAGCTTAATTATAATAACAGATGGATGTCGCAAGATCAAATGTGGCTGTTAAGCTAAGTAAAAAAACAGAAACAGAAACACGCCACCCTCACCCGCTCCACAATGACCATCTCTCCCCTTTCCGAACTGATGAAACAAAAAACAAAATCTTGCGCACTCACCGCTCCACGTCCACAGTGGCAAGCTCCCCCCAAGTAGAGCTGTCCAAAACCCTAAAGGCCGAGTGGAGGTGGTGACGTGCCCTCCGAGGGGCGAGCAGGGATCCCAGCTCTTCACTACTACGTCTCAAAGAGGCATACGCGACAGAGCCGTCGCCACTGAAAGTCTGCAAAGCAAACAATGGCATGCGTGTCCAGTTACTGCTTTAGCAAGCGCAATGAGTGATCAGTTTAATCTCACGGACACGCCTTCAAGGATATGCAAAGCTAACATGGGCATTTGTGTTCAGGAGCTTCAGCATGCGCAAAATGATCTCTTCAAGGATATGTAAAGCGAACATGGGCATTTGTGTTCAGGAGCTTCAGCATGCGTAAAGTGATCTGTTACTTCTCACGGACAAGCAACAAACTGATGTAACTAAAATCTTTAAGGCGCAGAATGTGCACATGCACGTGCTTTCTGGCACAGGCACCAAGTGCAGCAATGTTTTGCATGCACATAGCAAGGTGGTATGTATTGCGGAATTGCATACCCTATACTTAATACTAGCTATGAAATGGATAACCTAAACACATAAGATACACACATACCAGCTGCGTGCCGTGCAATGGATAAGACACACTAGACCAGCTGCGTGCTGTGAAACGAATAAAATACATAAGACCAGCTGCGTGTTGTGAAATGGATAAGTTACACACATAAGACACACACATACCAGCTGTGTGCCGTCCAGTGCAGGCACAGAGCGCAAAAGTTTGTACGTCCTCAGGTCCCAAACCTCGCTGTTCAGAATGGCCTCTGCAAGCGCATGCGGATTTAACACGACTGATTGGCAACTATTATCCTGGAATGCTTTGCATGCTTAAATCATCACGATTTCTTCGTCTGTGCTCTTGCTTTGTGCGCGTATCAAAATCAGGTGTGCAATTGTGCTAACAGTTTCCACAAGAAAAGACGTAGCCACGGTGTTCATGACAGTCTAGCTATAGTGAGTTCATCACCTAGGTCTGATCTCAGGTTCAAATAAAAGCTCTTCTGCACACCCTCCACGCCAATTACATGTATCACACCCACTGCATGGTCCTCTCTTCTAAACCACAGCAACCAGCCATGCATCTCAACAGACTTCAGTCCAAATCAAATTTTGGCTGTTGTGCAGTATCAGGTGAATTTAATCAGGGTTACCCAACATCATTGAACATATTCAGAGCAAGGAGATGCAGTCGCAAAAATTGTACGTGCGTGGTCCATCTTAAAAAATGAATGTGCACAGCAAACAGATTATTAACAGATTATTGAGTCTGTGCTATTTCCCAAAAATTCTCACCCGATGGCCAAGTCATATTCTGAGTCGCAAGGTAAACACAGCAGGTTGCTTTTACGACGACTCAAAATAAAAATATGATTTTTTGAGGAGTGTGCTACGCACAACAAGTGCGCTATGCTGTATAAACTCTCACCCAGATGCCCAATCTGACATAGAAACATGCACAACGAAATACCAGCATCAATTAGAACGATGAAATAAAATATTGTGCGTATGATAGCACACTCTTATGATTACCGACCAGTGTGCTACGCTTTATCTTCTCTCACCTGGGTGGCCAGCTGGGTTGAAGCAGCTAGACGTGGCACGTGTCTCACTGAACACATCAAATGTGTGCAGCAAGCGGGGTGGACACCTGCACACAGCACAGCGCGTTTTCAGTGTGTCACCACATCAGCAAAATAAGTTGTTTCCGCACAAGTGACCTTTGTAAATACAGTCTTACACAGTGCATATATGTACAAATCTCGCCAACCTGCAAACACACATTACAACTCCCCTGTCTAAGCCGTCGTTTGCGTACTTGACATTGCATACCAAGGTACCCAGGCACCTACAGCAAAACTGTGCCCAAGCACACAAAACCCTGTAAGAACACACAATACACATACAGACACTCACAAAACACTTGGCCTAGAATTTGATCTCAGCGTACATTGCACCTGACATCCCACAGTGAGGCACCCCAAAGCACAAGAGGGCTGTCAGAAGAAGGACCAAAGCAGGGTGCAGGCGCGGAGCGATACCGCTGATCTGTGCCAGGAGAGCCTAGCATGTTGGACACAGTCATTTCCTGTAATGGTGTGTGTGTGTGTGTGTGTGTGTGTGTGTGTGTGTGTGTGTGTGTGTGTGTGTGTGTGTGTGTGTGTGTGTTTGTGTGTGCGCGCAAATATATAGAGTAAAACCTGAGCCAGTGTGTGTGTGTTTTTACTACACAGCGGCACTACTGCTGTCAGGTGAGACTAGTATGGTGAACGCTTTTTTCCCCGGTTGTTGGATTTTGACATGCATACTTTCCTTGGTTTTTCATGCACATCTCACTTATTTCTGGTCTGACGCGCGCAAGCATATGCAGATATGTTCGCATGTACCATCTTTTAACAGATTTGCCTGGCGGTTTAAGCACACTTTTGAAGATTACTCTCCCACTTACATGCATTTCCCAACAAAAATATACGATTAACATAAAGTGCAGTGTAATCAACACACTCATGTGAACAGACACACATTTGCTTCCTATGAGCAAATATATAGGGTCGGCCAGAACCATATAATAACGGCGTACATACGGTATTTTGGGCAGGGAAATCACCAACTATACGGTCATATACGGTGCATATATACGGGTTCAATCCAACCCTACAAATATAGTGACACGAGTGATAACATACCTCCAACGACAACAATTCGCGGTGTGAACGTACATCCCAAATTTTAGCCCTCCGTACATTGCTGGCGGCCCCTCCTGAAAGCGCACACACTCCAATGGCCTGCACGGCAAATTGTCCATCATAAAACACGTACGTATGTTGTATAACACAGACACACATTGTATAACACAGACACATACATATTGTATAACACAGACACATAAAACACGTACGTAGATTGTATAACACAGACACATATAAGGTGTTAATCCGAATAGTGGTGGAAGCACACATCCGATATAGACTGTGCTTCATTACACAACACGTACGTAGATTGTTGATAACACGTGGATCGTCTTGTTTGCATGGCATTGTACATTGCAACACTTGCTGTCAACTGCACATCTCAAAGCAAGATCAATCCACGGGCTTTCGTTGAATATTTCTCATTTGTACTTCGTTACTTGTTTCAAGCAGTTTGATGAAGACTGATTGCTAATCCTTCAGATCGTGTTTCTTCTCCTTTATTTGTACAAAACCCCACAGCTCACTTGTGCATCATCACAAAATTCTGAGTTACCTGGAAAGATCTTAACTAGACAGAACATTAGGCAACTATTCAAGTTAAGAACTCCAACTTGTGACAGTCTTTCAGAAACGACTGCTTTAGTACATTCAATACAACTCACAACCGCTCAACTCGTTACAGTGGTACACAATTCTAGCTTTACTGTTAGCGACTCCTCCCATGACCTGCACAAAACAATTATGTCGGGGCGGGGTAGCATCAGCAGGCAAGAGTTGTTTTTTTTGGAGTGCAGCATTTTCTTGCTCGGGATGAATCGCGCATTTCATCTTGCTCGGCCTGAACATTCCTGGCCTGCGGAAGCAAGCAGTATATCTGACTTCCAGAATCCCTGCAAATATTTTTGTCTGTATCAGGGGGTTTTTCGCGTGTTGCCTCTAGCAAGGCACGCTCCTCCTGTCGGTCTTTCCACGCTCCATGCAGACCCGTCCCGACTTCAGAATCCCTACAAAACGTTTGATATATTTCATGGGATTTTCCACGCGTTGCACTCAATCAAGGCAGATCACACTTGTCGGTCTTCTTATGCTCCATGCAGACCTGCGGTCGCATCTGGAAACATAATGCACATAACGCCACTACGCCATGAAATAATAATTTATGACAGTGGCATTAACTAAGACGCCGGCCAAAAATCTCAATAAATAAATAATTAGAAAGAAGATGACTCAGGTGCAGTTCCTCCTCCTGGCCGCGCGCCCTAGGATAACACGAGACGACGAGGTGTCTGATGTGGCACTATCCGACTCCGCGTGGTCAGAGACGAAGGCCATCATGGGCCGACTCCAGCACGCGTTTGTCTGCGTGCTGAAGCGGAAGAAACGCGTGCTTGTGGGCAACCTGTGAGTGTATCTCTTTGCTCACAAACACTGCACACATACAGATTGGTGGTTGAGCGCGCACACACAGAACACAGTATGCACAAAGCATTTTCTCAGATCAATGTCTCATTTTAGGTTGTTGCTTCAAGAGTTGTTTCAACTGCAATATGCCAACCAAATTTGGGTTCTTGCTGCAGCTTTGGCTTCCTCCCACCACACCACGGGGGAGAGAATGACTACAAGGTCCTCCAGGATACAAATGGCGTCCAGGTTAGGCAGCCCGATGAATCATGTGCAAAAAAGAATTATGTCTTCAGATCTCATGAGCTGGCAGCTATGACACATAAGTACACAGGCCACTCATTTAGTTCCTTTTTTTGAGACATGCTGCAATCTCTTACTGAGGTCTACCTACTTGTCTACTGCCTGCAGGCATCTGCAACACACTGCGCCAGCATGTTGAGCCACACACCGGCTGGTGTGAAAAAGCTCATCATATTCTTTGAGCCCTACAACAACCGAGGGTAGGTTCATTGGAGAGAAGTTGCATGTGTATTTGCCATTAAAAACACCCTCCCTTTCAAGCACAAAACGTGTGCATGTCTATCATTGATAACGCTCAGCTTCGTGCGTGTATATTTCTTTCAGCTCTCGATTGTCCATGGCACTGATCTGAATGTGGCACTTGATCTGATTATACCTGGATTGTATGCGTACTCTCTGAAATATGACTAGTATTTGCTTTTATATTGTCTGCTCTTGGGATTTGCACATCCTCTTTGATCGCACAGAATGACTCTTTGTCTTGTTCTTGCCTTGCGCATCCTAGGGGCGGGCGGGCAGTGACTGCCGCCATGCCTGATGTTGATTTCAGCGTTGTTCAAGTTGCTGCTTGCAACTTGAGCAGCGTAGGAGCCCCATCCACGCTCAGCAAAGCCATCCGTGGCCTGCACACAATCTCCACCTTGCTTAAGGATGAAATCATCACAGAGGTGGAAGCTGAGTTCCCAGGGGGACAAGGCCCAAACTACAGAGAACTGGGTGAGTGGGGTAGGTTGCCTTGTCAAAGTGTGTTGCATGTGGTTGAAAACAAATTCACAAATTTACAGAAAATTTTGCTCCTGCTGTTATCACATCAATTCTTAAAATTTTAGAGGGAAGTCAGTTCATAATTCAAAAATGGTCATCATGTCTTGATCTTTGGTTTGTGCGTGGAAACAACAGCTGACAGCTCCACTCCTTTTGTTTGGAAACTAACATCAACGGCTCAAAATTTTGTAAGAATGGCATCATCAGGGTGAGTGCCCCCCTTTTTTGTCTGTGCAAGAGAACCTAGCATTGTGTGGATGTATGTTTGTGCGCACAGGCAGCACTGGAGGCAGCATTGGAGGGCCAGAGAACATTCGGCGCAGGAATGAAGCAGATGCCCCCTACTTTATCGCCCCGGGATACAGCGTCACTGAACCTGCGCCTGCCACCGTCCAACATGCATTCCATGTCAATAGCGATGCGTGTTCATGCATTTTACAAACAGCGGGCTTGTTCAGGTGCCCATGCTTTTGTTTCACGAAATCCACAAAGCAGGGTGCGCACGCTTTAAAAAATCAGAAGTTCATAGTCAGACTCAAAAGCCTTTGATGCCTTGATCGTTAACCTGTGCTCAAGCCTGGAAATAATTGCTTACAGCTCCTTGAAATCTGACAGCAAAGGCTTAAAAACTTGTAAGAATGGCATCATCAGGGTGAGTGCCCCCCTTTTCTGTCTGTGCGATAGAAATGAGCATGGTGTGGATGTGTGTTTGCGTGCACAGGCAGCGCTGGAGGTGCGGAGAACATTCTGCGCAGGGAGAAAGCAAATGCCCCCTACTACATTGCCCCGGGATACAGCGTCACTGAACCTGCGCCTGCCACCGTCCAACATGCATTCCATGTCAATAGCGATGCGTGTTCATGCATTTTACAAACAGCGGGCTTGTTCAGGTGCCCATGCTTTTGTTTCA
>Ga0307947_1003021_pt1 | contig 13555 bp, 13 predicted proteins | sample OrgLakmetagen232_FD_201840 | JGI IMG/M metagenome (GOLD analysis project Ga0307947, IMG submission 201840) | Saline water microbial communities from Organic Lake, Antarctica - #232 | ecosystem: Environmental > Aquatic > Non-marine Saline and Alkaline > Saline | place: Antarctica: Organic Lake...
TGTGGGCAGAGGGGGCAAGTTTGACTTGTTGAGAGTTTGAACAATACCGCATGTTTTTGATTATATAAGGTGCCTGTTCTGTATTTCATAATGATACATTTGGTCTTAAAGGGGACATCGGATGATGCTAGGTAAGCATTGCTAGTGGCTCCATTGGCAGTGCCGTCCTTAATGAGGGTCTGGTAGTACGCATGGTAGTTTGCTTCAGTTTTGGCATTTCCCAGTTTATGGAGAAGATGCACGTGTGCTTGAAGGGCGTCACGGTGGTTTGGTAAGTACCAAAGCTTTGGGGGAGGAGAATGGGCCGTGTTTGTTGTATGGGTTTGCCTAGTCATATTAACTTGTAACACAATGAGACCGAGAATGTCTGAGTAAACGGCCCCAGCTCCGGGAAGGGACAGCAGGTGGCAGTTGACCATAGATGAGAATCACTAGCAGAGGTAGACACACGCACACGAGTGATCAGAGAGCGCACAGGCGTGGATATACAGAACTGGTAGAAGTATTGAGAACCACAGGCTTGCGCCTGCCTATTATTAGACCCGCTTGTTTTATTTCACTTCTGGTTTCTGCTGGCTCGACCTTCGGTGTGTCTTCTGTGGTGCACTGGCACTGCTACCTCCAGGACTCTCTGTGCTCAGGCCAAACCTTTTCCGTGTCATACTTTGGACTCCTTTTTTTGGCCATCTCCCTAGCGAGACTCTCCTTTTCTTCTCCGAACTTGATCCTTTCTTTTTCCCATCTTTTCCTCTTGTTTCTCATAGATGCAATGCGTGCATTCAGCTAGGCGTGGTTGCAGGCTTTTTTCTAAGCTTCCGCTCAAACGCCCCTGAGGCATATATAGCGATGTAACCTGATCTTACCTTGGACCACAGCGAAGCAAATAACTCCCTCCTCTGCTAGTTGTTTTTTCCACCTTGGAGGCCTTTCTTAATCCAAAGGCGCCACAAATTACCAATAAGACTGGCACATCCAGCTTATTAAACAAGACGTACAAAAACTCTCAACTGTCAACCAACTAACTGCTGTCATACTCGTACATACGTCGCTGCCACTGATTGGGCGTACGTACGTCACGTTGGGCGTCGCATTGGGCATACGTCCGTTGCTGCCACTGATTGGGCGTGACACCCTAAACAAAGCGTGCTCGTACTTTTGCAATTTGTAAAGAGGAAAGCTCATTAGCATAAGATGATTGGCTGCTGACTCATCGCTTTCAAAAAGCTTCGTCTAAGAACCTGGTACTCTGAGTATGCATCACAGTGTTGTGCACTCTCCGCTCTGAAAGCTGCAGTCATGCTGGCTGCGCAGTCACTGTAGCGTTCCCATTTTTTACTGCATGGTTGCCTAGGCAGCTTTCCATCTCTCCTTAATCATGATTATCATGATAACTGCCCTGCTTGTTAACGTCCTACTAGATCAGAAGCGCAACACAACTGTGGGCTACTGATTAAGCGATGCGCTGCCTACCAAATTCCGTCTGTAGGTTACTGCTGGCTTACTATGGTTACTGATCCAGTAAGCTAACTGGTTTACCAGGCCGCTTTCCAAGTACCAAAAAATACCTCGATCACTTAGTAAGCAATGCACTGCCTACCAAATTCCGTTGGATTAGCCACTTACACATCTGTGGGTTACTGCTGGCTTACTATGGTTACTGATCCAGTAAGCTAGCTGGCTTACCAGGCCGCTTTCCAAGTACCAAAAAACACCTCGGTTACTCAGTAAGCGATACACTGCCTACCAATTTCCGTTGGATTAGCAACCTCATGTATCTTTGGGTTACTGCTGGCTTACTGTGGTTCCTACTCGAGTAATAAGCTAGCTGGCTTACCAGGTCGTCTTCTAAATTCTTTTAAATTTTAGTTGGAAAAAACCGGTTACCGATCGCTTACTACTCGCCTTCCAAGTCGGTAACCCAGCCACTTACCGCCCGCTTACTACCTTGGTAATCGAGTCAGTAAGCCTGGTAAGCCAGGCTGGTAACGTTCTCCTACATTCCGATGTCCCATCCGCGATAGGTGCAGATGTGTATCCTCACATACCTCTACAGGCTAGCAGTTGCACGCTTTGACTGAAGGCCTTTACTTGTAGACCTTGTGTCTCCGTACGTACCTCAAGGTCTGAGTATTACTAGACCCCTTCCCAACCTCTGCAGTCGATGAGATCTTCAAGCTATTGTCAGATGCGGGCCTGCAGAACAGCGCCTCTGCCGTCTGCGATGATGAAGGAGGCTTTCCGGTACCGAAACACCTCTGCATGTGGGGAGTGATCTCCACTGCCTATGTAGCCATGCCTTTCCAAAGGCAAATTGGATCAAAGCGCAGAAAATCGAGACGGAAGAATCTGCAATAAGCTTAAAAGCCTACAAAGAAAGTGCAGAGATGACAAAAGCCCTGCTGTCGCCTGCACTGCAGAATTCCATGCTTCAATCTGGAGGTGGCTTCCGAAGACCAGCCTAACTAACTGTGCTTGCAACTAGCTGCTAGTGCAGAGAGGAATAGGTTGAATGCCTGGCCCAACTACTTCGCCTGCTTAAAATGCTTGGCCACCACCACCACCAGCATTGTAGAGAAAAAGCTCTATGCAGGCCCGTATCTGTTGAGGTAGGTGAGGAGGCTACTGTTGTGGGTTTGGTGGTCGTGCTGTGTTTGCAGGTGGCGGCTGCATTCCCATTGGAGGCCGTGAGCCTGTGTGTGTATGTGTGTACGTGCATGTTTGTACATGTATGCCTCTTAGTCAAGAAATCCTTTACCGCGATGGCAAATGCCAGACACAGACAATCACATGCAGGTGTATACACACATCCCACACACACGCACCCATGGCCATGGGAGGGGGGCGCATCATGCCCACAGGTGGCGGTTGCATTGGAGGGGGGTGCATCATGCCCATAGGCGGGGGAGGCCTGTGGGGAGGGCCTCCAAAGCCTGGAGGAGGGGGGCCCATCATATGAGGAGGGGGCATCATGGGACGAAAGCCTGGGGGGGGCGGGCCTGTTACACAATTACATATTGCATAAATTTACATATTTATAATTGCATTCGTGCTACGATTGCGTTGACACGGAGACGCGTGTGCTAGTGCAAGCCAGTGAGACACAACAACAAAGTCCACCTACAACAAGGTGCGCGATACAAGTGAATTACGTCGTGTGCACAAAGGAACCTAGTCGCGCTCCTGTTTCTAATTGCCAGGAACAAAAGTGCATGCCCTTCTCATTGGTTCCATTTTCCTCCTGATCATGCTTTTTAGATTGATTGAACTAACTGATTCCACCTCGTTCCTATTAGATTCTGATGTGCCCCACATCTTACTCTTAACTTTCAAAACAATTGCCTATCCCACAATCTCTCACAATCTCTCACCCCCTGCAACACACACGAGCTGTAAGCGCCTACATAAAACACACAGGCACCAACACTACCCGCCCACGCTTCTCACATTCCAACTTATATACACACACGCGCGCTGACCTGCGTGCTGTGGCGGCGGCATCATCCCTGGGCGAGCACCCCCTACCAAGTGGTGGGGGTGGGGATGGGAGGGAGGGGGCCGCATGTGGGGAGGGGGCATGTGAGCAAGGGGCGGGGCGGCACCGTATCCGTGGGGGCCTGGACCAGGGGGAGGGACCATTCCTCCTTGGAAACCCATTGGGGGACCCATTTGGGGGGGAGAAAGCATGCCTCCACCACCTCCAGCTACAGGGGCTCCTCCTCCGGGGGGCCCCGTCATCATTATGGGGGAGGGTGCGGCGCCGGTGGCCTGCGTGCACGGCAAGAGAGGGTAGATATGAGCGTGTGGCCGGCCACCACTTTTTGGCGCGCTGGCTGTTTGTCTGGATGATGGGCACCATCCATCCACACATAGTACACGCTGCACTTTCGCCACTCAGGCACGCTAACAGACACCCACTCTGCAGCGAGGGCACACAGCGCAGTTCGCAAGGGTATATGTTGCACACGGGAAGAAGAGGGGTGCACAGGAGGTGTGGCATGCACAGTGGTACTTTGTTTTCTTGGGTCCACTTGGGTGACATCAAACCACCACGGAGACGGCGCCCCTGGCTTTGAGTCCATACCTGTCTTTGTCCAGCTTCGGATCACGCTTTGTTTTACACAAATTCCAGAAACCACTTGCGGTCTGGCAAAACCCATGCACGAGTCCCTGTGGCCACAACTCATGCTGTGAGCAGAAGCACTACAAGTAGAAGCTACAAGGCGAGCGAAGCTGGCCTGCTTTGTTCTCGGCTGCACGTGCCTACCAAATCAGCAAGCATCAACCATGCCAATCCATAATTTTGAGCTGTCATTTGGAGGCACAGATGAAAAACAAAATGAGTTGCTAAGATTCCTACTGATTGCCACGTACAATTAGCAAATTTGTCAGGTGTTTCTCTTCAGACTTCATGTGCCATTCCTTGCACACACTAAGACAGCCAGCGTAGGTTATCGGTCGTGTGCTTTCAACACGGCAGGTGTAAGGTAATTTGTGCTTGCCATAAAAAAAAGTCATTCTGCCACTCCAGCATCAACCCTTTTGTTTGCAGCTCTCCAAATGAAATAGGGCTTCAACAGCTCTAACAGGCTGCACGACACACACACGCACGATACATACACAACACACGACGCACACACCTGAGCAGGGCGTGCCCGTTTATGTGCTGTACCCCCTTCAGCTCCTGGCTCACCAGCAGCGGCCCCATCTGCCCCTGCATGCCTCTTGCTGCCTGATGGCTGCTGCTCTTTATCACCAGCAGCAGGGATGCGGGTACCCATCTGGTCGGGGGCCATCGAGGGGTACATGCGGAACAGGTCCTGCTGCTGCTGCTGCTGCTGCTGTTGTTGCTGCTGCTGCTGCTGCTGTTGCTGCTGCTGTCCCTGCAGGATGATCAGAGCAGTCTGATGGTAGGTGTACACGTGCACGTGTCACAAGCAGAGCGCTGAGCTTGGTGTTGCACGTTGGCACGTACGTGTCTAGAGGCTCTTGGCCAAAAAAGGTAAGTAGTCACAATAAAGGATTTAGCGCACCGTACTGCGCTTTTAGTATTGCGAGGCCTATATTCTGCGATATATAGTGAGGTAACCTTACCCTCACCTAAAATTTGCGAAGTGCCAAATTGAAATAATTCTTTTGCAAGCATTGCTGCGAGGTCCTTCAAAAGTCGGGGAAATTTGCAAAATTTGCAACTTTTAGGGGTGTTACTGGGCTCCCCTCCCTTCTTCTGGGTGCCTCTGGAAGCTTCTGCTTCTGCTGCTTGTGTTGCTGCTGGAGGATAGCTGCCTGCTGCATGCAAGCATACCATGCTCCAGGAGTTTGCACCTGAGACAGCTGCAGCTCTGCCTTCATGCTTCTCTCCTGGAGAAGCTTGAACCCCCATAACAGGCTGAGCATGGGTCTGGCCCAAGTCCAAATGGGGCAGGAAAGAGACTTGCTGGTCAGCGGCAGGTGCTTGCAAGCTTGCTCATGGCAGCGTCAGCCTCAGAAGCTCCCAAGGCTAAACCACGTCCGAATCTCAGGGTGCAACTCAGCCATAATGATGATGGTTGCCTCTGAAAACGATGGGGTCTTTTGCGGACCCCAGAATCGTCCCCACTGGAAAGTCGAAGTTTTGCGAGGTCTGCATTTATTATTATTTTCAGCCTGACTTATTGTGAGGGGCATCAATAATCATTTATTCACAAAACAACCAAGCGCAGTACGGTATTTGACGCGTGCAGTTGGTTACAGACACATTCCGCTGTCAGCCTACTTAAAAGCCGAGATGCACGCAACACATACGTAAGTTCAGCGGCACTCAGACTTCTTGAAAGAGGCAGGGCGTTCAGGAAGGCACTTTCTTACTTGCATTAGCATGAGGACTAGGATCAGCAAACGCACTTAATTCAAATTTGTTAAAAAGTAAACACGCACCACAAAAGTAAACATGATAGCATGCATGCACACATACTCACGCCCAAACCCACACCCAAACCCACACCCACACCCCAAATATGTACCAACATCCACACCTGCGCACCCAAAACCACGCTTGCACCCACACTACACCCACACCCACGCCCACACCAACATTCACAGCCACACCCACCCATCCCCAACCACACCCTTATCCCTCACCCACACCCACCTGAGCGGGTGTGCCTGCTGTGGAAGGCTGCATGGGGTCAACCACAGGGCCTCTGCCTGGCTGTGCCTGCAGTTACAGAACACACACATAGTTACAGCACTCCAACAACTCTGTAGCGTGGAAGGGGCTGACTTGTACTTGGGCTGCACATTGTTGTAGCACTCCAACAAGTATGTAGCGTGAAGGGGCTAGCTCGTATTTGAGCTGCACACACTTACAGCACACTGCCGCTGTAGCATGAAAGGGGCTGGCTTGATATTGAGCTGAGCATCATGGTGGTTAGTGTGCACAAATAAAGCAGCGATTGCATATGCTGCCAGAGGCTTGTAGGGTGGGGAAGGCCAAGGCTTGATGGCGGTACTCATTGTTACGCCTTCTGAGATCCGAGCCAGCCAGCTTTTTTAAGGCTCATACGTGTCATTAAAAAATTGGGTGTCCCTTTCAGCATAGAGTGAGGGCCTGCGTTCATGAAGGCCTACCCAATCCTTTTTCACAAGCACAGGCCATATGATGTTCAAGCCTTTGCAAACGTACGCTACTCAGACAGTGGACCATAATGTTCACCACAGTTGCACCTACCTGCCCATCACACACGCGGCATCCCTCATAATTTGATTTTTACAAAATTGTCACACGTATACACACACGCATGAATATACACATCACGCAAAAACGACATGAATGAATACACAAATTTGCACACACAACAACACATTTACACACACACCTGCTGGGGCTTGCCCCAGGAGAGCCGCAACCGCACGCCTTTGATGATGAGCTTGCCATACAGCTCTGAAGCTGCCTTATCTGCTGCTGCCCTGCACGGCAAGCCAATGACAAAGTTGAGAAAAGTTTAGTTAAAATCACAAAGGCATGTAACATGGGATGGCTGCTTGACCTAAGAGAACAAGGTAACCTCGAAACAGAGCAAGTACAGAAGGGATTGAGACAGGGATTGAGACACTGTGAACAATTAAATGAAGAGGACATGGTGACCGGTTATAACAGTTGTGGGCACATTACACATTATTCAAGAAGCTGACACAAAGCGCGCACACTGACACAACACCCGAGAGGGTTCAGGTATGCCTACACAAACATGCCTGGAGGTGTAGGTGATGAAGGCACAGGCCTTGGCATCCACTTTGCGGATGGCAGCAATCTCCCCAAAAGCGTAGAAGTGGTCTTGCAGGTCTGACTCGGTGACGTCCCCTGTCAAGCCCCCCACAAACCTGTCCAAGGACAAGCAAAAACAACGGACTTTCAGGTGTCGCGAGTCTAATTAAACAAGACACGCATGTGCTGACGACGTGGCACAGCCAGCTAGCCCTGCAGGACCCTGAGCCTAACAGGAATATCTGAGCCCCCGACAAATCTGCACAAGCACACGGTTCGTGCATCAGCTTCCTCACGAGGTGCCCCAGCTTTCGGGTTGTTGGAGCGCTCTCACGAGCTGCATGTCGTGTGCAGGAGTTAAAAGACACTGGACGCAGGAGTTTGACATTAAACAAAAGAAACAACTCAAAAAATCGTCCCCTGTAGCCCGGTTCCACCATCTGAAGCCGAAAACTGCATTACGAGAAGGACACGCCGCCTTGCTGAGCCATCACTGTTTGTTTGCTACGTGCGTAGGTGCGCAAGCAGTCACAACGTGAACGGGACCAACAGCACACAAAACTAAGAGCTGGGATTGGTGAGGCAAACATGTACAAGGCAACCACTGATACTTTTGGTAAACAATTCACCTCGACAGGAGCTGCAATTTGGCAAAATAAACTAAGGAGCATTCGTGTACGAGCAACGAGCGACTGTGCAAGAACGAGTGTGCAAGACTGAGTGTGCAAGAACGAGTGTGCAATACTGAGTGTCGGCGCAGCAGTGGCAACAGCAGTAGCAGTAGGACCTACAGAGTGGTGATGCTTGTGTCCTCAGGTGGCTCTAGTGTGGGAAGGTCCCCTGCCCTGCGCATCATCTTGTTCGCCACAGGATCGTTGATGCCGTAGTACCTGCACGGTTACAGAGTACACATGTCAGACTACTTGATGCACACTGCGTGTATGCACGTGTTCATGTTGGTCGGTGCTGTGTGTTTGCGGGTGTGGGAGTGCTGCTTATGCATGTTTATGAGTCTATGGTGTCTGTATGTGTGTGTCTTTTATGTCTGTGTATTATTTGAGTACTGCGTGCACGCAGTGCCTGGAGCATGTATGTCCGTACATCTTTTGCTCTGCCTCGCATACCTTCAAACAAGCATACCCCCAAACAAACGCCACATACATTTCAGGCAATCCTCTAGCAAGAAGTGTTCAATTTGCACGCAATTGTCTTGACCCTCGTCAATGTGCGTCAGAAAGCCAAACAGGGGGGTTGTCTTCAGCCCATTCCTGCTAAATGAGAAAGTTTGCAGACAGGCAATCCTCACCTATCCTTGATGTTCTGATCTGACAGTTCCCCAGTTAGTGGCATCTCATGGCGGTAGGGGCACTCAGCACCTCGTGTGCAGGTGCCCTTGGCAAAGAAAGAGCACACGCGGGCCATGTTCCGCTGCACACGACATGCACGAAGAAGTGGGGTTTGCCAGCAGCACAGAGATGCATCTGCATATGAACTTGCGCACACAATGTGCATGCATGTACGTAAAGGCAAACATGTTCATCTCTGCTAACACGCACGCACATGCACTCAAGCTCACACATGCACGCACGCACATGCACTCAAGCTCACACATGCACGCACAAACACATCCAGGCATACACACATACGTGTACAGACACAAACATACACACATATATTCACACATCTTAACGTGTATACACACGAGCAAACGTGACGGAGAGTCATTGGGGTGTTTACTCTTAACTCATTTGTATTGCTGCACCTTCAGTGCAGGTGGAGCTCTACTCCCCCTCTAGTGCATTACCACATTACTTAGGGGGATTTCACTCAGGAGGTGGGCACAGGTGACACACCTTGTAGTAAGGTGTGGTCCGTTGCAGGCGGAGCAACAGGTCTGAAGGCTTCGCCTCCATGAAAGAGGACCCGTTCTCGCCCTCCTTCACGCGCTGGTGCAGCTGATATTCTTTCCCCACATCGCTCTGCGGTTCGTCCTCGTTCGTGAGGCCAAGAGCCTGGTCTCGCACTTGCACTGGGAGGTTGTACTCCAGGTCCAGCAGGCACACCTACACACACGGACCAACATACCACCACTCTCTACTGCTAGAAACATCAGGCTGATGCTGAGGAGGGGAGGAAGGAGGGAGGGAGGGAGGGAGGGCTGGGAATTACTCTCAAAAACACATCACTCTCACCTGGCACACGTTCTTCGATTTGGCCACCTCCTGGCATACTATGGTTTTCTTGTACCTGCATAAAACGGGTGTGCCAAAGGTCAGGCCTGCCGTGGCACTGCAAGGAACCAGGAAACACCCCTTGAAAATTCCCCCCTGAATCATTCCTGCCTCTTTCATCGCACCTAGCATCGCTTCCGGGCCGCCATCTGAACACTGTGTAGGGACGCCCTGATATGTGGCATGTGCCACCATATTCAATCTGTGTGTGGGGCAGGTGTGCTTTGTAATCAGGTGCGAAGACAGGGCATGTCTGCTGCTTTGTTTAGGCTGCGTTGTGCCTCTGCTTGTCTGCAGAAAATGAGGAGCATGATGCCCAGCACTGGCTCCTAGCCTCCTCATCTCCCTTATGAAATGGGAGGAACGCACCCGCTGCATGCGCACAAACGGGTTGGGGCCGAGGCAGGTCTCACAAACGATGGGCATATCTGATCGCTCCCAGCCATCTTGCTCTGGATCCCTTAGCAACCTGTGAGCCATGTTTGGCCCTGATTTCAATTCAAGCAATAAGGAAGTTCTAACTGATTTCTACTTTCTTTTTTATAGCCATTTTGACCTTTCTGCAACAAGAAATACTTTATTTGTTCTACTCTTCGGCCTGCTCCCATGATGGTGCCTCAAGCAGCCTGTGTTATTATCAAAAGATTGGTACTTCCTCAACAGCACAGCGACCCTCTTCTTCTACAGAAGCCACTAATGCCCGTCCATCCTCTTCATCACATCCATTGCTGGCGTGCAAGTCTAACGGAGTCTGAGCAGCGCATCCATTTGTTTTGTGATGTGCTCAGGTAATCAGGACATTTGATTTTTATCCGGAGAGCCTGCATTTGTGCTCAACTGGTTAGCATTGATGATACAAGGACATCCACACAAACGCCCCCATTCATTTGACTACAAGCACCATCGCAGCAGCCTCCATATCTCTGTCAGCTTAGTCTGACTCTGACGGCTTCAATCATTGGGAGAAGAGACATTTCGTTCCACAGCAATCCCCTCAGAACTGTGCCCTGTGCCGCTTGAGTGTCTTGTGAGGCGTATACCTTGTATGTGGCGCACACCTTTCCAAGTGGCACACAACAGACTGCCTAATCCCCAGTAACATTTACCGGCAGTGAGGCAAATTCTACACAGCGTGGTTGGCAAAGTCAACCTAGAAATCTAGGTCAATATGTGTGTGAGTGAGTCGCTGTACAACTATTTGTATGGTCGGCACTTGATTTTCTCATCTGACAGATAGCAGTTATATCGCTTGAGGATAACCTACAGTGGATGCTTTGCTATGGCGGACCAGGTGAAATAGGGACTGCGTATCCCTGAAAGAGCTTAAGGCAGTCTCCTGACCTACCTGCATGTTGCAAAACCAAAAAAGAGCACTTTATAAACACAGCTGAACATGCAAAGGCTCCTGTGTGTGAATGTGTGTGTATGTGTGTGTGTGTGTGTGTGTGTGTGTGTGTGTGTGTGAACAGGTGTATGACACAAGCCTGTGTTGTGCGGAGCAACTTGTGAGGAGCAAACTTGGGCGTAGGACTTCTAAAACAATAATAATCGGAAATCACTCATTTGAGGTCCCTATATACATAGAGTAAGACCATGTATAGGAGGAAAGTGTAAACAACAGCAGAAGCACATGTTTGCGTTCTATTGACTGAGATCGTGGATGGCTAACAGGCCTTAACGGAGTCTGTTAAATTTGGAATGGCTATAATGGCTCCAATACAAATCGTGCTAATCCCTTTCAATCATGATTATACCCAAATGGAACCTCAACCATTCAGATGCTGTGCTGGCTGATGCAGAATTGGCATTTGCAAAATCTTGCTAGCACCGTCACCAGTCACTGCGAGTTCATTATGTCAAGCCTAGTCACACCTCCCTACCACAGCTTTTAGGGATTTGCATCAGGAGATCTCCACTCCAGCATCTTGCATGCGGGTGCTACCGTCTGTAACATTCACAGCCTAGAGCCTCTATAAAACAACTAGAACGTTTCAGAGAATGAAAACTTGCTTGTTTGATTTGAGAACGGCAGTTGCAGGAGATAAGGGCATTTTGAGAACGCATCAGGAATAAGAACTTATGCGAGTTGTTAACGTTGAAAGAGTAATGAACCAGACCAAATTTGATGTTCCAGACCCTCTCGTTGTGCACGTGCTGCTCCTTACACATGAATTTTAAGTATGATAATATTGCCTCCCTTATTCTTGGTATCCTCAGTGCAACAGTCCATGTTTTTTATGTGCCCTAAACACACAGATGATTCCCCCTCTTTGATTTCATGCGGTCGGTTGCTGGCAGAAGCTTGCTTGATTTTACTGGTTTTATCAGTGCTGCAATGTCACAAACAGCGCACAGGTGCCTTTTTTCCCTTTCCAAGGGTTTTTTGTAGGTGCTACAAGTCTGGTGCTACAACAACAATCCTCACCAATTTTACATATTTTACATTCGCAGCCTAGCAGTCGCACGTTTTGACTGACGGCTTTATCTGTAAACTCTGTAAATTCTGTATAGTTGAGAACGGCAGTTACAGGGGAATAAGTAACCGGCAAAATGTCCGCTCCTGATAGAAAGGAAGGGTCGAAGGTGATTGTCTCGCCAAATGAGCGGCAGCAACGAATCCTGGGATGATTAGTTGGTTGACAATTCAGGGTTCCCTATTTGTCTTCCTCTACAGGCTTGACCTGTCACTCATTTTTACCCTTAGGGTATAGCTTCTGGATTTAGATATTGGTAAAGCATTAACAACAACATAGCGATGCAACCTTACCTTACCTTACCTTACCTTAACAACATGTGAGCAGTCTAAGAGGTCCTCAGCAGTTTGGGGGAATCCTTAAGAGACACTGCACCGTACATGATCACTGATTGTAGCTGTTCGCTAGCCATTTTAATTGGCAATATACTGGGACCGAGAATGTCTGAGGAGCATGTCCCAGCTCCAGGAAGGAGCAGAGGTGTGGCAGCCGTCCGATGAGTAGCACTGGCAGAGGTAAACACAGCGCACTGGCAGGGAGACAGAAAACTGATAGAAGCATCAAGGACCACAGCAATGCATCCCACTCCTCTGCTGGATGAATTTTCCACTTTCAGGCTTTTTTTTGTACTCGATGGTACTGCCGATGATCAAAGAGATCCATCTATTTCTAATTGATCACCCGAGTGAGTGATGCTTGCTTCAAATGATAACTTAATCTGACGTCCCGGGAGCAGCACATCCATAGGAGGTGCCATTGGGAATTGGGCCTTTCGACCACATTAAAGCGCCCTTCATGCGTGCAAGCAAAAGAACTTTGCTTTTTCCTCCATTTACTAATGCTTTTTATGAGCAGGCTGTCGCACTTCTTGACTAAAGGCCTTTTTTTGGTAACTTTGTATGCTTTTGTAAATCTTTGTACGCTTTGTTTGTAAATTGGCTACCTTAGCGGAGTCGTAGCATATTGAATGCCTGCTGCATTTCTGGCTGTCACACTTTGCAAATTGTTCCAAAGCGGCCTAGCATTGCTATTGTCCTTACGACCAGAGAGGGTTAACGTGTTACATAGTTATCTCATAAATAAATAAATAAATACAAGCCCAAATTGGATGTAGGCAGTTCTTTGAATACGTTGAAGTAATATTTTACACCTCTCTATTTGTCATCCTGTCCTTGCTACGCTAGTGCGTCGGAATAAGGAGGGTGAATGATCGCTATGAACTTTTTCTTGCTTCTCCTCCAAATGCAGTGCTTGGCCTGTAAAGTGGCAGGCGTTGGAAAAAGGACATTAGTGCATGAAATTTCCGTTTGTCTCTTGTTGATTTCCTTAATGTTGGCTCTGACACATGTTAGCAACGTTTACTACAGCCGCACAGGAACTCACCCTAATAGTATGAAGGATTAGGGGATGGAGAAGGAGGAGGGGGAGAGGGAGGTGATGGAGAGGGTGGGGGAGGAGGAGGCCTACAGTAGGGTGGCAATTCGTAGCACTTGGCCACAGCTATGGCAGTTGCCTCAGCCACTGCGGTTACTGAGCCATCGTCCTGCAGCAACCACAAAAAGTGGGATCTTTGTGCTGCCAATAGTACACAGGCTAGTACACAAACA
>Ga0307947_1003026_pt1:0-5000 | contig 13541 bp, 19 predicted proteins | sample OrgLakmetagen232_FD_201840 | JGI IMG/M metagenome (GOLD analysis project Ga0307947, IMG submission 201840) | Saline water microbial communities from Organic Lake, Antarctica - #232 | ecosystem: Environmental > Aquatic > Non-marine Saline and Alkaline > Saline | place: Antarctica: Organic...
GGTTCCCCCGGTGGGGTCTTAGTTTGGGGGGGTGGGGCTCCATTTCTTTTCTAAGCCACTTCCACGGAGTTTAAATATATCGGAATCCTAAGCTCAAGCCAAGTCGATTGGCACCCTTTTTGTGCAAATTGGATAAAGGGGGGGGGTCTGTGGACAAGCCTAAAAATAAGAAGCATACATGCTCGGGTGCAGGCCGCGGGATAAGTCAAGCCAATGGAGCAGCAATTCATTTCAAACTTCCAGAATTGCGTCAGCATGAGATAATTAGTGGAATAATGAAAAAATGAAAGCAATGTGGAGTTGTGCAAGCCAGTTGTGGGTGCCTGGTAGGTCATGTGTGCATGGGCGTCCGTACCTCAGTTTTTACCCCATAACTCTGCAACACTTCAATTCCAGGCCTTGATGAATATGCAGATGGATGCAGAACTCAAAAAGGAGCAGATTGGTACCCTTTTTGTAATGGTTTGTGCACTAAAAGGGGGGTTTGGGGGGTGGCTGGTCCCTCAGGGGGATCATCCCAAAAAGGTGGACATGCCTTCCCAAAAAATTAAAAGCAGCCTCCAGTGTGTGAAGTAAATTACGTAAAAGCTAGTGCTGTATTTGAGCACAGCTGAGTTGAGAGGTTTGAGCACATGCCCAAGCGGCCCTGCGTTCCTTGGGTTACGCAGACCACGCTGTGGATTATTTTCCAGTGGGAATGCATACTTGGGTAGCTCACAAAACCAGAGAGCTGCAAGATTTCAGACATGGTCGTGCTTAAGAGGCACGTGCATAACAAGCTACCTTGGCAGCTCACAGAACCAGGGTCCCCCTGTGCCAAAACGCATCAGCCCGCCTGCGGAGCTCCACTCTACACAGTGGCCGTCTCGGCCAGCGAGCCACGCAAAGCCCTGCATGTGCACAGGGAGAATTTGGCAAGAAAAAGGTTGGGACAAAAGGTGTCAAACACGAAAAGTATTGGGGCAAAGAAGGAGCAAACAAGGCTGACTCTCATGATAAATCTTATAAAAATTTCTTTATAATTTTACATGTGTTTGTGAATTCACAATAGAACTTGCAACCATAGCTTGGCTCCCACAAAGGCACAGAACGAGGTTCACTACCCTTATTCAAACATAAGCAGTCCAGCTTACAAGCTTACAAGGAGTTGGAATGCATACGCATCTTTCTCTAAGAGACAAAACAGTCATACCTAACAATGCACAGCTTGTGAGGGACCCTTGTCCTATACCCCCTCTCGGACGGGTCCACACCTTTGATCTCAGCAGAGTGCCAAACGTGCTAAAGCGAGCATGCGTGCGGTGACCCTGAGGATCAATTGCACTGGGCGGCAGCTCTGGCTGCTGATGCTGCACATTACGTGAGGGCTGGTGTGAGGAGGACGACTCTTCCTGCTGCTGCTGCTGCTGCTGCTGCTGTTCCTGCTGCTGGTGTTGTGGTGGCAAAACCTGCTCTTGTGAGTCCTGCTGCTGCTGCTTCTGCTGCTGCTGGGAGTGATGATGGGCGTGGTGGCCGTTACAGCTTTGAGCTCTGCCTTGAGCGAGGCAGGTGGAGGTGCTGCTTTGGTGCGAGGGGTGGTAGCAGGGCCCTGTGGCCTGCGCCAGGTGAGCATCTTGTGGGGAGGGGAGGGGAGGCGATTGGCAAGCGGCTGCCTTGCACGTGCTGTTGCTGCAAGCAGGTTTGCTTGCGTCCATTGTGCCCCCTTCCATGCCTGACACCTGTGCATGAGCACGGCACACAGAAGGGGGCAGAGTAAGACATGCATTAGAACAAGTAAATATTAGGCAGCAGTTGAACCAATCACTTTCCACATCAACAGCAAAAAGGAGATGTTTGGGTGCAAGCCTTGTGTGTAGCAACAGATTGATCATACCTGATTTTCACAGCCAGGAGTTGTGCTCTCGTGAATGTGTATCACATAGATACGATAAGTATCACATAGAGATAGGTATCACATAGCAATAGGTATCACATAGATACGATAGGTAAGGAAATCCGACAACGGACGAGCGTCCTTTTGTGTGCTCAAAACTTAGACATCTCCACCTACCACCAAACGCATAGCCTCAAACGAGGCCGCCGACGCGAGCGCCCCTGCTGCTGTAGCTGCTGCTGCTGCAGCTGCCACGTCTGATGTCGCTGCCTGTCGTATGCTCCAAGACGCAGCTACAGGCAGAGGGGTGTGGAGGTGCGGGGCACTGGTCAAGCAGGAGGCCTGGTCGTGTTTGGTATTTGAGTGGGGGGCGGGGTGCGAAGCTCCTGTAGTTCCTTCACCTTGTGCTGTGGCGGTGAGGCTCGAGGGTAAAGGGGAGCAGCAGTTTGTCTTGCAAGAGGAAGAGGGGGAGCGTGAGGACCATGCCGCTGCCAATCCCTCTGCTGCTCTGGTCATCTGCTCAGCTGTGGCAGCGAGTTGGCTGGCAGCGTGCCGGACAGCATCAACGGCCGGCTGTGCATCGGATCTTACATTGACAAGTGCTGCCTGCAATGATGTGGCTGGTGGTGCAAAGCAGGAAGGACTGCTGCTAGCGTGAGCGTGCTCACACGGGCTTTGGGCTGAATGCTGGCGCTGGTGGTGCTGGTTATGCTCGTCGTGGCTGGAAGAAGCAGTGCTCGTAGGACAGCCATTGGAGCCAGCAGGAGGGTGGTGGGCTTTGACCCCATCTGCGCACAAATGAGCAGCAGTTGGGTTATAAACATTGGGGTTGAGCTGTACGTGTATCAGCTTTGATACCCTTCTTACTTATACAGTCAGCCGTGCTGCGTGGCGATGGCGCTGCACCTCACAAAGAGATATACCTAGTCAGAGGAAAGACGTCCTCCTATATACATCACAATGGGCACAACAAGTGTATTGGAAAGGGTCAGGGAGTAGGCAAGGTGGAATGAATGGGGGGATACAAGGCAAAGCTTTGAAGGAGTGCACGCAAGCACAGAGAGATAGCACCACAGGAATACATGTGAGCATTCTTGGTACTCTGTGACAGCCTTTGGCCACAGCGGCAGCAGCCTTAAAAATTGTTCGGTAGCTGACAAGCCGTGTTATGGGGAGGGACAAAATGTGTATGCGCCGCTGCAGCTGAGCACTCATTTGTTTTGCAGGGTGAAGGGAGGGTGGGATGTTGGGGCAGCAGGGCAAGCAAGCAAGATTTATTGTGTATGCTGCTGAGGAATTTTAGGCAGGGTGAAGGATGGGGGGGGGGGGCATTGCAAGCAAGTTACGCAACATGATCAAGCGAGAGAACCACGGAGGAAATTCAGCCCGTCATTGTGCTTTCATTATTATGCGTGCTGCGAGCAAGCATGCTGAATTACGAGCTGGAGTGGTGGACAAGCTCGGCTAGCGCTTTATGCGTTGAGGATTTACGCCGCGTGTATTTTGATTGATTGCTGGCTAGTAGAGGCATGCAAGCTCATTCTGGCCAGAGAGGAGCGTATGCACTTTGGACGTATAAATGCAAAGCAAAAAAGTAAGGAGCAATCCCAGCCAGTCGTAAAGCAGACCCGTGACTTCACCCGGCAAATTTAAAGTCGCGTTCTTGTGGGGTTTGAGTGGCAGAATCATATGTAGCAATCGTGGGCAACGCGGAAATGCAATGAAATATTCATCTGGGCACTTCTCAGCGCGGACCTCCACACGTGAACGGTGAATTGCGGCCTGCACGCTGCATGTTGGTTTCTAGCGCCGTGGCAGACGTACTCCTCCTGAGGAATTAAATCTTTTAACATAGGCCGGGTCGTGTCTCGCTTGTTGGAGCGGATCTGAGATGAGCTGAAGAGCCCCGAGATTGTAGTTGTTACGCTAGACCTGGCTTAACAGAATTGCCGAACACGATGCTGAATTTATCATCAGAGAGGGAGGAAGCTGCACGAGCCTAAAATTGAGCGCCTCATCGTTGGGGTCCGCCGCTGGTGACGCCCTGGCGGGCTTACGACCGGCGGCTTGTAAACATTCACAGAGTTAATATGAATGAGCGGCATCCACCCCTTGGATTTGCACAACCTATAGTGCGGCAATGTTGCAGCACACTTCTGAGCAGTCACAGTGCCAGTTTGTGTTAATATGTGTAGGCCTTCTTGCAAGAAACCTCCCAACTCCCCACCGGTAGAGTCTGTGACACCAAGACAGGAGGCCTCGTTGGTGTCCATGGCCTCAGACCAGTCAGGCTCCTGCAGGACCCAGAACTTCTGGAAGAAGTCGTACAGGCGACGAGGGTGGAAGGGCCTGGTAGGGAGCAGAGGAAATTCTCAGAGTGAACAAGAGGGTGGAAGGGCCTGGTAGGGAACAGTGGAAATTCTCAGAGTGAACAAGAGGGCGGAAGGGCCTGGTAGGGAACAGAAGATTTCCTCAATGAACACTTAGAGTGAAGCAAAGTGTAAGTGTCTGCAGAGAAATTCCTCGTAGTGGACATTTGAAGTGAGGCTGGAGTGAAGCAGAGTGAAAGTGTACCCTCAGCATCTCATTCCCTTGGGTTGCTATCTTGTTGGCACATCTGCTATTACGGCTATTATTCATTACGCATTACGCATGACAAGACAGAAAGGAAGCGGCAAATTGTAGCAGTTACATGGCCGTTGACACGCACCACGGTCCACAACAACTAGCCCTTGAAAGTAAAGCTGATAAGACTTAACTCACCGGCCTTCTGTTTTTTTGATGGCCAGACTGCATTCAAACCTTATAGCTCATGTGTACATCCTAACCTGAAACCCCCCCACCAACCTGCGGGATCGGTACACCCAGCTGTTAATTCCGTGCTGTGGTGCCGGAGCATAGCCCTTCTTGAGGGCGGCCAGCCAGCCAGCAGCTTGCTGCGCACGCTCCATGTCAAAGCGGCCTGTGCAGGTGCCAGTCAGAGGGCCGTTGAAGGCGTTACAAGCATAGATTGTGAAGACAGGAATGCTGGAAATGATAGCTTGCCAAGGCACTAGACAAAAGCAGGAAGACTTAGCTACGCACACTTTTGTACATCCTATTGAAGGAAGGAAGAAAGGACCATGCC
>Ga0307947_1003026_pt1:10000-13541 | contig 13541 bp, 19 predicted proteins | sample OrgLakmetagen232_FD_201840 | JGI IMG/M metagenome (GOLD analysis project Ga0307947, IMG submission 201840) | Saline water microbial communities from Organic Lake, Antarctica - #232 | ecosystem: Environmental > Aquatic > Non-marine Saline and Alkaline > Saline | place: Antarctica...
GGCATCATTTGTATTCTCATAGCTCCTGGTGTATTTTAACAAATTGACGGCGTAATTTCCAATTCTATCAGTAGTAGTCTGAAATCGCTGGCTACTTGCAAAGCAAACCTTAGTTGCTCCACTACGGTTCCTGTTGTCCGATTTGTGCTTGAACGCTTGATGTAGAGAAGAGCAGCCTAAGCAGCACTCTTACTCGTTCTACTCAAGCAGGTAGCCCAGTAGCATGATGGCCTCTAGCACTCCTGAGATGAATGTTGGCACACACGCACACACACATGCATAAACACACACCACCACACCACCACACCACACATATTAACAGGTGCTATGAGCAAGCCCCTTGACCGAGGGGTTGCTAAAGCACTGGTTGGGTGCTTGGAGGACTACCTGGGGCCCAACAAAGCCGCCTCAAGACTCTTGGCTATCGTGAGCGATCCTCTAAGCATGGAGGGAGGAAGCTCCATGGACATGTGGAAGCAGCTGGGTTACCGGCGTATGACTAATCGTCAGGTGCGGTTCAGCAAGTGTTGCCGCTTGACATAACATTTTGCACCTTGCATGCAGTCACGGTTGCTTCTGACTGTGATGAACGCTTGTGTTCATTGTCTGTTTACTTGTCAGCTATGATTACCACAGTTTTTGTACTAAGTTGGCAGCAGCACTTGCTTATTTTGAATGCAGAAAAAAAACCCAGGCAATTTCCGTAAGCCGCAGCTTTCCTGCCTCTCCAGGTACACCAGCTCCAAGCCAGCTACCCTCTCCTTGCTGCCACTTCCAGTGGAGATAGTGTCATATTTTTTGCGAAGGATTTGAAAGGAGGTCTTCCGAGCCTCCCGCATTCTGCCTCGCTTCAGCGTCCTGCAAGCAGCAGCAACCTGCCAGGCAATGCAGAGCAGAGCGTAAATGCCAGCAAAGACCAACCCAGTGTTCCAGAGAGCACCTCAATCGGGAGGAGGATCATAAAGCCCTGCAAGCGTTTCTATCTAGGTGCTCGTGTGTGGGGATGGGCAGCGCGGCAGGTCGTGCACAAAGCAAGTTTTGGCTTGGTATAAACGTTGTGCAGGCATTGTTGGCAGCTTCTTGCACCAGTGCTGAATTGTGATTCTTATTGTTTCGTTCATTCACGACTCTGTCTCAATAAATTTGATACAATCAGCCTTAACTATTCATTTGCAACACATTGCATTGCTCGAGGTCTTTACCCCTGGCGCTGCGAAACACAGATGTAAATAAGGTCACCCAAAAAACAGCAGAGGCGTAAGGTGCACCGCGGGGTGGTGAGACTCTCGGAATTCGGAGTTCTGGGTCAGAAACATTAACAGGAAAGCTTGAGAACGAGCCCAATCCTATAAGGATGAGAAATCTGATCTATCAGCAACAGCGATGGGATTTCCTAAGGCTCCGAATTTCCGGCAGATCCATCTTCTCCAGACAGCACCGACCTAAAGGTCTCAGCATTCTCCAGTGTGACATTCACGTCACACTGGAGAATGCATAAGGTAAGGTAAGGTAAGGTTACATCGCTATAGTAGACATTCACGTCACACTGGAGAATGCATAATCATTGAGATGGAGTGCTGTGAGGACAATAGACCGCAGAACCAGCTGAGTGCCACACAGGATCAGCACAAAGGCCTCTGTTCCATCCTTCAAGGAGCCTCCGTTACTACCCTCCACACCATCTTTTTTGAAATTAGTGGCACCATCTACAACAATCACATGCTGGATGTCGTAGCAAATCACCGTCACTGCTTGCATAAGACAGCACAACAACAATGAAGCCAGGGTCGAGTCTTTCTCGAGCAAAGGCTGGAAACTGCACTTCTGACTGGTAATTCTCCTGCGATTCTCTCTCTTTTTCTACTGCTTCTCAGATCCTAACCAAATCACACAAATCGTCACTGCCAACAATTGGGCGTGACATTTTCCTCAATCAATGGGGAGTTTTTCTAACTGTGTAGACACTTCCCCTACTCAACAAGCAAAAATGGCACGAGAACAACATAACCTGTTAGTGCCTCGCTTGGTACTCGGACACCGTAAAACCCTTCACAGCATCCTGCTAAGAGCAACAGGCACCATAAGAAAAGAAAAGACTCCGCTGGTAGTGATGACACAGCCAGCATGAATTAAGGGAGGGGGTACTTAAGTGCCCGCACCATCTACAGTAGCCACACAAGTAAACCACAGCATCGGAGTTACTGGTCTAACCACAGCATTCATGAACAATTACAGTTTACATGCAATCAGATCCGCAACAAAAACCATACAGTCAAGACGAGACATACATTAAACACAAACCCCACAAATATCTGAGCAATACCCCTTGTAGTGTGCAGGCTTCTACCTCCCAACCACCTTATCCCCACTGAAAAGCATTTCTTAATTTTATTCTCCAGGTGGGATGTTGTGTGTCTCTGCATCCATTGGGTGGTGCAGAACACAAAACAACGATTGGGCATGACAACATCCTTTTTTAATCCACGCCGGTATTGTTTACACCATACTATCTGCGTTCCTTTTCTTTGCCTTTCTTTTCTAGGCGTGCTTACTGGCAATGCTGTGAAATAAACCAGGAGTAGGCTCGCTTTGTATTGGCTTTTTGCTTTTTATAATACCTTGCAGCTGCTCGTCAGCCGAATATAATTTTTCTTACCAATCGATTTGTTACAACCAGTTATCTTCCCGTGTCCAAATTTAGTCGATTAAATTAATTTAATTCCCTGCATCACAGAAATAAAAACATCATCACGGGTCGAGAGCGTAGGAGGTTGGGCAGATTAAAGACATTTCTACTGTTCTTTCCAGTAACCGGTCTACCATTTTATCACTTATAAATGCTCAAACTCTGCGCGTCAATACTGCATACCAAAGTAGCAGATAGAATTGCTTTGATTCAGATCGCTTACACCTCCTAGTACCACTTCAGAAGAGCAGCACTAAATGCGCCCAAATTTAATTGTTCTATCACATCCTACACTAGCAACAGCAGATGCATTGCACACTGCGCAGTTGATTACAAAAAACTACCATACCGTCACAAGTGCTGTAGAAGAGTAGATAAGATGAATGAAGGGCAATCCTCCCTTTTTAAAGGGAAGCTTTTCCCAAGGGTACGACTGTCCTATATTGACAATGAGCAAAGCTTGCCGTCCAACCTAGACTCTGTCTAGGCACGGAACGAAAGCTTTCCGCCATTCATTGCACAATATTGCAACTCGTACATTATTGTCTCAAATGCACCTCGCTGCCTTCTTTTCCCTCATCACTGACCTCCTTCTTTTCCCCTCTCTTTTCCCCCTGCTCTGGGCTAGTATCACCACTGGGTGAACCCAGAAGGCTCACATCCAGCCGGTCTCCAGGCCCTGTTCCAGGGTTCACTGGGTGGCTGCGTGTGCGCCTGTGCTTTGTCTTCTCGACCTTGTTGCGGCGCGAACGGCCTGTGCCGCGCAAGTTCACAGTAGTGGAACAAAAAATGTGATCTTGGATGTACAAGTGTGCAAGATGCCTCTGCTTGCACACACACACACACACACACACA
>Ga0307947_1003027_pt1 | contig 13541 bp, 15 predicted proteins | sample OrgLakmetagen232_FD_201840 | JGI IMG/M metagenome (GOLD analysis project Ga0307947, IMG submission 201840) | Saline water microbial communities from Organic Lake, Antarctica - #232 | ecosystem: Environmental > Aquatic > Non-marine Saline and Alkaline > Saline | place: Antarctica: Organic Lake...
TTTCTGTGAGACAGAGAGAGAGAGACAGAGAGAGAGAGCGAGAGAGAGAGACAGAGAGAGAGAGAGAGAGAGAGAGAGAGAGAGAGAGAGAGAGAGAGAAAGAGAGAGAGAGAGAGAGATTTTTTTACGCAGTTGTGCCCATGGAACAAAGGCATCAAGGGCAGGTAGATTTTTAAGAAAATGAATGGGGTGAGTGTTGAGCCTGTGCCTAAAAAAGTTGTGTATCAACAAAACCCCGGTTAAAATTGACACCAGCCTGAAGATTATGTCAGGTGATCTGGTGATCTGGTGATCTGGTGAGTGAAGCAAAGGAGCACCTCTGCTGCTTAGCACCTCTGGGCCACCACGCTTGTGAAGGATTAATCAATAAAGGGTTAATCGAATCTGTTGAAAATTTATTGTGGTTTTTTAATGGTATATTAACTGGTAGTCACACTCATTGAATTGATAACAAGGGCTTTTCTGGTAAGGTAGTTCACTAGGCACTTATGGTACCAGGCGAATTTCTGATCCTCACTAATTATTTTTCCTTATCTTCTGTGGTGGATGAGTTATACGGTACCCGGTACCAATCTGGCTCCTTTTCCTTGATTAATGTCGGAAGAGGTTTTCACGCCTCGCGTAGTTTTTCCTTTAATGCTTACCAGAAGATACCCAGAACAAAGCCGAGGTTAAGGACTGCCTGCATAGCACTTCATTATGTCAAAACCTCGCCCCTGGCTGACACCATAGATCATCAGCTTTTCACGTAAGTCACCTTTGATTGTAACTCTCTTTATAATTTTGATCTTGCCGTACGACCTTTTCCCTTTGTACCACTCACCACACACAGGGCCTGCACTGCTATACCTTCAAGAGGGAACTCACATGTACACATTGATCATTCTCCCATGGAAGTGCACTCAAGCTTTCATTACACGCAAGCACGCTCTATTTGCACGCATACAAGCTATACTTTCACGCACACACGCCCAAATTGCACGCACACGAGCTATACTGTCACGCACACACACCCTAATTGCACGCACACAAGCTATAGTGTCACGCACACACGCCCTAATTGCACGCACACAAGCTGTAATGTCATGCACACATGCCCTAGTTGCACGCATGGCAGGCCTGATTGTTGCGTACACACTCACAGACACACACACAGAATCACCGTCCAGCGTACTCACTAACACACACACTTACACACACACACACACACACACACACACACACACACACACACACACACACACACACACACACACATACACACACCCACACACACACGCACACACACACATACACACACACACCGCCCTCCACGCATGCATCCCAACTGCTGTCATAGAACCAAGCCCCCATTTCAAACTGCTTTCCCCTCACGCAAGTCGCGCTCATCGCACGCACGTCAGAAACGTAGCGCTGCACGCATGCATCCCAACTGCTTTCATAGAACCAAGTGCCCATTTCAAACTGCTTTCCCCTCACGCAGGACGCACTCATCGCACGCGCTCATCGCACACAGCACACGCTCGTCGCACGCACGGCAGGAACGTAGCGCTGCATGTATGGCACCCCCATGTCGTGTTTGTAACCAGGCGCCCATTTCAAACTGCTTTCCCATCACACACGCAGGACGCGCTCATCACACGCACGGCAGAAACGTAGCGCTGCATGCATGGCACCCCCAAATCGTGTTTGTAAACCAGGCGCCCATTTAAAACTGTTTTCCCCTCACGCAGGACGCGCTCATCGCGCGTACGGCAGAACTGGAGCGCTGTAGCGCTGCATGCTTGGCAGCCCCAAAGCGTGTTTGTAAACCAGCCGCCCATTAAAAACTGTTTTCCCCTCACGCAGGACGCACTCATCGCGTGCACGGCAGAACTGGAGCGCTGTCTGCTAGCAGATGCTCATGCTGTGGCTTCGCATGCCAACGCTGCCACCGCGCACTATCAGTCTACTGCTGCCTCAGCTGCTGCTGCTGCTGCTGGTCGTGCTGGTGGCGGTCGTGGTGGTGGTGGTGGTGGTGGTGGTGGTGATGGTGGTGGTGGTGGCGGCCACATGTTAAGGGCTGGCAAGGGGGGCTCCATGCATGGAGGTGGATGGTGTGCAGAGGGTTCTATGCCTCAGCTCAAGCCTGCCCCCCTATCTGATTGAGAAATTGTGCTTCTGTGCTACATGCATGGAGGTGGAGGTGGATGGTGTGCAGAGGGTTCTCTGGCTCAGCTCAAGCCTGCCCCCTATTTGATTTAGAAACTGTGCTGTGTCTGCCTACGAGTAAGATGGGCTATTGAATGTGTGCATCGCACAATTTCCTGTCTGACTGGGGAGCATAGACCACGCGGCTACGTCATCGCTACCAGCAGGATTGCTTTATTAGGTAAGGAATCACAGTTAGACTTAGATACAATTGCTTACTTTACTTCTGCTACTATTCCTGTGCCTTTTGATCTAATTGAGGGCCTAGTCCATTCGTGTTTGAGGTTGGCACTTGGTTTGAGGTTGGCACTTGGATTGCGCCTGAATTTTGCCTTTCAGTCAAATTGAGGGCCTGGTGGTTTCGTGTTTGAGATTGGCACTTGGATTGCGCCTGAATTTTGCCTTTCGGTTCAATTGAGGCCCTGGTGGTTTCGTGTTTGAGGTTGGCACTTGGTTCGAGGTTGGCACTTGGATTGCGCCTGAAATGTGCCTTTCGGTTCAATTGAGGGCCTGGTGGTTTCGTGTTTGAGGTTGGCACTTGAATTGTGCCTGGCACACTTCTCAACTCGTCTGGTGCACACAATTTGAGCTGACCTTGCGACATCTCTATCCTGGCGTGCGTGCGTGCGTGTGTGTTGGCAATGTAATTACAGTGCTGCACAAATATTGGACCGATCTTGCTGTATATTCATCCTGGTGTGTGGGGGGGGGGGGAGGGGGGGGTTGGCAGTGGAATCACAGGAGTGAACAAAGTTTGGGCTAGTCTTGCCGTACCTGTCCTGGTTGTGTGTGTTGGCAGCGGGATCACAGTAATTCGTTGATACTGATCATGACGAGCACACACTGCTTCTGTGTGTATGTATTTTGTTGGACGAGGCTTGACACGGGCCCTTGGCCATACCACATATGACGGTGTTGCTTCGAAAAGAAATGACCTTCCCTAGCATATTTCAGTTAAATGTGTATCTGTGTGAGCGCGTTTAAAATAAGTGCGCCTGCACTTTTTACCTTTGATTCCCCATCTTTTGGGATGTTGTGCATGTCCATGAGTCTAGCTCACACACAAGCAGGGCCTCGCTCTTCGCTTTATGAAACTGAGTAGCGTCCTCAGCGCTCTCGTCTTCAGAAACTGTTACTGTTTGTCAGATTGAGCCCTTCCTACTGCTTTAAACTGTAAGTTAAAGAATAGGCTGTCAGATCAATTTACTGTCACAGCAAAGTACTACAAGACTCAGCACATCACCTGAAGAGAAAAAGAAAAAACTACGCAGGCAGTGAAAGCCACTCCCCACATTAATTAAGGAAAAGGATCCACTTTGGTACCGAGTACTGCAAAGCTCCTCCTCCACCGCGAAAAGGAAAGGAGAAATCAATTGGGATCAAGAGGGTCACAGGCTTGGCCTAAAACCGGCTCCTGATAAAAGTCGATAACAGTACTGGAAATGCACGTCTGGTATGGACAAGTTTAGCAGCAATGTTTACAGAGTGCACATGGAGCTTGGAGGCAAGCTTCTTATCTCTTTGAGAACCAAGACCCAGTTCCTTGAAAGGCTTCAGAGTGTGAGTGTTGTACATGGTGCTGCCCGCACCCAAAAAGATGATGTGGAGAGTAACGGAGGCTCCTTGGAGAATGTTGCAAAGGTCTCTGTGCTGTTCCTTTGCGGCGTTCAGCTGGTTTTGAGGTCTGGTGTCCTCACAGTACTTGATCTCAACGAGGTAGATTTCACGCCGAGTTTTGTTGAGGTCTTTAGGTCGTTGCTGTCTGGGGTTGGTGGCTGTACAGGTGGCTGGCGGTGCTGCTGGGGTGCTCCCAGTCTCCCTGAATTGCCCCCTTCCACTTCGAAGAACCCATCCCCCTACATTAGTTTGTTTTTTTGTGTTTTTGCAGCGATGGGAGTAAACAGCACAAAATCTGGGCGGCTGGAGGTAAATCTGTCTTTAACTGGGAAGCAGGGTGGGAAGAGCCATTTGGGAACAATTCTACTTTCAGCTATTTCAGGAATCTGGAGATTTTGCATGGTCATCCGTTCGTTGCTGCCTATATCTATGGAGACAACGCATGATCCTAAAGAGCCTGTTTTGCTGATAGCCTTAAGGATCATTTGGCATGCTAAATTGTGTCTTTCGGTGATCATGTTCCTTATTTGTGTGTGTTGGCACCCAGAAAGGATGTGAAGGGCAAGGGCACTGTCTACTTTGTGTGTGGAACCTCTGTGTGGCAATGACTCACGGATTTCTTTAGTAAAAGGCAACCGAAAAATACACCCTGAACCAACGCCAAAGTTGGAGTAGAGAAGTGGAAGAAAGAGTAAAAGAGGATTGCCAGCAGCCAGAAGTGCACTTCCCAGCCTTTATTTGCTCAAGAAAGACTAAGCCCGTCTTTGCTTGAGAAAAACTCAACCCTGGCTTATATCATTTCTTTGCTGGCTCTTGCTTTGCTCTTTATACCCTCATCTCCTCGTTCTCCTTGTTATTAATAATGTGGATGATGAATAAGTGGGGAGTGGTAGCGTTGTGGGGGCTGCTACGTATACGGGCACTGAGGGGCTAATGGTAACTCACTTGCTACCTGCCAGCAACTGACAACGGGGGGGGGGCTTTCAGCCAGATTGTTTGGCTGATCGGCTGCTGACTGGTCTCGGCCAGCCACAATTAAATACATGAGCTCAGAAAAAAAGTGGACACGTTAGGTGTCCTCAAGAAATGGTGCAAACAAACAGAAGAAATCTCCGTTCCCTTAGCTCACAAAACCCGATGATCTTGACAAAATTAAAGAGCGTGCACCTCGTTCTGGACAGGTTCATCTTCACCTGGAGGGCAACGGTCATGTACGCAAAAACCGCCTTTAAGCCACGTTGCTGCCTATACTTTTAAAGTATACACGCGCACGCAGAGCCTACTGACATTGCGCATAGCATGTTTGGAAAGATCAAGATGAAACTACTGTGGTACAGGAGTCACTAGATATACATTCATCACTCGTAGGATAAAGGATGGCAAACCAAGAATGATAACCACGAGTTCGTTGTTGTGCATGTTGGGTCCACCAACTTGCTTAGCGTCTCTCCAAACACCTCTGATCCTATGCTTCAAAATCGCAGAAAGTTCTTGCAAAAAAAAAGCGCCCTGTCTGAAGTCTATGCTGACGACCTGACTCTTACAGCTAGTGATCCATTCCAATTGCAGGAAAGGTTAAAACGTCTGGAGTTGTATGCTCCTAGGTTCATATTTATATCTACATAGGGGGGGGGAAGAGGAGACAGTTCTCACGCACAAACTGACGAACCCGAAAAGCAGATGCCAGAAAAGGACCAGCTGCGTGCTTAGAGGACTTAAATCATGCTCATGCGCCTGTAAACATCATACCCAGATACTAAAAAGGATCTTTATGTGCAAGTGGCACTCTTCTAACGTTAAACACAGGTAGATTTGAGCCAGAAGAATTAAAATGAACCACCTCAGACTTTGCAGTATTAATAATAAGGTGCTTTCTCTGAGCATACGGTGTTAACGGTTGAGCATGGTCTGCATTACATCGGGATTGTTAGCCATCAGAGTCAAATCGTCAGCATACAACATGTTCAGAGGAACCAGGTGTGGAACGAATAGAATAAAGAACGCTGCTTCTTATTTGCCATAGTGCACCAGCGCTGCCTGTTGCAATGTGGACGTGTTCATGTGTTAGAGAAGCAAACATTCTTGCTAGCTCGGCTCTACTCACGGTTATGTTGATGCCTGTGCCTCCAGAATGTGCTGTGGTAATTGTTGGATTGAGGTTGGTTCACTCCCGCTCCATTAGACTGAGATTTTCTTTGTTTGTAACACAACTCTTACCTGTGAAGGCCCATTCTTTCCAGTTAGGGGCCTAAAGTTCTAGCTTGTGCTTTTGTTGTACATGATGGGAGAGGACCTGACTGTATACTGTATCGCTTATGTCGCCAATATTTGCAGTGACAACTGTGTTTCTTGAGTCTTTGGGGAGCCTACATATTTGTGTCATTCTTGGCAGTATCCTTTCAGTCGGTGACTTAAGAAAAGATATGGCTCCTAAAATTTTTTAGATCCGGATTGCCGCTGGTGATAGGGCTTGCTTATAAAGGAGCAAGCCCTGCGCAAGGAGCAAGCCCGACCTCCACTCCCCTCACTTTTTGGGAATGGTTGGTATCATCAACAACACGTACGCAACGGGACTTCTCGAGCACTCTCTCAGAGGGGAACGACTGAACCCCCAAAATGGGGAGTTTTTCAGGGCCCACATTTGCTACAGTCTTACTTGGCTCCAAATGGTAGCAGGGCAGTTGAGTTTCATTGTAGCAAACGTGGGCCCTTGCTTATGCCTAATCGGCCGCGGCGTGAACCCTACTTTTCAGGCACCCGCGTGCTGAATCTGACCAACCGCTGTACCAAATCATGTCATTAAAACTGCACTTGACTTTATTCTATAATTAAATGTCATTGCAAGAAAAATAAGGGGAAAATATTCAGTGGTTGGTGAGATACAGAATTTCAGCCATTTCCCTTAGAGAAAACCAGCCAAGAAAATGCCCAAAAGGTCATTTTTAGACCTCCTTGTATCCTATTTTGGAACATGCAGGATGATCGTATGGTAAAAGGAAGTCATACCTAGTTCTGGGAAATTAAATGGTCCCAGGGCGGAGCTGTGGGCCCATTTGAGGTGATGTGAGGCCAGAAGTGTGATCTGAGGTCACCCGATTCTCACCAATTTTTGGTGAATGTTATCTTCCTTGACAATATCTAGGTTGACATGGTTGCAAGTGGGAAAGAAAATTAGAAAGGAGCAATTCCTGCAATTTGGCCAGTCAACCCCCTCTGTGACTCTCTCTCTCTCTCTCTTTCTCTCTTTCTCTCTCTCTCTCTCTCTCTCTCTCTCTCTCTCTCTCTCTCTCTCTCTCTCTCTCTCTCTTGCTTGATGAAAAATGAAAACTCGTCTCTCATCTTTATCTTCACACTGTCAACTGTTCCCAAACTTGTCCATACTAGGCTGTCATAGCAAATCACCGTCACTGCAAATAAAGTATAAGACTCAGAACAACAACCAATCTCGACCCTGACTTTAAACCATTCTTCAATAAACTGGCTTCTCCAGCCTAATGAACGAGACTAGGCAAAACAACCTCAACTGAAAAACCAACTAACCAAATCACACGAATCGTCACTTCCAACAATTGGGCGTGACAAGGCAGTGCATCCTGAACATTTCATAAAAGACAGTTTGAGTCCAAGCCAGGCGCCTTCCTGATTCCGCATGAGTGCTTTCCCTTTCAGATGTGAAAGAACCCTATGGAATTTGATTTCCCTACTTCGTGAGAAATAATGGAAAATTTAAGGAAGAAGGGCAGCAAGAGAGGCTGGTTAAACAAAAAAAGGAGGCAAGGGGGGAGGCTTTTAAGGGCAAAAGGTTCAGGTGGAAAAATTTGGATCCAAAGAAAGCAGAGGAAGTTGCGCTAGGAAGACTAGTAGAGGGGCAGAGCAAAACAGAGGGTGAACTGAAAAAATGATGCCTGGATACCTACACTACCAAAAGCGACCAGACACGAAGGCAAGAGAAGCTAGGAGCCAGCCAGGATAAGAGAAAACTAAGCCATCATTGCACCATCATAGCAATGACTGGTGCGCCAAAACAGGCTCCAACACAACTCCCCCTGACAAAAACGGCACCCTTCTAGACATCCCTTTAAATAGCGCAAAACCTAGGCCTAGCTAAACAGATCAGCTTTGCGGTAAACCCGGAGGGGAGAGAGTCCAGAGAAGGATAGCACAAGAAACCTGAGGCTCCAGGGCACAGAGCAGCGGTTTACGACCTACTTTCCTTAATGAACGCTGGTGACTTCCAGCGTAGACTTTCACTTTTACCTACTCTCCCCAAAGTCAAAAAGATACCTCTACACAAGACAGACGGCAAGGAAAACAGGCAAAGGGAAGAGGGGGGAGGCAGTACCAAACCGACGTACAAAAAAGAGCGTGGCTGACCAGCAAGCAAGAAAGATCCTATGGCACTAAGTAGCAAAGAGGCTCCTTTTGTGTAATTATTGTGGGATGTTACGCCCAATCATTGGCAGCAACGATCGTGTGACAGAGCAGTTGCTTGGTTGATGACAGTTGAGAGCCTTTGTATGTCTTGTTCAATAAGCTGAATTTGCCAATCTTATTGATAATTGAGGCATATATAGTGATGTGACCTTACCTTATTGATAATTTGGGGCGCATTAGTAGATGTGGTGAGTCTTACAATTTGTAGTGACGGTAATTTGATCTGACAGGGAGAAGTGGTGTCTTGTTGCCTCTGTAGCTGTTTCCAATCCAGCAAAGAAATCCCAGATCATTCAGAACATCCATTGTCATCCTGGTAAATTCCTATTTCCATTTCCTTTTGACCTAGTGAAAATTCTTTTAGTTTTAATGTGGGAAATGATTTTTACTAACTGTGCAGTTTTATTTCTCCCTTCCCTCTTCTTGATTTTTAGCAGTCAAACGCACACCTGTTCCCCATTGTAACTCTATAATGCTTGTATTAAGGAAATACATAGTCACCAACAATGTAGGCCAAGTAACCTGATCGGCGTTCGGCGGGGCGGAGTTGTGTCCCTCCTCAGTGGAATCACATTGCATTACACTTCCAAAGCATGTCATCACAGTCCAAACAGCAAACCTCCAAGATGAAAGATTGTCTTTAAATCAAACAACGCTACAGACACAAGCATCTCCTGTCTCCGATCAACCAATGCCCTACTAATTTCAAGAAAAGGAAAAAGAAAAATTACACGGACAGCGTCGACCACATCTCCTACACTACACTAATTAAGGAAAGGGATTCATTTTGGTGCTTAGTACCGTATAGTATTCCTCCACCTGAGACACCAAAGCTGAATTTTGCTACCAAAAATGTACAAGCATTGTTCACCAAATGTACAACAAGTCAGCTATGTTTGTGCTCACTACTCTCATGCACACTACCTGCAGCAGAAAAATCCACACCTTTCCCCACTCGCTACTACCTGCATACCAGTGGGCATCAGCAGAGCACAGACCATTCCCTACTACCTCGTTCCATGCATAGAAGCAGAGTACACTCTCGCTACACCAGCAGGATGTTCTGCACAATTTTTTATTGTACCGTCGTCAGGCCTCTCTTGTTGCTACCACACCCTTGCTGCCACCGTCATCAGGCCTCTCTTGTTGCTACCAAACACCCCCCTAACAAGGAGCTCTGGATTGCACTAGTCTAACAAGGAGCTTTGGGTTGCACTATTCAAAAATCGGGCCAGCTGGTGACAGCCCTACTTTTTGGAACCATGATATAGCAATGCAGCGTTTCGGCCTGTCATTCCCTGACATTACTTCTAACCCAGAAAATCTCAGGTACGAGGCCCTGTGATCAGGTTCCTCCCTGTGCGGTGACCTGCTCAGTTCTTCACAAGAAAATCTCGGGTACGAGGCCCTGTGGTCAGGTTCCTCCCTGTGCGGTGACCTGCTCAGTTCTTCATGTTCTTGCTTTCCACGAGCAACATGCGCAGCTGAGCAGACAGGCTAGGGTCTGAGGCAAGCGAGGCGCCTAGAGCAGCCAGTAAGCCTTCCCTGCCGTCAGAGGTCAGCAGCACCTGCGTGCGGGAGTATGTGTGTGTACGCGTGTTGCAATGCTGTTTGAAAGGTAAAGCAGTCACAAATGTGTATATGTGTGTCTGTGTGTGTATATGTGTGTATGCGTGTTGCAAGGCTGTTTGAAGGGTAAAGCAGTCACAAGTGTGTGTATGTGTGTATGTGTGTGTGCGCGGGAGTATGTGTGTGTATGCGTGTTGCAAGGCTGTTTGAAGGGTAGCGCAAGGCAGTCACAAGTGTGTGTATGTGTATGTGCGCACGTGTGTGTATGTGTGTTGCAAGGCTGTTCGATGGTAAGCGCAAGGCAGTCACAAGTTTTAGAACTTGCCCTAGCATCTATTCACACCCACTGCTCTAGCTTCTCCAAACATTAAAGTTACCACGCCTCAAGCCTACAGCTACCATCTTGGTTGTGAGGCTGAATGAACGAGGACCTTATTTGCCATCCCGGTTGTAAGGCTGTATGAACGAGGACCTTAGCTACCATCCTGGTTGTGAGGCTGTATGAACGCTCCTCCGCATTCCCCCCCCACATAAACCTGAGACACACACACAAACACACACACACACCTGAGACACACACACACACATAAACCTGAGACATACACACAAACACACACACCTGAGACACACATACACACACACCTGAGGCACACACACACAAACACACACACCTGAGACACCGCAGCTGCTGCTGCACGTGCTTTAAGCGTGCGCAGCTGCCCTGCCATAGCAGCGCGGCCGCCTGCACTCTCTGCCCAATCCAGGAAGGCTTGGTCCTGCTGCATGAGGGCGTCAAAGGCAGCCATGTTGGAGCCCTGTGATTGGAAGGGCAGCCACATAGATTGTGAGTAGGCTTGGTCCTGATGCATGAGGGCGTGAAAGGCTACCATGTTGGAGCCCTGTGATTGGAAGGGCAGCCACATAGATTATGAGTAGGCTTGGTCTTGATGCACGAGGGCGTGAATAGCCCCCATGTTGGAGCCCTGTGATTGGAAGGGAAGCCACATAGATTATGAGTAGGCCTGGCCAGAACCGTATACACATAAAAGTACATATACACACACGTATGCGACGGTATATTTGGTGATTTTTCCTGCCAAAAAGACCGTAACCACACTGTATATATATATGGTTCTGGCCACCACTGTAACCACACTGTATATATACATATATATGGTTCTGGCCACCCTATACATGGAGTATACGATTGATTATCAGAAGAAAGGAATCAATGCCAAATATGACATGGCTGCCTGATTCATTCTTTACACGAATCATTCCGTGATAACACACACACACACACACACACAATGGCAGTTGCCTGTCCAGCAATGGAGGTCCACAGTTGGAACGTTGATAAAATATAAAAGCCAAACTTATCACATACTCAGCCGTAGAACTGAAAACTAGCACAATTGCCATACACCTTGGACAGGGTTTCACACAACCCTCCACGGTTGTGTTTGGTTTCTAAGACAACCCTGCAGACAAGCACTGGTGAGCATCTGAACTGGATTGAGCAACTGAGTGAGAGTCCCACAGTAGAAATGACTGAAATGCAGACCATACGCCCATGCTTGCAGCACACACACACCTGTACAGTGGCTGCTGCTGCACAGCATTAATCCTTGCACAGCACACTCACACTCACACACGCACGCACACACGCACGCACACACGCACACACACACGCACACACACACACAAACACACACACACACACACCTGCACAATGCCTGCGGTTGCGCAGCTCTTATCCTGACCATGGGCGAGCGTGACAGTTGCCACTGGGGGAGAGACCATAGGGGGAGCCATAGGTGGAATCAATAAGGATCCTGTTGTGGGGGCTGTCAGGGAGAGGGAGCGGGAGGACATGGCGGATTGCAGGCCATGCAGGAGCTTCATGGCGTCGTGCCTGAGTAGAGTGCGTGTGTGAATGTGTGTGTGTGTGTGTGTGTGGAATGGTATGTATGCGTGCGAAACTCTCTCTGAGATGACTGTATTTTTGTGTGAATGATTAATGAGATGAACTTTGCCTTGACAAAATACGTATGTGTGTGTATGTGTGTATGTGCGAGTGTGTGTGTATGTGTGAGAGTGTGTGTATGTGTGAGAGTGTGTGTGCATGTGTGTGCGTGTGTGTGTGTGTGTGCGTGTGTGTGTGAAACTCTCTTTCTCTGAGCTGACTGTATGTTTGTGTGAATGATTATGAGGCAAATTTTGCCTTGGCAACATACATACGTGTGTGTGTGTGTGTATGTGTGTAAGTGTAGCTTTTTTAAGTGTAGCTTTTTTGTCTAAATTTTGCTTGTGTGTTGCACGGATTACATTTCGCCTAATAGCGTACAAGGAAGCGCAAACTTGCATACAAGAGAGCACAAACTTGCATACAAGAGAGCACAAATAAGCGTACAAGGGAGCACAAATAAGCGTACAAGGGAGCACTAGACAATAATCTGAAGGGCACAGATGTGACACGAAAGGAGAGGGACATGGAATGCGTAGGGTTGGCCCATGAAATGTTTAGGGTTGGCCCATGAAATGTGTAGGGTTGGCACAGATGTGACACGAAAGGAGAGGGACATGAAATGTGTAGGGTTGGCTCAAACCGTACATATGAAAATACGGCGAAATTTGGCATGCCGTTTAACCAGTACCATTTTCAGAAATTCCTGACCATATCTGTATCTGTATGAGCGTACGCGGTTCATAGCCGACCGTAGATGCTTCTTCAAAGAACCACACACCAACACGCTCGTTCACAAAATGCAGCACACACAAGCAACACACACACACCTGGAGATGGTGGGGTCCGTTGTTGATCTGGCCATAGATGCTTTATCAAATAATCACACACCAACACGCTCGTTCACAAAAAAGCAACACACATACACACGCAACACACACACCTGGAGAGGGTGGGGTCTGTGGCCACAACGTGCGCAGCTAGCGTCTCCTCGCACAGACGACAACGCAGACGCTGCGCAAAGAATGCTCTCGCGTTGCGCCAGGGCACGATGCCGCGAATCACTCCCTTGGCCAGCATGCGTACGGGGGTGTCGTGCATGTCGGCAAACGTGCGTGCCACCTGTTAGAGGTGTGTGTGTGTGTGTGTGTGTGTACATGTGTGTGTATGTGTGTGTATATGTATGTGTGTATGTGTGTGTGTGTATGTGTGTGTGTGTGTGTGTGTGTGTGTGTGTGTGTGAATGAGTGTGTGTGTGCATGCATGTGTTTAAGTATGTATGTGTGTGCGCGTATATGTGTGTGCTTCCATCCGTGTATCTGTGTCCTAGTATGTGTGAGCGTACATCCGTGTATGCATGCATCCGTGTCTGTGTGCCTGTGCGTGTGTGTGCATGTTTGTGTGCTTACATGCATGTGAGCTTGTAGACGGACATCGTACACAACCGCACTCTGCTGCGTGCTCATACTGTTGTCGGCAAAGCAAATATACAGGGTTGGCCAGAGGCACACATTTATAGGTATATACGGTCATGTACGGTGTGTATATACGGTTCTGGCCAACCCTACAAATATACAGAACCCGGCGCTGCAAAATTGGTAAGCGTAAGCAAAAATCATACTGAGCTGCTACAGAGACCCCCCCCATTTTATGACACCTCCTGTTCCTCTGAAAGGATGCCACACACCCACACACCCACACACCCACCCACACACACCCACACCCACCCCCCCGGGGGGGGGGGGGGCCGCGGGGCGGCCGCCCC
>Ga0307947_1003028_pt1 | contig 13540 bp, 19 predicted proteins | sample OrgLakmetagen232_FD_201840 | JGI IMG/M metagenome (GOLD analysis project Ga0307947, IMG submission 201840) | Saline water microbial communities from Organic Lake, Antarctica - #232 | ecosystem: Environmental > Aquatic > Non-marine Saline and Alkaline > Saline | place: Antarctica: Organic Lake...
TATATACCGTATGTTACACCATAAATTTGATGATTCCCCTGCCACAAACACCGTATATACACCGTATAAATATGGTTCTGGCCAACCCTAGTTTGAAATTCAACCCTACTATGTGACATCCAAAGGCAGGCATCCTCTCCCTCTGAGAACTCGATACACACAAACATACACCCGCACGCACCTGCACACAAACGTGCACCTGCACACACCCGCACATACACCGCACACACCCGCACACAAACATACACCGCACACACCTGCACACAAATGTACACCTGCACGCACCTGCTCTTCCATCCCTCCCAACAGTGCCGTTGCCTCTTTGACAGCTGACTCTGAGGAAGCAACGGACGTCACCCCACCCTCCTGTGATAGGTCAGTACGCAGCTTGCTCCCTACAAGCAATGAAGTTTGTGTATGAAAGCTCAGTACGCAGCTTGCTCCCTACAAGCAATGAAGTTTGTGTATGAAAGCTCAGTACGCAGCTTGCTCCCTACAAGCAATGAATTGTGTATGAAAGCTCAATACGCAGCTTGCTCCCTACAAGCAATGGATTTTGTGTATGAAAGCTCAGTACGCAGCTTGCTCCCTACAAGCAATGGAGTTTGTGTATGAAAGCTCAATACGCAGCTTGCTCCCTACAAGCAATGAATTATGTATGAAAGCTCAGTACGCAGCTTGCTCCCTACAAGCAATGAAGTTTGTGTATAAAAGCTCAGTACGCAGCTTGCTCCCTACAAGCAATGAAGTTTGTGTATAAAAGCTCAGTACGCAGCTTGCTCCCTACAAGCAATGGATTGTGTATAAAAGCTCAGTACGCAGCTTGCTCCCTACAAGCAATGAAGTTTGTGTATAAAAGCTCAGTACGCAGCTTGCTCCCTACAAGCAATGGATTTTGTGTATGAAAGCTCAGTACGCAGCTTGCTCCCTACAAGCAATGAATTTTGTGTATGAAAGCTCAGTACGCAGCTTGCTCCCTACAAGCGATGGATTTTGTGTATGAAAGCTCAGTACGCAGCTTGCTCCTTACAAGCAATGAATTGCGTATGAAAGCTCAGTACGCAGCTTGTTCCCTACAAGCAATGAAGTTTGTGTATAAAAGCTCAGTACGCAGCTTGCTCCCTACAAGCAATGAATTGTGTATGAAAGCTCAGTACGCCGCTTGCTCCCTACAAGCAATAAATTTTGTGTATGAAAGCTCAGTACGCAGCTTGCTCCCTACAAGCAATCGATCGTGTATGAAAGTGTGTGTATGAGTAGGTGTATGAAATTGTGTGTGTGTGAAATTGTGTGCATTTGTATGAAGTTGTGTGTAAGAAAGGTCAGTATACAGCTTGTTCCCTGCAAGCAATCGATTGTGTATGAAAAGTTGCAAAAATAAGATGCACAGCACCTTGCACTGCCGCTGCTCCAGATCTGTTTCGTCAGCCACTCCTACCTTCTAAAGCACCATCACACTCCAGCTGCTCCAGACCTGTTTCATCACAATCTCATTCACTTTGCTCAATTAGTCCAGCCACTCCTACCTTCGACAGCACCCTCATACTGCAGCTGCTCCAAGTCCAATATAGGGACCTCCAAAAAGTCATTCCGGCTGGCAGAGCAGAACAGCTGGTCGGCTGGCACTTCGCTGCTCACCACTAGCAGCACCTACGCGTATGCAAATGCCAAAGGACGTGCAAATGTCAGAGGACGTGCAAATGTCAGAGGACGTGCATGTTGTATATATATGTATATATATATACATAACTCCTTGTACGGTCAGTACGTGTTGTATAACTTCTACGCGTATGCAAATGCCAAAGGACGTGCAATTGTCAGAGGACGTGCATGTTGTATATATATACACACACACATAACTCCTAGTACGGTCATTACGTGTTGTATAACTTCTTGTAGTACGGTGTCATTACAAAGGGTGGTACATCAACACCTGTGACATCTTGCCAGCAGGGTTCAGATCGTACCACAAGCAAGCCGGAAGTCATCGCACAGATCACCCACAACTATGAACAAATGATGGACTGTGTCACGACGTGATGCCACTATGTTATTGCCAACTACGTCGTTACTGCGTATTATTGCAACGTTACGTAACACATTTATGTAATGTATACTGCCAACTACATCGCGGGCACAATAAATGGTGCAATAGGGCGTCCCAGATCACCTTGTTGTTGTCTCACTCATCCACGGCAACAGACATGAATACGTTATGTAATGTAATATTGCAACGTGTCACACGTGATGCCGTTAATGGCATAAGCACAACAGATGGTGCAGCAAGGCATTCCCAGACCTCCTTGTTGTTGCATGGCAACAGACACGAAATTTTGAGTATCATCCAAACGTCGTGGGCAAAATGAATGGAGTAATAGGGTGGGTAAGAGGGCATACCCAGATCACCTTGCTGTTGTACGGACACACACACACACACACACACGCATCCATGGCACCACAATTGATAAGCAACCAAACGTCGTGGGCACAGTAAATGGTGCAATAGGGCGTCCCAGATCACCTTGTTGTTGTCTCACTCATCCACGGCAACAAACATGAATATTTAAAACCATCCGAACATCGTGGGCACAGTAAATGGTGCAATACGACGTCCTAGATCACCTTGTTGTTGTCTGACTCATCCACGCAACAGGCAAAATACTTAAAAACCATTTGAACACTGTGGGCACAGTAAATAGTGTAATAGGGTGTTTCAGATCACCTTATTGTTGTCTGACTCATCCACGGCAAAGGCAAAATACTTAAAAAACCATTTGAACACCGTGGGCACAGTAAATGGTGTAATAGGGTGTTTCAGATCACCTTATTGTTGTTGTCTGACTCATCCACGGCAACAAACATGAATATTTAAAGACCATTCGGACACCGTGGGCACATTAAATGGTGCAATAGGGCGTCCCAGATCATTTTGTTGTTGTCTGACTCATCCACGGCAACAAACATGAATATTTAAAGACCATTCGGACATCGTGGGCACAGTAGATGGTGCAATAGGACGTCCAAGATCACCTTGTTGTTGTCTGACTCATCCACGCAACAAGCAAAATACTAAAAAACCATTTGAACACCGTGGGCACAGTAAATGGTGTAATAGGGTGTTTCAGATCACCTTATTGTTGTACAGCTCATCCACAAGGGTGATGAAGCGCCGGGCTTGGTCGCGTATCTGCATGAGTCAATACATTAATGCATTGCACGTGGAATCAGGTCAGCCGTATCTGCATGTGTCAAGGCCATACATTAATACATTGCACGTAGGAGCAGGTCAGCCGTATCTGCATGAGCCCAGGCAATACATTAATACATTGCACGTAGGAGCAGGTCAGCTGTATCGCGTGAGTCAAGGCAATACGTAAATGCATTGCACGTAGGAGCAGGTCATTTAAACACTCAAACTCCATACACCTGATGCCACTGTATTTTTACTGAGTAGCACGGTTTCACATTGCTCACTTCATGGTCGTGGGTGGTACAGGCATTGCACGAGTCAAGGCGAGATGTCCTCACTTTCTGGTTTTCTCCGGTTTCTGCTTCCTTTCTCCATTCTTTTTATTCCTTGTAGAACACAAAACTCTCTTTAACATACTTCTATTCTAGGTTGCTTCCTGCAAGGCGCTATGCGCCCCAATTCTTGACCCACGACCCAGTAGGCCCTTGTCTTTTCTCGCTCCTGACGCTTGAGACTCTTGACTCTGTCGCAACGTTTGCTGGTGGGCTCGCTACAGCCCTGATGGAGGAGGCTGCAACCTGGCTTGTACACGGCGGGGCACTTGCTTTTGTTCTTGCCGCTGACACTTAACTCCAAACGCCGCCCACCTTTTACCACTCAGACTTTGAACCACTCCTTGCCTCAACAACATTATAATGCACCACTCCATCTGGCCCCTACTTTTCAGCAATCTTTTCCTATGCCGCCCCCCGCTCCACCCCCTTATGTTAATGGTCATGCGGGAGGGAATCGTAGTGGCCCACCTTCTACGTCTGGTGCACACACACATGGCCACAACCAATCTGCTGCAAACGGTTTCCGTAGGCCAGGGTACAACAGCTACAACAATTTCATAATTGCACAAACCACACATAAGACGTGACTGACACTCTCCCTGCCTCCTACCAACCCCCTACACAAAGCACACCCCACCTGCATCGACATTGCAGGCACTCCGGTGATGAAGAGCGTGTGGTAGTGCTGTGCGAGGGCAGTGAAGTCAGCAGGGCCTGTGACTGCCGCGCAGAGCTCTGAAAAGTGGAAGGAAGCGGCTCCTGCGAATGGAGATGAGTTCATGAGCAAAGAGTTCATCCTTGAAGAAACATGACAGCTGCACGCTGCTCTGAACAGTGGAAGGAAGCGGCTCCTGCGAATGGAGATGAGTTCACGAGCAAAGAGTTCAGCTTTGAATCAACATGACGGCTGCACGCTGCTCTGAAAAGTGGAAGGAAGCGGCTCCTGCGAAAGGTGACCAATTTGCGAGCGAAGAGTCAGGAATGAGAGGAGCGTGACGGCCGTGCGTTGTTCTGACAAGTGGAGGAGGCAGCTGCAAATGGTGAGTTTGCCAGCAAAGAGTTTAGGCCTGAGAGAAGCGTGACTCCTTGTGCTTCTGCTTGCACATAGAGCTGTTAACGTGGTTGTGCTTGCACACAAAACCGTTTTAAAGTGGTTCTGCTTGCACATAGCACCATTTTAACGTGCTTCTGCTTGCGTGCTTGCACACAGAACCGTTTTAACCTGGTTCTGCTTGCACACAAAACCGTTTTAACGTGGTTCTGCTTGCACACAGAACCGTTTATACGTGCTTTTGCTTGCGTGCTTGCACACAGAACCGTTTAAACCTGGATCTGCTTGCACACAAAACCGTTTTAACCTGGTTCTGTTTGCACACAGAATCGTTTAAACGTGCTTCTGCTTGCATGCTTGCACACAGAATCGTTAAACATAGCTCTGCTTGCACACAGAACGGTCATTGTAATTCTGCTTGCACCCAGAACTGTTCTTGTGATTCTGCTTGCACGCAGAACTGTTATCGTGGTTGTGCTTGCATACAGAACTGTTTAAACCTGGTTCTGCTTGCACACAAAGAACTTCCTTTCCAGGCTTTTTGTGTAACTCGTGCGCAGCACTTGTCATGCAGTGTATGTAAATTTGCATGCCATCTCCTCAAACGTGATGTTTTCACGCAAAATTTGCCATCTCCTCAAACGTGACAATTTCACACAAAATTCGCCATCTCCTCAAACGTGACTTTTTAACACTAAATTCGCCATCGCCTCAAATGTGACGTTTTCACACAAAACCCGTTCTCCGCTTCTGTACGTTTGTTGCTGCTGGCACCTACCTGGCTGCTCAATCCACGCAGAGATCTTGCATAGTCTCTCTTCTACCGTGATCTGCCTTCGCTTGTACTGTGATCTGCCTTCGCTTGTACTGTGATCCGCCTTTGCTTGTACTGTGATCTGCCTTCGCTTGTACTGTGATCTGCCTTCGCTTGTACTGTGACCTCTTTTGCTGTGTGGTTTCTTCACTTTCAATGTGTGCTCATGTGCTTTTAAGCAACATGACTGACATAGGTACAACACAAAACGGCACACGTACCTCTGGCTGCTTTTTTTACGTTCACTGTGCGCCCAAAAAGAATGGGCACTGTTTCTGCTCCATCTTGAGCTCCCTGAAAAACATGGGTGGTATTCGTGTGTATGTGTGTGCGTGTGTTCATGTGTGTGTGTGTGTGTGTGTGCACGCGTGTGACATATGCACCTGTGTGTGTGCCTGTGTATGATTGTCTGTTCTTGTGAACGTGTGTCAGGGTGTATGTGTGCGCATGTACTCATGTATGTGTGTAAGAGTGTATGTGTGCACATGTGTACGTTTGTGTGTGCGTGTGTGTGTGTGTGCGTGTGTGTGTGTGTGTTTGTAAACAAGAGGTCATCTAAAGCATGCTACCATCCCTGCTGATTACCTTTAGAATGTGCATAGAATCATCTGCATGCCTTTATTTATGCCTCTCAATTTTCACCCACCGTCTACCGTCATTACCTTACTTTCCATTTTAATGAGAGACCCTTCAAGCGTTTTCCCCAAACATAACTCTTCACGCCATTCACGCCAGCATGTACTCAGCAACTCACTGCGTCTTGTGCCTTTAGCCTACGCTCACCCACAAACTGCCTGCACGCAGAATCTTCCACAAATCTGAACACACACATACACATGCACATGCACACACATACACATGCACATACACACACATGTACACACACACGTACACATACGCATATACACATACATACACATACACACTTGCCTGCGTTACTGTCACCCACAGACCACCCAAGTGCTGCTCTGTAGCTGCAGTACACACACATGTACACACACACGCACACACGTACACACACACTTGCCTGCGTCACAGTTGCCCACAGACCACCCAAGTGCTGCTCTGTGGCTGCAGTACACACACACGTACACACACACGCACACACGTACACACACACTTGCCTGCGTCACAGTTGCCCAAACCACCCAAGTGCTGCTTTGTGGCTGCAGTACACACACGTACACACACACACACGCACACACACACACTTGCCTGCGTCACTGTTGCCCACAGACCACCCAAATGCTGCTCCGTGACCGCACTCAGCGGGCTAGCATATACTTGAGAAAAGGCCAGGTCGCTTAGTGCCATGCACTCAGATTTGCTTATTAAAGGATTTAGTGATGATGATGATGATGATGATGATGATGATGGGGGGGAGGAGGAGGATGCTGTCTCTGAGCGTTGCTGCTGCTGCTGCTGCTGAATACCCTGCTGCAGCATTTGCACCCTGTGCGTGGGTCACGGTTGAATGTTGTTGCAGATGATTAATGTGTGTGTGCGGTTGACTGTGCATGTCTGTTGGTATGCTAAATAGTCTGCTGCAGCATTTGCACCCTGTGTGTGGGTCACGATTTAATGTTGTTGCAGATGATCATTGTGTGTGTGTGTGTGTGTGTGTGCGGTTGACTGTGCATGTCTGTTGGTATGCTAAATAGTCTGCTGCAGCATTTGCACCCTGTGTGTGGGTCACGGTTTAATGTTGTTGCAGATGATCATTGTGTGTGTGTGTGCGGTTGACTGTGCATGTCTGTTGGTATGCTAAATAGTCTGCTGCAGCATTTGCACCCTGTGTGTGGGTCACGGTTGAATGTTGTTGCAGATGATCAATGTGTGTGTGCGGTTGACTGTGCATGTCTGTTGGTATGCTAAATAGTCTGCTGCAGCATTTGCACCCTGCGCATGGGTCACGGTTGAATGTTGTTGCAGATGATCAATGGTGTGTGTGTGTGTGCGGTTGACTGTGCATGTCTGTTGGTATGCTAAATAGTCTGCTGCAGCATTTGCACCCTGTGCGTGGGTCACGGTTGAATGTTGTTGCAGATGATCCATGTGTGTGTGTGTGTGCGTGTGTGTGTGTGTGTGTGTGTGTGTGTGTGCGTGCGATTGACCGTGCATGTCTGTCACTATTGCTAAACACCCTGCTGCAGCAAGTTTCACTCAAATTCACCACATCACACACCACACACCACATGAATTTGCGACACGAATATTCACCTGTGCAATCTGTGGAGCTGCTCAGGTTCACCACATGACACGTCACACACCACATAAACATGCTTACACAGATATTCACCTGTAATCTGTGGAGCTGCTCAGATTTACCACATGGCATGTCACACACCACATAAATTTGCTTACACGAATATTCACCTGCGATCTGTGGAGCTGCTCAGATTTACCACATGGCACGTCACACACCACATAAATTTGCTTACACGAATATTCACCTGCGATCTGTGGAGCTGCTTAGATTTACCACATGGCACATCACACACCACACACCACATGAATTTGCTTACACGAATATTCACAAGTAATTTGTGGAGCTGCTCAGATTTACCACATGACACGTCACACACTACATGAACTTGCTTACACGAATATTCACCAGTAATCTGTGGAGCTGCTTAGATTTACCACATGGCACGTCACACACCACACACCACATGAACTTGCTTACACAAATATTCACCTGCAATCTGTGGAGCTGCTCAGATTTACCACATGACACGTCACACACTACATGAACTTGCTTACACGAATATTCACCAGTAATCTGTGGAGCTGCTCAGATTTACCACATGGCACGTCACACACCACACACCACATGAATTTGCTTATATGAATATTCACCTGTTGTCTGTGGAGCTGCTCAGATTTACCACGTCACACACCACACACCACATGAATTTGCTTACACAAATATTCACCTGCAATCTGTGGAGCTGCTCAGATTTACCACATGGCACATCACACACCACACACCACATGAATTTGCTTACACGAATATTCACCTGCAATCTGTGGAGCTGCTTAGATTTACCACATGGCACATCACACACCACACACCACACACCACATGAATTTGCTTATATGAATATTCACCTGTAATCTGTGGAGCTGCTCAGATTTACCACGTGGCACGTCACACACCACACACCACACACCACATGAACTTGCTTACACGGATATTCACCTGCAATCTGTGGAGCTGCTCAGATTTACCACATGGCACGTCACACACCACACACCACACACCACATGAATTTGCTTACACGAATATTCACCTGTAATCTGTGAAGCTGCTCAGATTTACCACATGGCACGTCACACACCACACACCACATGAACTTGCTTACACGAATATTCACCTGCAATCTGTGGGGCTGCTCAGATTTACCACATGGCACGTCACACACCACACACCACATGAATTTGCTTATATGAACATTCACCTGTAGTCTGTGGGGCTGCTCAAGTTTACCACGTGGCATGTTTTGCCTAGGGCATCCACAAAATGTTGAAACATACCCTGCCACATTTATACAACAGCAGCAGTAGTAATGAGAGCAAATGCTTGATTAGTTTTTGGAATACGTGCAACACACTACAACTATTCGGAGGAGAAGCAAATTATCTCAGATTGGCCAAGAAAGCAAGCTTGAAAATGTTTGCCAAATGAGATGGGATTTATAAAGAAGCTTGTGTACTTGTTAGCTTGCAAATATTTCATAACCTGCAAACGCGGTGCAAATAATAAAGCCTGCAGAAAAGCATATCATTCACTTTGCAGCTTCAAATGCAATGACTAATTCAGTGGGCAGCCAACATTGACACATGGCCATCAAACACTCCCGCAAAAAATACAGGCTTTCACACACACACCCACACACACACACACACACACACACACACACACACACACACACAAACACACACATACACACACACAATCAAACATTCAAGCTCACTTATTGCAGCTATATGCCCTGTTCAGCTCGACTTGTGCAGCATACACACACATTAACTACAAACATGCACAGACTCTGATCAAGCTCACTCCATGCTGCAACATTCCCACACACACACACACACACACACACGCCCTCTTCAGCTTGAGCTTACCTTGTGCTGTATTGACCACACACACACACACACACACACACACACACACACACACACACGCACACGCACACGCACACGCACACGCACACGCACACGCACACGCACACGCACACGCACACACACACACACAATCAACACCCAAGCTCACCTATAGCAGCTATAGGCCCTGATTAGCTCAACTCGTGCAGCATACACACAATTTACCTACATACACGCACAGACTCTGATCGAGCTCAATTCATACAGCAACAAACCCCCACAAGCACACGCCCTCTTCAGCTTACCTCACTCAGAAATAAACACACACAATCACACGCCCTCTCAAGCAAACTTTGTGCTGTACTGACCACACACACACACACACACACACACACACACACACACACACACACACACACACACACACACACACATACAAACACTCATCAGCCCACTTCATGCGGCATTGATCACATACACACTCTCCAGCTCACCTCATGCAGCCCGTGCTTGGGCAATTCGTGAGGAGCTCTGTTAGATGTAAGGACCAAGACACCTGAGACACACACACATACAAAAAGAAGATGTGTGTGTGTACGAGGTATATAGGCACACTTGATTCACACACACATCGTCATACTGATACATACATGCACGTGCACAAACACACGCACGCATCGTCATACTTACACACAATTGCACGTGCACGAACATACACGCATCGTCATACTGACACACACATGCACGTGCACAAACACACACACATCGTCATACTTACACACACATGCACGTGCACAAACACACACGCATCGTCATACTGATACACACATGCACGTGCACAAACACACACGCATCGTCATACTTACACACACATGCACGTGCACAAACACACACGCATCGTCATACTGACACACACATGCACGTGCACACACACACACAGCTACACACACAGTCGGCTCATCAGAGACCAGGGGATGAGAGACAACACAAGCTTTTTTCCCTTGTGAGCGAACCCACAATTTTCTTACTTCCGGGTAACCACTGGCTTCCAAGTCAGCACACAGCAGCAGGAAGCGCACACGAGCACTTCAACAGTCAATCCTTTCCTAATCCATGCCGTTAGTGTTTACACTATTTGCGTTCTTTCTCTTCTTCTTTTTCTGTCAATCCTCTACGACCAATTTAGAAATCCAGCCCGTTCCACGTGGTAATCATGAACCTAACAAACATCCCTCTGCAGCTTGCAATCCAGCTCTCCCACGTTGGGTAAGGTAAATGAGTTGGGTTAGCCAGAATCAGACATATACACGTATATCCGTTTCAAATACGGAATTTAAAGCAAAGAAATCACCGTACATGCGGTCATGTATGGTTTGTGGAAATACACATTGCATATATGGTTCTGGCCAACCCTACTCCACAGCTCTGTGTAAGTTTACCCGGAAATAAGAAAGACCCAGTGCGCTTCTTGCTGCTGTGTGCTCACTTGGAAGCCAGTGGTTACCCGGAAGTAAGAAAGACCCAAAATTAAACCAACAACCGCACCTGAACAACCGGTGATCCACTCCACCACGCCTTTCAAGGCAACCGCTGAAAACACGTCAGCCACCTGCAGTGAATTACCAGTGTGAATTACCACAGTGCGAAATACCACATAAACACGTACATCGTGTTGAAACTTACCAAAGTGTGAATTACCACTGTATAAATTACCACGAGTGAATTTCCACGTTGTGAATTACCACAGTGTGAAATACCACATAAACACGTACATCGTGTTGAAACTTACCACAGTGTGAATTACCACTGTATAAATTACCACAAGTGAATTACCATATAGTGAATTACCACAGTGTAAAATACCACATAAACACGTACATCGTGTTGAAACTTACCACAGTGTGAATTACCAGTGCAAGCGTTGCGGATCTAAGCTCGGACCTTAATTCTTTTGCTCTCTCCTTACAGGCTCTAGAAAAAAGGAGGACCCACGCAGGGCAGTGAGTTCCCATTCCCACACTACTAGGGTTGGCCAGAACCGTATATCTGCACCGTGTATGACCGTATGTATGGTGAATTCCCAGCCAAAAATACCGTATATACACCGTATATACCTATAAATGTATGGTTCTGGCCAACCCTACACATTATATACGCCACTTTGGTGCCGGGCATCATAAAACTCCTCCACCACGGTAGCACAAAAAGAAAAAAGAAATACGAATGAAAATCAGGAGGGATGCAGGCTTGGTTGGGAACCAACTCCTTTAAGGAGGGTCGGTAACCGTACCCAAAAGGGCAAATCAGTTGAGTCATGCATGCGTGATTTTACAAGGCATACGTGCCTGTCATGCAGGCGTGATTTTACAAGGCATACGTGCCTGTCATGCATGCGTGATTATACAAGGCATACGTGCCTGTCATGCATGCGTGATTTTACAAGGCATACGTGCCTGTCATGCATGCATGATTATACAAGGCATACATGCCTGTCATGCATGCGTGATTATACAAGGCATACGTGCCTGTCATGCATGCGTGATTATACAAGGCATACGTGCCTGTCATGCATGCATGATTATACAAGGCATACATGCCTGTCATGCATGCGTGATTATACAAGGCATACGTGCCTGTCATGCACGCGTGCTGTGCGAAGAAAGTGTGTGCTTCACATCACATGCCCTTGAAAAAACAACAGCACATCAATGCACAGGACACTTTTAAATTCCAGGCTGGCCATGCCTACCAATGTTACGAGGACGTGACTCTTGAGAATTGAACAGCAAAAAAAGTGGGATGCATCCTGCCTGCATATGCCTGCCTTGGAGCGCAGGAGTTTGGTCTCCAGCTTGGCTATGTCTATCGTATGTCCTTGCTTTATAACAGCACAACTGAAAGGTGACAATCAAAGCACACAAACAAACTTTACACCCACCTGCATCTCATCAAAGCACAGGACCTTGCTCTCCAGCTTTTTGGCCACACCGCAAGACAACTCAGCAACACTGGAATGTGCACCCGCCCACACCTCCTCAAAGCACAGGACCTTGCTCTCCTGCTTTTTGTCCACACGCAATAACAACTCAACAAACTGCTCCTTGGTAATTAATCCCCTGCCTACTGCATATCACGATGTAAACCAAACTGAACGCGGAGATGTACACCACTCAACAAACTGCTCCTTGGTAATGAATCCCCTGCCTACTGCATATCACGACGCAAACCAAAAAGAACGCGGAGATGTACACCACTCAACAAACTGCTCCTTGGTAATTAATCCCCTGCCTACTGCATATCACGACGCAAACCAAAAAGAATGCGGAGATGTACACCACTCAACAAACTGCACCTTGGTAATTAATCCCCTGCCTACTGCATATCACGACGCAAACCAAAAAGAATGCGGAGATGTACACCACTCAACAAACTGCTCCTTGGTAATGAATCCCCTGCCTACTGCATATCACGACGCAAACCAAAAAGAACGCGGAGATGTACACCACTCAACAAACTGCTCCTTGGCAATTAATCCCCTGCCTACTGCATATCACGATGCAAACCGAAAAGAACACGGAGATGTACACCACTCAACAAACTGCTCCTTGGTAATAAAATTCCATCCCACAACAGCTCACGATGCAAATAAAAAATAACACGGAAGTGTGCACCCACTTGCATTTCATCAAAGCACAGGACCTTGGTCTCCAGCGTTGACACGTCTGACGCACTCTCTAGGAGGCCTGCTGCTGCCAGCGCAACGCACTTGCTGTTAGCAGCGGCCAAAGCTTCTGGAGAGATCCGGCCCATCCTGGCAAGGCTGCGTGTGAATGAAGCGCGTGAATATGAGTCTGTGGGATGTGTATGAGCCTGTGGGATGTGTGTGAGTCTGTGTATGAGTCTGTGAGATGTGTGCATGTGAGTATGAGAGAGAAAGGGATGCAGCCATCCTGGCCAGGCTGCGTGTGGGTGAGGCACATGCGTAAGTGTGCCAGTGGGGTATGTGTGTGTGTGTTTGTGTGTGTGTGTGTGTGTGTGTG
>Ga0307947_1003029_pt1:5000-13537 | contig 13537 bp, 21 predicted proteins | sample OrgLakmetagen232_FD_201840 | JGI IMG/M metagenome (GOLD analysis project Ga0307947, IMG submission 201840) | Saline water microbial communities from Organic Lake, Antarctica - #232 | ecosystem: Environmental > Aquatic > Non-marine Saline and Alkaline > Saline | place: Antarctica...
GAGGAGTAACCCGCAGTCCTACAACAGACAACATAGGATGAATATGGTCACCAGATGCCACACAGAACCTTATTCTTTTGTGCAGATCATGCCCCACGCATAGGGTTGGCCAAAACCATATATACACGGTGTGTATACAGTATTTTTCACAGGGCACCAAACATACGGTCATATGCGGTACATATATACGGTTTTGCCAACCCTTAACACGCAAGAAGAGCGCGTATTTCAACATAGCCCACTCACCCATGTTGCGGCATTGGTCACACACGCAATTGGATTCGTCCATGAGCTGCTCATAGATGTGCAGGTTGACAATGCTATTGTTGGTGCTGCGCAGCATGAGGATGGAAGGAACATTTGTGCGCAGGATGATCGATGAATGCTGACAGGTACAGTCTAGCTGGAGTTTTTTTGTTTCGGCACACCTGCTAGAGGAGCTGCTAGGACCTGGGACCAGTTTGCACACCCAGGCTTTGCATCCCTGCACCCCAGAGACTGGCACCTGTTCGAAAACAACGAGCACGTGCATGCAGGGTGATATCAGGAGAGGCTTTCGGGCGTGAGCGCGCTGTGCCTCCTTGAAACAACGAAGATATACACGGCAGAACACACGTAGCTTCAGCTTTACAGTATGGGTTTGTGCAAAGATTTTACACACGCGTGTACACACAAAGAAACACAACCTATGCACAAGAGGTCGGGACACACCTGAGTTGCACAGTTCTTGAGGAACAGCTCCAAGTTCTGGTTCATGCTGCCCCAGTTTTAAGGTAGGAAAAAGCAAGGGAATTGGGTTTGCCTCACCCCGTACCCCACATCTTATCACCAAATCGAAAGGAAAAATAAACCATTCATAGACTCGGATGGCTTCATAAAGCAGGGTTTGTCTCGGTTGAAGCCATGCCTCTGTTCTGGCCGGCAGGATATTAATTATTTATTATGCAGGCTCTGAATCAAGCTGCCAGTGGCTCGGTGCCGCCGAATACTTGTGGCCGTCCTGTGGCATGTGGGGCTTCGGTGCAGACACCATCACAACATGTCCGCAAGCTTGGTGGGGTGCTCTTGCCTTTCAAAGCCGCCCCCTGCTGGCCAGGTTCAAGCCTGTTCCTCTCTGGCCAGAAAGCCAGGCCCCTCCCCGCAGCAGCAGCGGCAGCAGCAGCAACAGCAGAATACGGCAGTGTCATCAACAGCAGCAGCAGTGAGGCCCCATCCATCTCTAGCTCTCAGTTCAAGAAAGGGATGATCATCAGTGGCACAGTGGAGGGGTACGACAAAAATCACACCGTGGTGCTCCTCCACGACGGCTCCAAGGCCTGGTTGCCTTGGGAAAGCATGACAAAGACCAAAGTAGACTTTGCCAGCTTGAAAGTGAACCCTCCTTTGGCTCAGGGAGAGGAAATACTGGCAATGGTGAGGTCTCAAGTGCAGGCACCTTCAAATGTGGTGTGGGTGCTATCTCAAATGTTCCTATTATTAGGCCATAGGCTTTCCATTTCCTCATAAACACAGACACACACACACACAAACACACACGCACACGCACTCACACAGGTGCGCTCAGAGGCATCCGGACGTGAGCCCATCCGCTTGTCCACAGCAGCACTGGAGAGCATGCCTGGCTCCATCTTGCATGACAAACAGGCTGTTTTTGATGACGCGCGTCAGTGGCTAAAGGAAGAGGAGCAGCAAGCTGTGGGTACAGTCAGCAGCAATTCCTCCTCTTCGTACAGCTCATGGCGTGGTGGCCGGCTGCTGCAGCAGTTCATCCTACCTGTTTTGCAGGATGGCTCTTTGTCACAGAGGCGAAAAGGGTGCGTGCCTGGGTGTGGGTGTTGTGGGTGTGGGTGTGGGTGTTGTGGGTGTGGGTGTGGGTGTGTGTTGTGGGTGTGGGTGTAGGTGTAGGTGTGGGTGTCATGTGCAAACAAAAAGATTGGTGTCATGCGCTGTTGCTTTGTGCCGCAATTGCAGCACCTGATAGTGTTTTTACATTCAAGCAACACACTACCTCAAATGCACTAAGTGTGAGCGTATACACACACACACACACAAATACCCACACGCACGTGCATTTGCAGGTTTGCAGGCGTCCACGACCTCCGCCCTGGTGCTGTGTTACGTGGCGTTGTGGCAGAGCCTGCTAAGCACGGCCTCATGGTGCAGGTCGCTGCACAGCCTTACATCTATGGCCTAATCCCCTTCCACCTGGTGCGCTTCACTTTCTCTCGCCTGTGTTGGAGGTGTCTCGAGTAACCTTATTGGCTTCAACCTAAGAGTCTTACCTGACCTATAGGTCTAACTAAGTTCAACCCAAGAGTTTAAGTTAACCTAAGAGTCTCACAAAACCTAATTGATGTGGGGAGTGGGGAGCCTTCCATGCACATAACCGTTTTTGTATACGCATCTTCATACAACTACTGAATGCATCGGAAGTTCCATCACCACACCCATTTACAAATGAAAGCGGGTGCTTCACTCATCCTCTTGTTTTAACGTCACTACCTTGGACTTGCTGAAGCTTGCACGCAATGAAGAGTGTTGCTGCTTACCTTTTTGAGAGTATGCATGGTGCAATAGCTGTGTGAGGGTCCACTCATGCGTATGCATGTTTGCGGTGTGTGTGTGTGTGTGTGTGTGTGCGTGTGTGTGTGTGTGTACCGCGTCTGGATTTTCAATGAGTCCTCCTTATTCGCGTATAGAAACTGTCATTTTACCATCATACTCAACTTAGCCCTCACGTGGAATATAGCCGGCTTCATTCCGTGTATATGGCAGAAGACTATATTAACGCGCCCTGCACTTTTTTAAGCTAACTGTCATGAGACCGTCTTCCTGTCTCTTGATGATTTTTAGTGATTGTTGCTCATTTAAGGGTTAGAACATCGATAAGGTTGGCCAGAACCATATATATACGGTGTACATACGGTTTTTTTGGCAGGGAAAACACCAAATATACGGTCGTATACGGTGTATATATTAACGGTTCTGGCCAATCCCTAAGTATTAAGGTTCGACATAGGGATGTCAAAGGGGCCTTGAGAGTTTGTACACGTACCTGTCAAATATAAACTTACATAATTTCATATATATATACGTACCTGAACTTATTTTAAGGTCACGTGGGTGTGCATGTGCAAAATTAGCCAAGGCGTTTCCCCTTACCTTTGCTGAGAGCACAGATTTAACGAAGGAACTCCTGTCTCATGGCATGCAGTTTTCAGGCCAAGCGGTGAAACCCACAGAGCAAGCTCACAAATTAAACATATCTAACAAAGGAACTCCTGTCTCACATGGTTTGCAGTTGTCAGGCCGAACAGTAACGCCTGAAGAAGCGAACGCGCGCTTCCCACGTGGGACTCAGGTCGGTGCTCTCTTGAATTCATATTTACACACAGCGTTCGTGTCTTAAGCACACCTCGACAACTGCTCTTGCAAACATGAGACTGAGTAGTTTATACCTGGCTAATTGCAAACTTTTGCTGGCCAAGTCATATCCTTGTCTATCTTGTTTCTGACATGCGCACACACACACACACACACACACCATCACGTGCACATGCACATGCACATGCACGCATACACACGCACACACACACACACGCGTGCGTGTGCACATGAACATGCGCACTCACACTTACACACACACATGCGTGTGTGCACATGCACATGCACACTCTCACACACACACACACACACATGCACACACATGCATACATACACACACACACACACACACACACACACACACACACACACACACACACACACACACACACACACACACACACACACCACGCACGCAGATCATGGTGCACATCAAGCAAGTAAAAATGCCGCATCCCTTCCACATGGCCAGCAAGCCTTTAATCTGGCTCTCTACAAAGTGAGCCTTTGAATAGTGAGCCCTTATTATAAAGTGATATATAGTGAGCCCTAGTGATATGTAGTGAGCCCTTTAATAAGTGAGCCCTTTAATCTGGCTCTTCACAAGGTGAGCCCTTTCTCCTGAGTTGTTGCATTTGCTGGCCAGAACTGTGTAGGTGTGCATTTTTGTGTATGGCCAAATGTACATTTTTGTGTATGGCGGCTAAATGTACACTTTTGTGTATGGCCATAATGTACATTTTTGAAATCTCCCTGCCATAAATAACCGTGCGTATGCTGTACGTACCCTAAAGCTAACACTGACGTACACTGGATGCGTACTACACATACTGTGCGCACTATGCATGCCGACTCAGAATGTACGGAACTAGATGTGAGTGAGCAATGCGTAGATGTGTGAGGGATGAGTAGGGTTGGCCAGAACCATACATATACGGTGTATAAACAGCAAATTTTCCAGGCATTCTATCAGACTTACGGTTATGTGCGGCGTATATGTCCGGTTCTGGCCGACCGGAAGTACGTGCAGTGCATTCGTGCGCAATACGTATGTGTGCTGGATGTGAAGTGTGTGTGTGTTCATATGCTAAACATGGATGTCAAGACTGCACAGCAAAGTACATTTTTGACCGGAAGTACGTGCAGTGCATTTGTGCGCAATATGTATGTATGCTGTATGTGAATTGTGTGTGTTCATATGCTAAACATGGATGTCAAGGTTGCACAGCAAAGTACATTTTTGACCGGAAGTACATGCAGTGCGTTTGTGCGCAATACGTATGTATGCTGTATGTGTTTTGTGTGTGTTCATATGCTAAACATGGATGTCAAGACTGCACAGCAAAGTACTTTTTTCCTATTTTTCTTCGTTCAGCACACCTGCAACCCCGAAACTGCTAGTTTTTGCTGTGCACATTTACACACATACACAAACTCACACATAGACATAACACACAACACACACAACACACACACACGCACAAGCACGCACACCCAAACACACACACAACGTGCAGAGACCTTGAGGTAGAGGAGGGCGATGTGCTGCGAGACTTGCGCCAATTCAATGCCTCTGCTCGCAACGTGCACGCCCAGCAGCAGCTTACGTCCACAGCAGTGGCCATTCGTGAAGCCCGCAGCCTCCTGGAAAGGTTCAATACGGTATGTATTACTGTGCGTTGCTGTAACATTATTCTCTTTGGACAGCAGCAGCTCACGTGCACAGCAGTGGCCGTTCGTGAAGCCCGCAGCCTCCTGGAACGGTTCAATACGGTATGTATTATTGTGCGTTGCTGTAACATTAATCCTCTTTGGACAGCAGCAGCTCACGTGCACAGCAGTGGCCATTCGTGAAGCCCGCAGCCTCCTGGAACGGTTCAACACGGCATGTATTACTGTGCGTTGCTGTAACATTAATCCTCTTTGGACAGCAGCAGCTCACGTGCACAGCAGTGGCCATTCGTGAAGCCCGCAGCCTCCTGGAACGGTTCAATACGGTATGTATTACTGTGCGTTGCTGTAACATTATCCTCTTTGGACAGCAGCAGCTTACGTTCACAGCAGTGGCCATTCGTGAAGCCCGCAGCCTCCTGGAAAGGTTCAATACGGTATGTATTACTGTGCGTTGCTGGAACATAAATCCTCTTTGGACAGCAGCAGCTTACGTCCACAGCAGTGGCCATTCGTGAAGCCCGCAGCCTCCCGGAAAGGTTCAATATGGTATGTATTACTGTGCGTTGCTGTAACATAAATCCTCTTTGGACAGCAGCAGCTTACGTCAACAGCAGTGGCCATTCGTGAAGCCCGCAGCCTCCTGGAAAGGTTCAATACGGTATGTATTACTGCGTTGCTGTAACATTAATCCTCTTTGGACAAGTGTGGATCGGCCAGAATGCTGTAACATTAATCCTCTTTGGACAAGTGTGGATCGGCCAGAATGCTGTAACATTAATCCTCTTTGGACAAGTGTGGATCGGCCAGAATGCTGTAACATTAATCCTCTTTGGGCAAGTGTGGATCGGCCAGAATGCTGTAACAATAATCCTCTTTGGACAAGTGTGGATCGGCCAGAATGCTGTAACAGTAATCCTCTTTGGACAAGTGTGGATCGGCCAGAATGCTGTAACATTAATCCTCTTTGGACAAGTGTGGATCGGCCAGAATGCTGTAACATTAATCCTCTTTGGGCAAGTGTAGATCGGCCAGAAGAAGGTCGCCATGCCATACGTGTAGCGCGCACTTTGCTGGGATGATTCAACAGGGTGTGTGTAGCTGTGTTTTGGTTTTTATGTATTTGATTGGGTGTGAACGAGGCAAAGGTTGAAGTGCCGTACCTGACGAATTTGGGGAAGGTTTGACTGCGTGTGTGTGTATAGTTGTTAGCTGTGTGCTTCTGTTCTCCCGCTCAAGCGTGGATCAGCTTAGGCTGACGTGCCTTATGTAGGGTTGGCCAGAACTCTATATATAATACATATATATACGGTGTAAATACGGTGTTTTTGGCAGGGAAATCACCAATGTTACGGTCATACACGGTGTATATATACGGTTCTGGCCAACCCTAGCCATATGGGAAACGCGCTGTATTTTTGGACGGTCTGACATGGAGCTGTATACTTTCCCCCACTTGCTTGATAATATTTGTTCCAATACTGAATTGCTACGAATAGGCCACACAGACTCTGAGCATGCCTGAAAGGTGGTGTCACACACACACACACACACACGTTGTGGTTGGAGCAATGCTGAAAGAGTGCAAAGTTTCAGCTGGCAGAGGGCAGCATTGTGAGAGGAACCGCAACATACGCATGCACACAAATACACGCACACACAAACACACACACACAAATACACTCGCACATCACAGCTGGAGGAAGCGCGGAAGAGTAATAAGTTTCAGCAAGCAGAGGGCAGCATTGTGAGGGGAACTGTGCATCAATACTCCACTCCAGAATCGATGTATGTTAAGGTGCAGCAGGGCGTTACGCTCAAGCTCCACATCTCACAGGTGTGTGTGTGTATGTGTGTGTATGCTCGTTTTTGTGTGTGTGCATTTTTTATATATATGTGTGCATGTGTGTGTGTTTGTGTGTGTGCGTGTTTGTGTGTGTGCGTGTGTGTGTATGTGTGTGCGTGTCGTAAGGTTGGTGAAAGGGTGATGGATTGGAAGCAGTTCTTATTATTACAGGGCACATATAGGGCACCAACAATAATACGTGTCTGTATATGTGATTACTTGCAGAGGCACGTCAGTCCTTGTGTGTGTGTATATATATATATATATTTGGCACTTCTATAACCAATTTTGCTTTCGCATTCAAGCCAGATGACTTGATGAATTGAGTTGAATAAGCATATATATGTGTGTGTGTGTGTGTGCGTGTGTGTGTGTGCGCGCGCAATTATTTAGAAGCCACACCAGTCCACAAGTTGTGAGGATAGAAAGGCAGAGGCCTTGCACTGCCTGGATAGATTGAAGGAGGTTTATATGCTTGTGTGTGTGCATATGTGTGTTCATACGCTTCTGTGTGTGTTTGTGGTTTACGATGCATGCTTTAAGTTCCTCTTTCGCAAACACCTGTAAACCAACAAACTCTAGTACTCAAGCATAGGGTTGGCCAGAACCATATGTATACGGTGTATATACGGTATCTTTAGCTTGGAAATCACCAAATATACGGTGTATATATACGTATATATACGGTTCTGGCCAACCCTACTCAAGCAACAAATTCCCCATGTGCATATCAATGTGTTGCGTTTACATTAAGCTGGCTCCTTCAACAGCTCATGGTGGCTGATGGCACGCTGAAATACACACACAGATACACGCACACACACACACACACACGCACACACACACACACACACACACACACACACACACACAAGCACACACACACACGCACGCGCACAAACACGCACAAACATGCACACACGCGTACAGGTGACGAAGACGGCAGATCAGCAGGCTCGCATGGCTGAACTGCTGCCGGTTGGAGCCGAGGTAGGCCTGTGTGGGGGTGAATGTGTGTGTGAGTGTGTGTGTGTGTGTGTGTGTGCGTGTGTGTGTGTGTGTAGGTATGTGTGTGTAAGAATGTAAAAGAGCAAGCCTCATATGCTTCTCAGATTGTTTTTATGTGTGGGTTTTGGGGAAGTGTGTGCATGATAGAAACAATCGCGGCTATCGATTTTTTGATTTTCCTCTCGTAATTACTTGCAAAAAAATTAGTTAGTTACTTACGAAATCCATCCTTTAAGTGTTCATCAGATTACTGCATCTGCTATGAGGTTGACTCTATAGGTAAGATTTGATTAAAGGGGGGGTCTGGGCGCCTGGTCACAGAAATGCATGGAATGCCCCCAAGTAGGCCGCGGGGGTGTATTCAGGCAAATTACCAGCTATTAATCTCGAACATGCAGTTCACGTATTGCGTTATACATAAGTTGCATGAATGAGGTCAAAAAGTGCTTTGGCAAAGGTTTTGGTTGGATTTTTGCACTAAATAGGTGGTTGGTGTAAGAGCGCGTGCATATCAGTTTTTGCCCTATAACTCTTCAGGCATTAATCTGTTGGCATGAGAACTGTGCAGGCAGATGGCTGCTAACCTTTTGAGCAGATTGAAATCCTTTTAATAAGTGTGGGGGGGCCA
>Ga0307947_1003030_pt1 | contig 13535 bp, 15 predicted proteins | sample OrgLakmetagen232_FD_201840 | JGI IMG/M metagenome (GOLD analysis project Ga0307947, IMG submission 201840) | Saline water microbial communities from Organic Lake, Antarctica - #232 | ecosystem: Environmental > Aquatic > Non-marine Saline and Alkaline > Saline | place: Antarctica: Organic Lake...
GAGCTGCACGCTCCCCTCTAATGGCCAGCAGGGCCCTTACTGAGCTACACGTTCCCCTCTAATGACCAGCAAGGCCCTCACTGAGAAACACATTCCTCTCAATGACCAGCAAGGTCCTCCTACACAAGGTGCCTCCTGTCTCAAAACAGCGAAGCCACCTGCCCCTAAATGCCCTTCAAGCAAGCTTCCTCTCTTGGGACACAGCACAGCCCTCAAGGAAACTTCAACCCGCACAAGGTGCCTCCTTCACAACAGGACAGCGAGGCCACCCGCCACGTAACTGCCTCGGACAGTACAACAGGGGCAGAACCCCCTCTTTACTCGCAACGCCCTCGGGCACCTCAAACTCCCTACTCATCAGACCACATGAACCTCCGACGGACCGAAATCACTCGCCTGTACGCTCGCCTGCACGCTGCCGGACCTATGCTGCAGTTTCTCCTCGCCCTGGGGTCTGGCCACGGTGGCGGACGTCTAGCTGCTGCTGCTGCTGCTGCTGCTGCTGCTGCTCTTCCTCCTGCCGCAGGGCGGTCGCGGGGGGCAGGGCCGCGGGCGGGGGCTGGGCTGCGGGCGCTTAAGGGGGCGACTTTGGCTGCAGCTCTCTTTCTCGTACTTATTTCCCATCTTAAAACTAAGCTGCCAACTATCTAAGGCACAAGCATAAAAAGGATGGTTAGCACAGCGCAAGCTGTGCTAAGAGAGTACTAACTAACGTTCGGTTGTACTCGCCTCCAAGAACTAGAGTACTTCTGCGAGTACTCAGCAGTTCTATTTCGCTTGCATCGTGAGATGCATAGGGCTCTGTCATTATTACCAAGGAGAACACAACAACTCAGAGAAACAGGAGAAACAGGAGAAAACTAAGGACTAAAATATAGAAAAGAGGTGAGGGAAGTGTGCTAAAGAGAGAGTTGTGTTCTCCAAGGAATAAAAAGAATGGAGAAGGGAAGCAGAAACTGGAGAAAACCAGAAAGTGAGGACATCTCACTTTATGCTACACTACAAAAACCTGGGTTCAGGTGTTTCACACTGAACTCATAAGTTCTATTTCGCTTGCATTGTGAGATGCATAGGGCTCTGTCATTATTATCAAGGCAGACTACAGTCGTGGTTTAGTTGTGCATGGCCGGGTTGGAAGCAATTTTTGGCAATAGGCCTCTCAATGTAAGCGTGCATGGCCTGGCTTAAGTAAGTAACTAAACCCTTAGATCTCCAGGCTCCATGACTTAAGTAACTAAACCCTAGATCTCCAGGCTCCATGAGCCTGAAAAATATGATCAGGAACACCCTCCTTGGCAACGAGGGTAGCACCCCCAGAGCGAAGGGAGTGCAGGCCGTTTCTGTCAGTAAAATATGTGAAGGACATGTGAGCAGAATCAGCCAAAGCTTGCAAAACGCGAGCCCGAGCAAAGGAGTAAGACCAGGGCTGATTTGAGGGGCAAAACTTTTCAGAAGAACCCTTCTTGAAGGAGCAAAAAACGGGAACGTGCTTGCCCAGGGATCCTGCCTTCACCAACAAGGATTTTAAGAGAGAGACTGGGCAGGAAAGGGACTTGCCCCGAGCAATACATACTACTGAGCATGAGAGAAATTGGTCGTTTTTCCTTTTGGCCAAGAATATTTCCATGTGAGAAGAGTAGAACCTGACTTCATCTGCAAAAATCTGGCAAGCGCAGTCATATCTCAGAAAACTAGAGAAGCAAACCATAATAAACGTTGCAATTTGGAGGTTGAGTAGGGTGGACTGGCTTGGCTGAAGCAGGAACGAACCGCTTGAACAAAGGAGTGGCTGGTCACATCATCTAAACCAGTCATATTGTGCGCGGTAAAGATGGCTGCGCTAGCTGCTTTGATAGTAGAGTAGGTCAAACCTCGGCTGAGAGCAAAACGCAGAGAATTCGACAGAAACATAGCAACGTGCATTGGATCAGCTGGCAAGAAAGAAAGCTTGTTTTGTTGACACCAACTTCTGAAACGGAACCAGTGAGCGTTATATCTGAGCAACGTTTTCTGACAACGTGACTGAGAAATGCAGCTCAAAGTGTACGTGTATTCAGCTTTCAAATTAGGTGTAGGGCATTTACTAAAACAAAAACTTTGAAATATCGGACTCAAGGGTGCACCTGTGTCCTGCAAGCATAGGAGGGGATTGGGATTGGTCGAGGAGGGGGTTTAGCGGAGAAGCACAAGACGGCCAGAAAGGTCCAGCGTGTGAATGCACGCGGGGCTGAGGCTGTGCTGGGGCCTGGAGTCAGCAGATTCTCTAAGCGTGGTAGCACGCGACAACCGTGCACAAAAGGAAAGAAGTGCTGTCCTTTAGACAGTAGAGGCCACCAAGGGCTAAATGGCCAGAGAGGTAGGACAAGGATAGAGGCTGCACTGAATTGCCGGATGATGGATATGACCGATGGAATCAAGTTGAAAGGTGGGAAGCACCAGTTAAAATGTTTTGACCAGTCTCTTTGAACAAGCGCATTGACACCGACTGAACCTGGGCACCGCAACATAGAGTTGAACCTGTCAAGTAAATGATTGGAGTGGCTTGCAAAACGGTCAATGGTAGGTAGGCCCACTGTGCAACGCTTTTTTGAAAGACGTCAGCATTCAGAGTCCAGTCACAAGGGTCTTTAAGGTGAGTAAGGCCATCGGCAATCTTGTTCTGATCACGTGGGACCCATGTGGGAAGCAGGGAAATGTCATGTTCCATTGTGAGTGAGATAATCCTGAGTACAATGTCGTTCAAGCGCAAGTCTGTACTGCCCTGGCCCATAACTCTGACCACGTTGGAGTTGTCAGTGAAGATCTGAACGGACTTGTGCCTAATGATGTCCAAAAAGGATTCAAGACTGCGAAGAAGTCCCCACATTTTCCCCAGTGTGCTACTGGATGTGCCATGCCAAAATTCGGGGGGAAAGAAACCTTGTGCCTGCAATTTTTGATTGTCCATCGTGGCACCCCAACTTCCTGCTCCAGCATCACACCATATGGAAATGTCAGAGGTAAAGAGGGAAGGCCAAATCTTTTTGCGAAAATGCGTACGAGACAAGTGGGACCAGTAGGTGAGTTCGTCTCGCAAGCCGTCAGAGATAGCAACGTAGAATTGCAAGCTGTACTGCTGCAGGTAAGAGTGGCATTGCCTTGATTTGATGAGAGCAATAGGGCCAATTGCCAGAATCATGCTGCTAAGGTGGCCAGCAATTCGCGAACGCAGGTGCACTAGCACCTTCTGTCTTGACAATGCTACTGTGACCAGCTGTTGCAAACTCTCCCATCTCTCTAGCGGCACTTCGAAGGAACCATAATCCAAGTCAATGACAAAACCGAGGTGGGTCAGGAGGCGTGTGTATTGCAGATGAGACTTGGACTCATTGATTGCCAGGCCAGCTGATTTGAAAGTGTCCAAAACCAAATGCCTGTGCGCTGTAGACTGGGAATCAGAGACCAGGAAAAGGAAGTCATCCAAGTAGTTTATAAGCCGGACCCCCCAAAAGCGCAGGTATAAAGAGATGGTTCTCATGATTTTTGTGAAGCACCAGGGGGCAGAAGCAAGACCGAAAGGAAGGACTCTGAAAACATAGAATTCACCGTCCCATTGAAACCCAAGGTACGTGTAATATCTGGGATCCAAATCCACCTGGTGGTAACCGCTGGCAAGGTCAAGAGAAAACATGAGGTCATCCAAGGTCTGCCAGGTCAGTCAGTAGAATGAGAGAGTCCATGCGAAGGGAAGGTGCATCAGAAATTGATTCACGCGTCTAAGGTCCAAGATCAAACGTTGTTTGCCATTTGATCTAGTAACAACGTTCAAGGGGGACACACATTTGGGCTGGGTATGCCACTTCATAATAGCATTTGCACGGAGAAGGTCAAACATGGAAGATGTGACAAAATCGCTGCAGGCTAGTGCCTCTTTGTTACTTAATTGGAAAAAAGGTGGTGCTGGGCTTGGGAGAAAGGACCAAAATAAGGGGAAGCCATGCTGCACCCACTGAAGTACCCACTTGTCTGAGCAATTTTCCAACCACCAAGAACGATGCCGCTTTAGCCCACCTGAAGACGGAACTGCCGGCTTTGCTGGGCCTGCATCAAAGGAAAGTGAAAAGGAAGCCCGAGCCCTGAAATATGGGAAGGTTACATAAACGGCAAGAAAATTAACAAAAATAAATAATAACAAGGTCAAAGTGGTAGGCCCTGGGCCTCCGTGGTGCCTGGCACCTTGCAGGCCTGGCCTGAATCAGTTCAAGGATCAAGGTAATAAATGTGTGGGTTCAGGCCTGGCCTGGATGAGATCAAGGATCAAGGGAATTAATTATGCAAATTCCGGCCTGGCCTGGGTCAGTTGTGAACATGTGGGGCAGGCCCTGGGCCTCCACGGTGCCTGGCACCCTTCAAGCCTGGCCTGGAAAAGGTACCTAATAAAGAGAATTAATTGCCAGGTGCGTAGTGGTACCAGAAAAGAAATTGCCTCAAGAATATAGTTTGTAGGAATGGAAGTAATTAAAAGTGAAATGTGTCCAAAATTCCCCAAATCAGCGTGGAGTGCCGTTGAAATTGTTGTAGCCGTTGTACCCTGGCCTACGCAAACCGCTTGCAGCAGATTGGTTGTGGCCATGTGTGTGTGCACCAGATGTGTAAGGTGGGCCACTACGATTCCCTCCCGCATGACCATTACATAAGGGGGTGGAGCGGTGGGCGGCATAGGAAAAGATTGCTGAAAAGTAGGGGCCGGAGTGGAGTGGTGCATTATAATGTTGTTGAGGCAAGGAGTGGTTCAAAGTCTGAGTGGTACAAGGTGGGCGGCGTTCGGGAAGAAAGGGAACAGGTGCCTTACTGACATCAGCCTTCACGCCCAACTTCTTAGCGAATTTTTTTGTACTAGATGGCAGGTGACTGGATTAGTGCATTGTCGAGTTTGTCCCAACCGTATGTCGCTCCAAATAAGAGATTAGATTGCTTCTCAAGCACCCTTAACACACCTTGGATCTCTGCCACCACTTTCTTGGCAGTCTTGTGTGGATCACCCGCTTTCTGGACGTCTATAAGGGTTGACTCGGCGTGCTTGAGTGCCCTGTGTAGCGGCTTGTTGAGCTTAACTAACCTGTCATGCCTCTCTTTCGCTGGACGCTTGTCGTTGAATTTCGGAATATGTTTTGAACTTCTTCTTGCTCTTGTTCTTGCGGTGATAGGCAGAGTTGGAGTCGGTATCAGAGTTAGAAGAAGAGGAAAAAGAGAAAGAAGAGGAAGAAGAGGAAGAAGAAGAAGACGAAGATGTTGAGTCAGAGTCAGAGGAGGAATGCTTGTGTTTGTGATTCTTGCTGCGCTTCTTGGACTTATTGGACCATTTCTTCTTACTAGCTTCTTTGTTTCTTTGGGCAGGGCGCGCATCAGGTTCAGCTTCCTCTGTGCCATACTCATTGCTGTTCTCCCCATCAGGAGCAATATCAACTTCTTTGTGCATATATCTATCACCTCTACCACGGCTCCTAGTCCTAGGTCTGGAAGGTGGAGGAGGGGGGAGAATATCGATATCAACAACATTGCTACCAGGTTGTACACCACCACGACCACCACCACGACCACGACCACCACGACCACTCCTCCCTGACATGAACAAAATTGATTGCCGCAGCAGTGATAGAGGGGAAAGCGTCAAAGAATTCTCATCGTCCAGCAAGTCGTAGGAGTCGTCTTCGTTAAGAAGGATAGCCCAGAACATAACCAGCATCACCAAAGCGAGAAAGTACGTGGGGCTCATCACAAAATCTGACGAAAATTGTCGTAAGGTAGTAGGGTCCCAAAAGTCAGGCGCAAAAAGGTGTGTGTCAAACGTAAGCCCAGAATCTATGACGGCTGCCCCGACGACAAGTCCCCAAGCCAGAGATACGACGTGCGCTCTCATGAAATTCAACAGGGTCGATGATAAGGTCAGCGTGGTGTGGACTAAGGTGCGGGAGTGGAGGAAGTAAGTGTCAGCGGCAAGAACAAAAGCGAGTGCCCCGCCGTGTACAAGCCAGGTTGCAGCCTTCTCCATCAGGGCTGCAGCGAGCCCACCAGCAAACGTTGCGACAGAGTCAAGAGTCTCAATCGTCAGGAGCGAGAAAAGCCAACAGACAAGGGCCCACTGGGCCGTGGGTCGAGAATTGGGGCGCATAGCGCCTTGCAGGAAGCGACCTAAAATAGGAGCATGCTAAAGAGAGAGTTGTGTTCTCCAAGGAATAAAAAGAATGGAGAAGGGAAGCAGAAACCGGAGAAAACCAGAAAGTGAGGACATCTCACTTTATGCTACACTACAAGAACCTGAGTTCAGGTGTTTCACACTGAACTCATAAGTTTTTTCTTTTACGCTTGTTACAAGTGAGGGCTTAGACAAAGCTGCTAAATGTAGCAAAGGAGGCTAGCAGAGGGAGTTGTAGTAACATCCCTGTGCAATTTGCAGTGTGAGCTTAGTTTAGTTTAGTTTGGATTACAAAGGCATTCAACCTGCTCAACCTATGAGAACGAGGTAAACCTCAAAACTCACTTTGCAGTGTGAGCTGGTGGCAACTTGGACTCGTCATTTTCTTCAACTGACTTGGCCAAATAGCGGAAGCTTGAGAAAGAAATCAAAACTAGTAGTGGACTTAGGACTAGCTGTTGCATCATACAAATCCAAGCAGCACTCATGGGAGAGAAGCAAGCAAGTTTGCCAACAAGTACCATCCATCGTCACCTGTGATTCAACTGCATTTCACTCAGGAAGCCCAGAGACCTCGGCCAAAGCACCGGCCAAGCAAATTCAATTGTTTCACCCATTCCTTCTGCGTTATCCTCTTACTCACTACAAACTTCACAATTTACACATTTGGATGCACATTTTTGCAGCGTTGCCTGATATTCCTTCCATTGAGCTTCCAGCACCCCAGCTCCCAGCTCCCGACATTCTAGACCAAGAGGCAGGCAGCCAAGCCATAAAGGCCCCGAGGTCATTTGACATCATGGTCTCAGCGCTGGAACCCTCAAAGGGTAAAAGGTGAGGGCTGTGATGAACTTTGGAACTTGCTGTCAAGGAGGTTCTTTGGCTCCAAGCATCTAGCCTTTTGGCATGTGACTATAGGTATGTGTGTGTGTGTGTGTGTGTGTGTGTGTGTGTGTGTGTGTGTGTGTGTGTGTGTGTGTGTGTGTGTGTGTGTGTGTGTGTGTGTGTGTGTGTGTGTGTGTGTGTGTGTGTGACAGAAACGACCACCTTCATAACGATTTGACAAAATTGATTGATGACCATTGACTTGTGCACACTTTGCGCACTCATGTAGGAGTCCTCTCCTGATCGTCATCTACAACTCAACGGCACACACGTAAGTGGGACTTGGCCTGACGGTTCAACACTGCAACCAGAATCAATCGACTTGTGCTTTGTAATTTGCTTGCATGCTTTCTTTTTGTCACGAGAACCACAAAGCAAAGCTGACGTGCAGTACAATCTTATTATGTTTGGCCTTGCAGGGAAGTAGTGTCGACCCTGTCCACTTTGGCAGAGAGTCAGTTGGAGCTGTTGTCCTCAACTATGCCACAGCACGTCATTCAGGTACGGAAGGGTGGCTGTCTCTGGTTGCCAAAAAGCTTTTGGGTATCAATTTTATTGGATGCAATTTGCGTATGCCACAATGCGCCATTTAAGGTGCCACCACTGATTTGCTGCTGTCCTCCCTTGTGCCAGCACATGCCATTCTAATTGTGCAACATAATTAGCGGCTGTCCTCATGTGTATGCTACAACTTTGATCTTTCTGATCTAATACTGCTTCATATGGCAAGGACTTTGAACGCCACCTGTTGTCAAGCACGCACACAGTTCTTGGTCACCGAGAGCCAAGGAGCAATTCCCAAGCATGTGGGCCAGCTGGCAAGGCACCACGCACAAGTCACCCTCATGTTCATGGACATTCAAGGCTTTACTACAATGTCAGAGGTGGGGAAAGAGGGGAAACAGGCGTGCTCGTAGAAACGAAGCCAATGTCGTTCTGGGGCAGTGATTGGCGCGTGTCTATATGCTATGTGTGTAGAGTCGACCAGAGTCACATAATACGTTGTACACTCAATATGTTAACACGGCTTAAGCCAACCCCATTCATGAGTATATATATTTTAAGTCCTGGCTGCATTGAAAAGTAATTGCTGCCCTATCCCAGTTGCTATTGCAGCCTGATTAACGTGACTAACCACGATTTATATGCAGAGTGTGAAGCCTGAGGAGGTCATGGTGTTTTTGAACGTGCTGTTTTCCCTGTTTGACAAGCTGACAGATGTCCACAGAGTGCAAAAGGTGAGTGATGTGATTTGCGTCCTTATACCCCACCTCATTCTAGCGCAGGCTCTTGCTTTTAGGTATAAGCTTGACAGTAGCAATGTCGCCTACAACTGATGCTGACAAGGTGCACATCGATTAATAAAAACTGGCCTAACTAAACCTCACTTCTTTCCTGTGTTGCAGGTTGAGACGGCAGGTATGCTATGTTTAAGTTGCAAGACATGGTTCAAGCCAGCAAACACGTTGGGCAACAACAGATTAAAGATTAAAGAGAGGCAGCCCAACTATACCTTGCCGCAAGAGGCTTTGGCGTCAGACTTAAAAAGATGCTTTACACAAGCATTAAGGAGTTGCTAGGTTTTCTTTTAAGGGGGCAGCTGTTCACATCTTTTGCTTTCCTGCTCCTGGACTATGTGTGTATCATATATCTGCCAACCTGCAATGCCTTGAATGCAGTCAAAATAAGTTCTGGATGATACCTTGTCAAGCCCCTCCTTTGTTCTGTCGTCACCGGCGGCAAATGTATGTGAGCGCGTCTTTGCACTGCAGAAATGTTAAACGCCCAGCTCCATCACTTGGTACTATTTATAGTGTGTGCTCAGAACCGCCTCGTCAGTCTGTTCCCCTGTGACTTCAAGCAATTTTGATCGTACAACCAGCGTACGGCACACAGCTGACAACACATGCACACATGCACACATGCACATGCTGGCTCCAGGGGACTGCTATATTGTTTCCGGTGGCATCATGGATCCTCAGCCGTCTAAGGGTGGTTTTGGTATGGCTCTGGATTTGAACGCTGACCCTGCCAGCTCTGCACGGTGCGTAAAAGCAAAGCCAAGAGATTTGTGTGTATTGCAAACAGCTTGGCTCTTCTGCATGATCATGCCAAAATTCTTCACCCTCTTGACAATCATCCCTGTGCTGCATCTTGGATTTGGGGGCTGAAAAGTCAATTTGTCTTTCCTTGCCTAAGACTGTAGGTTGTATGGTTGTGGACTGTCATTTTGTTGCCTCGTGCTGCAGGGCTCCCAACATTTAGTCAACTTGCTCCTCGTGCTTTTGCCCACGCCCACTGTGCATGCACATTCCTACAAGTTTTAATGAAAACTATGCTTCCTGTGGGTGTGCATGACAGGCGCGTGATGGATTTTTCTAAAGACCTCTTAAAAGTGGCAAAGGAGGTTAAAATGCCCTGCTCCAGCAACCCGGTTCAAGTTAGAGTTGGTTTACACACAGGTGTGCGTTGCAAATGTCTGAATGACACCATGCAGCAGTGTAATATGTTTGGTGTATTTTGCAACAATACTTGCAGTTCCGCTTAACTCTCCTCCTCCTCCTCCTCTTTTGTCACAGGTGACGTCGTGTCCGGCCTCATTGGGTCAAAGCTGCCAAAGTAAGGGTCGAACGCACGTGTACTTGGGTTTTAGAACGGTTAAACGAAATAGAGCATGTAAATAGCATTGCTCTGTTGCTTCAACCCCACACACCTCTACATCATAAGGTATCCAGTTATTGCGCGTGTTATGCCCGTTTGCATAGAGTGCATTCCTACACTCTTATCTGAACTGCACTTTAACAGGGGCAAGTTACTTTGCTCTCAGACCCCCATTTGCCACTGCCCACTCAAACTCAAAAGCCAAGGCAATGAGCTGCATCAAAATGGCTTCCTGCACACCTGTCAGTTAGTAATGGCACACATATTTCACTCATTCTTATGTGCATCTCAGGAAGCGGCCGCTTGCTTTCTACGGTCCATTTCTATGTTAAAGCTTAGCCCCTTAGTAAAGCAAATACCTAATACCTTCAGAGCAGATTTTGCTTCACTACATTTGGACTTTCAATTTATTCACCCATCGTCCGACCTAATGAAAAAATGTGCCCTCTTTCAGAGTTCTTTGATTGTTTTAGTTTCTCTGAAACATGCTTCCCTGTTATACAGTGTTCATTAGAGTGCACAAAAGAGAATATGTAAACCTTGTTCAGTGCGGATCCCTTTATTTACGAAGACCCGACCCCCCACAATAGAGCTCCCTTGCACAACCTGAGCATCACCAACAGGACTACTTTCCGACTATGCTTGCAGGTTCAGCATATTTGGTGACCCCATGAACACCGCAAGCAGGATGGAAAGCGGATGCGTAAGAGGGGAGTAGGTTGTCTTTGTCTGCTGTGCCTGAGGAAAGTATGGGTGTGTGCATAAGAGGGGGTGTAGGGTGCTCCTGCCAAGCGCACCATCAGAAGCTAGAAATATGGCACATGCTCCATCTTCACTTGTTCATTCACAACCATCTATATAATTGTATGCATATCTTGAGCCGTGGAGGTCGTGGAAGAAAACGTCAAGATCCAATGTACACATGTCCCTTCTGAGGTGAACAGAGAGCTACTTGTGGACTTGCTACAGTAATTGGTAGACAGTTCTCATCCATCTTTTCTCACAAACCTGACAGTTGTAGATGGTAAACACGAACAATGCAAGCAGAAAAGGGAACTTGTGCTGTGTTTTTGCAACCTAGAGGCAGAAGATCCATTTACCTTCTCCCTTTGATGTTTTGTCCATAACCCTTTTTTTACTTTTTTATGTCCTCAATCGCCTCTCACAGCACTGTGACAGGTAGCTGCCCTGATAACCTAGTCGTCTGTGTCCAGTCCAGCTTTTAGGGGTCATGGTTTAAAATTCAAACGAGACACCATGAATATGCAGGTGTGGCTGGTCGCATCCACGTGTCTGAAGCCACCTACAAGCTTCTCCCCCAGGAGCAATGGGAACCAACAGGGGGTGTGGAGGTCAAAGGCAAGGTGCGCAAAGATTTGCATGGTTGCACGGAACAGGCAATGCTCCATGACCCAATTAGATGGTCCAGAGCAAACAACTAGGATAAGGAATGTTTCACTGCATATTAAGGGCGGTTTCTCTGCTTTCAACTTCTGTCACACCCTAAATAACCCAAAAACGGAACAGAAAAGTGGACCATGAACTACCAGACATCACTGGGTTACACGGTCTTGACCAATACTACAAATAACAAGCAACACTCCAGGTTGCCTGCATTGGGATGCAGCAGGTTAACTTGTTGGCTCCTTTGCCATTCTTGTTTGTGCTGATTCTGCACCTTCTCATGCATGCTTTGCCTTTCTTTCATTTGTTGTAATGTAGGGCCAAATGCAAACATACCTGTGGGTCGAGACAGCTATCAAGAATTCGCGCTCCCTCGACCTTGAACGTGCTGCATCGTATGAAGAATTTGCAGCGCAAACGGTTTCCAGCCCGTTCGTGGAGCACACACGCCAGCTTTACAAGCATGCACATCAAATGAATCACAAGTGTATGCACCACATGGTCACAAAGCAAGGGAGCACATTGCGTCTTCCCACAGCGTCTACTTCTCCCCCTTGTGCTTGTTTGTGAGGATGAGGGTGTGAGTGATCAGACGGCTAGAGCCTGTTGCGCGTTGTAGGTAGGTAATAAAAAAATACGTGAAGGACGAGGATGTAGAGATCATTGTTATTATTTGCCAAATTATAAAATGCACTGTGCACTGACAAAACTATTATCCCCTTGGATGCTAAATTCTTGCCATTCGTATGCCACAGTGTCCGTCAAGTCAAGTGTATTATAGCAACGCGCGCTTTTTTGCTTGTGTTGATGGATGTGTGCTTGTCAGAATTTTAAAGAGTTTTAATACGTAGCAGATATGCAGCAGGCGTGCTTCATTAATTTTTTAAGCACGTTTGTACGTTGGGTGATTTTTGGTTATTGCGTAAGGCATGTGCTAGCCTTGAGGAGTCCGATCAAACTATACTGTTGCTTTAGAGAAATTTGCTTCAACTTTAAACGCCTGAGGCTTTTCTTCCTTTGTATTTCTTCTCCCTAACATGGTGGGGTTGGGGGTTTAGGGTTTAGGGTTCAACCCATAAGTGTTTCCGTGCCGGAGGTGTTTACACCATACCATTATTTTGCTTCTATTTAACTTTTATGTGTTTACTGCTGGGTTATTGATGTGACTCGTCACACTTTGCCAGAGGGGGGCGACTGGGGAAATGTCCAAAAATGTTCCTTTTTTGCACTCAGAAGGCGGGCATCCACTGACCCTTTGTCCGATTGAGGCATTGTCTGCCTTTTTTCTAAGCTGGCATTATAACACAAGGATATGCTTGGAATTTCGTGTGTCGCTCTGTGTGCAAACTGGCAGGGCTTAAAGCTCACACTGACCACCAAAACCCGAATACAGAGGCTTTCCATGGGATCACACCACAAGTCAGGTTTCTAAAGGAGTAATGGTTACAATGATTACAATGGGGGGTGACCTTCAGCCAGGTTGTTTGGCTGATCGGCTGCTGACTGGTCTCGGCCAGCCACATATAAATCCATAAGCTCAGAAAGAAAAAGAAAAAGTCTATTGTTCTGCTGAGAAAGGAAATCATGAACAAGTTGGTTGTTGACCTGTTGCAGCAAAAAGGGTTGGGCTGCCGAAAAGTCCTCAAAAAAGGTGTAAACAGAAAGGGAAAGTGTTTCCTCAGCTCACAAACTCGATGGTCTTGGCAAATTAAAAGAGCATGCACCTCGTTCTGAACATGTTCATCTTCACCAGGACATTGGTCACATACGCAAGAACCATCTTCAAGCCACGCTGCTGCCTCAACTTTCAAAGTATGCGCACGCAAGCGGATCTACTTATATTGCGCATAACATGTTTGGACAGATCAAGATGGAGATACCCAGACAGGTCTCTGAAGGAGTAGAAGAAGTAGATCCTTTTCCTTAATATGGGGAATGCTTAATCACTGCCTGCATAGTTTTTATTAAGGATTGAGGGCTCTAAAACATCCTGTCCACGAGGGAGAGAGCGAAAACGTCATGTACAGCTCGACTCATGAACACAATGTAAAAGTGGCATCGAGATTTTGTATTGATTGTAATCATCAATGTCCAAATTCTTTATGCACAACAGAACAGAACAGAACTAAAGTTTAATGCCCAGTGAAAGGGTATGTACAGTTGTAAAGGGGAATCAACTTCATCTGGCCCACCAAGTCAGGCTCGCTGTCTTCGTTGACGGTGAGCACATGCTGGCACAAACACGCACATACACACATACACACATACTCTCACATACACGCACGCACGCGCGCGCGCACACACACACACACACACACACACACACACACACACACACACACACACACACACACACACACACACACACACACACACACACACACACACACACACACACACACACACACAC
>Ga0307947_1003031_pt1:0-12500 | contig 13535 bp, 17 predicted proteins | sample OrgLakmetagen232_FD_201840 | JGI IMG/M metagenome (GOLD analysis project Ga0307947, IMG submission 201840) | Saline water microbial communities from Organic Lake, Antarctica - #232 | ecosystem: Environmental > Aquatic > Non-marine Saline and Alkaline > Saline | place: Antarctica: Organic...
ATCACGACTATATACACACACATGAATATATCAAGTGATGAGCAGGATGAGTGGAGGAAAAAGGAAAACTGTGACCTACTCATAATCTCTCGTGCTCATACATATTATCTGTGGCACCATTACATATGGTTCTCACCCTGCACTGGCAGAAGCTCCAGCTCAAGCAGCGCCCCACACCCGAGATAGAATCACTGAGGAATATCATATCAATGCACGTTCACCCATGGCGTCTGCATTGCACTGCCGGAAACTCAACCTCAAGCAGTGCCCCACACCCGAGATAGAATCACTGAGGAAGATCAGATCAATGCACGTTCACCCATGGCGTCTGCATTGCACTGCCGGAAACTCCATCTCACGCAACGCCCCACACCCGGAAAAAACGCAGTGAGGAAGATCAGATCAATGCACGTTCACCCATGGCGTCTGCAATGCACTTCCAGCAGCTCCATCTAACGCAGCACCTCATCAAGTGGAAGCTGTGAATCAAAGCATATGCACTTCTAAGTACACTCTAGACCAATGTGTTGGGTTGGCCAGAACCATATATACACGGTGTATATACGGTGTTCATGGCAGGGAAATCACAAACTATACGATCATATACGGTGCATACATATGATTCTGGCCAACCCTACCAATGTGCCCTACCTGTGGCATCTGCACTGCACTGCCAGCAGCTTCATCTGACGCAGCACCTCATCAAGTGAAAGCTGTGAATCAAACCATATGCACTTCTAAGTACACTCTAGACCAATGTGTAGGGTTGGCCAGAACCATACATACACGGTGCATATACGGTGTTCATGGCAGGGAAGTCACAAACGATAAGATACGGTGCATACATATGGTTCTGGCCAACCCTACCAATGTGCCCTACCTGTGGCATCTGCACTGCACTGCCAGCAGCTCCATCTAACGCAACACCCCACCAAGTGAGAGCTGTAGATCAAAGCATGTGCACTTTTAAGTACACTCTAGACCAATGTGCCTTACCTGTGGCGCCTGCACTGCACTGCCAGCAGCTCCAGCTGAAGAAGCGTCCCTCCCAGAAATAGAGTCCCCCTGCACCCCAAAGGCTACGCCACCCACCCCTCCAGGCCTACGAGCGCCTGAGTCAGCAGCAGAGTGCTGTGCTTCGTGCATGGGGTGAGGTGCTCGTACAGAAGCAGGCACACCGAAACCAACGCCGCCAGGCTGCTGCTGCTGCTGGTGCTGCTGCTGCTGTACAGATCCAGAAGGCACATTCTGCATGAACCCACGCTGCTGCTGCTGCTGGTGTTGCTGAGATATAATTGCCGCCGGTTGCTCCCTCCCTCGTAACAGCGCTCCAATACCCCCCTGTGCGCTCCCGCCCCATGCCCTGTTTGAACCCCCCTGCGTGCCTGTGCCCCTTCCTGAGTAGGCATCAGCAGCGAAGGAGGCAGCCCCCCTGGCTCCTGACATGGGTGGAAGGCCTAGAGGTGAGGGGGCGGATCCAGCTGCAGACGCTGCGCCTGCACAAACACACAAAAACACAATCATACGTTCACACACACATACATACACAAGTGGCAGGGTGATTTGGATAACGTGAGCAACCGTCTTTTTCTTTTGAAGCAGCATTTCCTCTCATCATCTAGTGCAAAATGGTATGAGATTCACCACACATGAGGAGGCTGACCTTCAACAGATACAATGAAGGGCCCATTGTTGGAAAATTGTTCCTTCTACACTTGCTCGCTCAAAATCTACCTCTGCTTCCTCAGCCGATAGCACAATTATCCGATGCGCTCGCAACCCACTGCCCGTGGCTCCCTCTGATTCTATGCTTGTCTTTTTTTACCTCTTTGCAATGCTCACTTTGATGGCAAGACCACCCTTGCTAATAAACGCACACCATTTCCAGAATCCTCCTTTATTTCTACGCTTTTCTTTGCAATGCTCACTCTGATGGTAAGTCCACCCTTGCTTTTGCTTATAAATGCACACCATTTCCATAATTCTCCTTTATTTCTACGCTTTTCTTTGCAATGCTCACTTTGATGACACGACCACCCCTGTTTTTGCCAAGAAATGCACACCATTTCTAAAATCTTCCTCTATTTTTGTGCTTGTATTTGCTACCTCTTTGTGCTGGCCATGACAAGATCACTCGATACCCATCTTATCAATCACACAATCTAGATCTTAAAAATGATCATTGGATCCTAAAAGATCGATGCCCATCTTATAATTAAACATCTCTCTACAAATATAAACCCAAGGAAGGACGAAAAGTTACTCCCTAAACCCACCAAGAAAAAAGGTTTCCTCTCCATCTTTTTCTGATGGCAGGCCTATCATTTGTGCCATCCTCAGCTTTAGGCACAATTGTGTCCTTGACATTGCTAAAATGCTGCGATACATATACTTCTGCCCCTTCCTATGCTTTTCTTTTGCTTTCCTTACCTTGAGGCGAGAATGAAGTGGCCTTTGGCTTTGCCATGAAGTGCGACACATCATCCTCCTCCTCTTCCTCTTCCTCTGCTTGTCCACTAAGCATGCCAATGTTCAGGCCCTGTGTGTTGTAACGTACGAGCAGGGGCAGTCATGCTTTGTGTGGTTGGAGCCCTGTCATAACTTTTTGACTTACGCACAATATTGCAAGGCAAAGTTAGGCAAGTATACCCTTAACCCACAGGATAGTAAAACTCCATTGCCACAGGCACCATAAAAACCTCTTCTTCAGTCATTCATATCATTATAGATATACATACATACACAAAGATACAAAATGTACATATGGATACGTACATTTACATTATGACATAAATGTACCTTTGACTTTGCCTGACAGAAAATAAGCAATGGCTTCACCGCTCGCGCATTTTTTCCTTACTTGCAAGCCTGCGCACCCAACCAACTCTTCAATTCCTGTACTTGCTGCAGAAATCTGCTGCCTTGCCCTGTAACTGGGAGCTGCAATCACCGCTCGATATCATTGAACCCATTTATGCGTCTACAGTACTTCGTGTTTGCATCGTGCCTCACCGCCCACAACAACGCACGCACACACGTGCGCGTCGAGAAACACACGTACATACACGTGGACACACACACACACAAACACAAACACACACGCGCGCAATCACCGCTATATCATTGAACCCATGCATTTGTCTTCTTGCAATCACCGCTAGATCATTGAACCCATGCATGCTTCTACTTGCAATCACCGCTAGATCATTGAACCCATGCATGCATCTACAGTACTTCGTGTTTGCATCGTGCCTCACCGCCCACAACAACGCACGCACACACGTGCGCGTCGATACACACACGTACATACACATGGACACACACACAAACACGCGCAATCACCGCTAGATCAATGAACCCATGCATGCGTCTACTTGCAATCACCGCTAGATCATTGAACCCATGCATGCGTCTGGTTGCAATCACCGCTCGATATCATTGAACCCATGCATGCGTCTGGTTGCAATCACCGCTCGATATCATTGAACCCATGCATGCGTCTACAGTACTTTGTGTTTGCATCGTGCCTCACCGCCCACAACAACGCACGCACACACGTGCGCGTAGATACACACACGTACATACACATGGACACACACACACGCACACACACACACACACACACGCGCATACACACACGCACACACACGCGCACACACACGCGCAATCACCGCTAGATCAATGAACCCATGCATGCGTCTTCTTGACAAACAGACGTGGACTTTGCTTGTGCCAGCCCTCCCTAGTACACAAATGCAGTTGTCTACTTGCGTGCTGCTCCTCTATCAAGGCCCATCACGCCTTGCAACGCATGCACAAAAACGCTTCCCCTCCTGTGCCTTTTGCAGTTCCTGCACAACCTCCGTGCGTGCTACCGTTCCTGCACTCGCACACTCATGAGCAGGGTTGGCCAAAACCGTATATACACACTGTACAGGACCGTATGTACGGTAGTTTCCCTGCTAAAAGTACCGTACGTACACTGTATATACGTATGAATGTATGGTTCTGGCCAACCTTACTTATGAGCTGCTGCTGGAAGCCTGGTGCCACGTGGTCAGGCCAGGCTCAGGAGAGACAAGGGATTAAATTCCATCAATTTAAATTCGCCAATCAAATCTGCCAAAATAACGTATCTCACTCCCAGGCAGCGATGTTCCCCGGTCCTTCCATTCTGAATTAAGATTGAACTTAAACGAACTTGATTGAACGAAGACCTTACGCAATGCCTGAGGTCACTAAAGCTTGCACATGATTATCTTCTACTCATTGCCATCGCCATTTCTCTTAAAAAGGGGTGGGGTGGGGGGGGGACCATACAAAGTGGTGCTTTGCTCTCGCGCACGACGGGGAAAACATGAAGGGCTTCTGCAAGCAAAAAGGGTTACCTCATGCAGCTCTTGCTGCAGCACGTCCATGGGTGGCAACGGCAGCTGCTGCTCAACCTCAAGCAACCACCGGTGTAAAACTTGCTTGGCTCTCTGGGTTTGGCTCCTCTCCCTGTTAGTTTTTGTGTGCGTATGCGTGTGTTTGTGCACGATTGTGTATGTGTATGCACATGTATATTCCCTTACTACATTGCCTTGTCTTGCGTATACATGTTCCTTCATCATGTTACCTCATGATGTGGATGTGCATGTAAATGCCCTTAGCAGCAGCTTTGTGTGCTCTCACGACATTGGCACCACATTCTCGACGCCATTCATTCTCACCTTCTGGCAGCTGTTTCTTGCACACCACTTTGCTGGGCCCACTTCACACTAGAAATGGCTCCTGCATGCGCCAGACCTGCGGTGAAAGTTCCAGATTACATCAATCTTCAAACACAGCACCCTCATTTTAACAGGACTGCCCCCCGCGTGTGTACAGGATAATCGGGAAATATTTGAAGCAGTGGTAACATGTAATCTTTTCAAGGAGTCATGGACCTGCAAATATGTGCTCGTGCTCTGATGAGAAATCGGCAGTGGCATCACATGATCTGGATACATGGACCTGCAAATATGTGCTCGTGCTCTGATGAGAAATTGGCAGTGGCAACACATGATCTGGATACATGGACCTGCAAACATTTGCTCGTGCTCTGATGAGAGCCTGCTGTGTGTGGCACCCACCCAGACAAGCATATCAGGTGAGCTAGCTGAGTGTACGAGCCACAACTGCCGCAACAAAACGATCACATTCTTCTGTGTGTGTATGTGTGTGTATGTGTGTATGTATGTATGTATGTGTGTGTATGTGTGTGTGTGTGCGTGCCTGCGTGCGTGTGTGTGTGTGCGTGTGTGTGTGTGCGTGTGCGTGCGTGTGTGCGCGTGTGTGCGTGCATGCGTGCATGTGTGCATGCAAATGTGTGCGTTCGCGTGTGTGTATATGTGTGCAGTTTGTGTGTGCACGTATGTATGTGTGAGTGTACCCTGCTTTTGATCACACCTGCACGGTGACCAGTCCTTCTAAACATGGTCGACCAGCGCCTTACTATATTGCAGGCTCGCTTGGTATACATGCAGAGGTTTGAAGAGATTCAACTGGTATATATATGGCAGAAAATCTTGAACAAATTCACCTGGTATTCGTATATATGGCAGAGTTTTCTGAAGAGATTCACCTGGTATACGTATATATGGCAGAGTTGTTTGAAGAGATTCACCTGGTATACGTAAACATGGCAGAAAAATTGGAAGAGATTCACCTGGTCGACTTATATATGGCAAATTTAAAGAGATTCACCTGCTGCAGGGTAGTTGAAATCGAACCGCAGCTGCTCAGGGTGCCATGCTTCCCGTCTCATGAAGTTGAGGATGATGTACAGGGCCACCTGGTTTGAGGATGACAAGTTTGGGGTTGAGGTTGAGGATGATGTTCAAGGCCACCTGGTTTAAGGATGACAAGTTTATGGTTGAGGTTGAGGATGACGTACAGGGCCACCTGGTTTGAGGATGACAAGTTTAGGGTTGAGGTTGAGGATGATGTACAGGGCCACCTAGTTTGAGGATGACAAGTCTAGGGTTGAGGTTGAGGCAAATGTACAGGGCCACCTGGTTTGGGAATGACAAGTTTAGGGATGAAGCAGAGGATCAAGTTGAGGATGATGTACAGGCCCACCTGGTTTGAGGATGATCAGTTTAGGGTTGAAGTTGAGATTAAAGTTGAGAATCAAGTTGAGGATGATGTACAGGGCTGTGGCTGGATCACGATGACGTAAAGGTCCACTTGGTTAAATGATCAAATGGTAGAACGGTTGTTAAGGGGCTATAGCTTTGAAACGCTTTCCCAAATAACAAGCAAGGTAGTCAACGATTAGATAGTGGGGCAGCAGAACAAATGGGATTAATTTGCAGACACTTTCCAGGTGGAATGAAGGGTAGTGTACGTGCATCAAATCAGTCACGTGTAGTGTACGTGCATCAAGTCAGTCACGTGTAGTGTATATGCATCAAGTCAGTCATGTGTAGTGTACGTGCATCAATTCAGTCACGTGTAGTGTAGTGTAGAGTGCATCAAGTCAGTCACAGGGTAGTGTACGTGCAGCAAGTCAGTCACGTGTAATGTACGTGCATCAAGTCAGTCACGTGTAGTGTACGTGCATCAAGTCAGTCACGTGTAGTGTACGTGCATCAAGTCAGTCACGTGTAGTGTACGTGCATCAAGTCAGTCATGTGTAGTGTAGAGTGCATCAAGTCAGTCACGTGTAGTGTAGAGTGCATCAAGTCAGTCACGTGTAGTGTAGAGTGCATCAAGGCAGTCACGTGTGGTGTAGAGTGAATCAAGTCAGTCACGAAAAGTGTAGAGTGCATCATGTCAGTCACGTGTAGTGTACGTGCAGCAAGTCAGTCACGTGTAGTGTACGTGCTTCAAGTCAATCACGTGTAGTGTACGTGCAGCAAGTCAGTCACGGTGGCGTTGTTCGCCAACGCATTTGCTTGCCATTGGTGTGTAATTCCTCCCATTTGTGCCTCAACATACGTGCAGAAAACAGGCTTACAGTCAGGTCACCCTTGTTGTGGAGCTCAGTCTACTTTTTGCAAAGGCACCCTTGGGTGGGGGGCCTGGGACGGCTGCTGGACCTATGAAAACGAGGTGATGACCTGGAGCTATTTGTTATTTCAAAGGCCACTAGCTGACATAAACCACAAACGCGGATGTCCACACCTCACCAAATGTAACAAATCCGCTGACAAATCACAAATGCACACGAATGCCTCATCAATCCACGGCAAGCCCTCCACGATTAATTCTACTCACCGACGCGTAGCCCATGTGAAAGGCTTCTGAATGCAGCAGCCCTGTGGGCAGCAGTCTGCTGCAAACACGCTGGCAGGAGGTGGAGCTGCAATTGCAGATGCCCCGGCAGACAGGGCAGATCCACGCCAGATGCTTGACCTGCACGCACATAAAAACGGGTGTTAGATAGAGCACGCACACAAACGCACGCACGCACGCACGCACGCACGCACACAAAGCAGGTGTTTGATAGAGCACGCACACAAAGCAGGTCACCCCCATTGTAAGCATTGTAACCATTGACCTGCACGCACACAAAAGCAGGTGTTCGATAGAGCAGGAGTTGAGATAACAGATTCAGTTCACAATGGTGACGGGTCATCAGCGGTGCACTCGATTCAATTCACAATGGTGACAGATTCGATTCACAATGGTGACGGGTCAACAGCAGTGCACTCAGAAGTGGGTTTCCTTGGCCTGCATGAATTCTCTGACAGAACGCTTTGCAGCAGCGCACTCTCCCAGGCTCACGCAGTGTATGCTGTGTGTTTGTGTAGGTCTGCAATTTTAGGGCATAACAGTGTGATCTGCGTCTTCATTTCTTCAAACCCCACCATGAACGTTGGCATAGCAGACATGCTGACGTTTGCTGAACACCCACTTCATCTTCCAACACCCCGGATGTACCTCGTTAAGGTTTTTACAAACGTTGGTACATTTGTATGATCATTCCGCACCTTCCAACATCCAGCCGTACCTCTTCCAAAACTTCACGCATGCCAGCACAATTTCATCATCAACCCGCGCATACCAATTTCACCTCCCTTCTGTGCCGCGCATCCTCCAATATCTCAAACCCTACCCAGGCGTACCGCGTCCGAAATTTCACGCATGCCAGCATAAATTAATCATTAATCCGTGCATACCAATTCCACTGCCTTCTGTGCCATACAATAATCAGTTCTCAATCCCCACCCAGCCATACCTGGTCCAAATTTTCATCCATGCCAGCACAGTTTTATCATTATTCCACGCATACCGATTCCAACCCCCCTCTGTGCCGTACATCCTCCAAGTTGTCAATCCCCGCCCAGCCATACCTCGTCCAAGTTTTCACCCATGCGGTTGGCCAAATCGGCACCACACCAATGATCTCCACACTGGCAGCAGGTCACCTTGGGGGAGGGCGACTTTTGTCTGCGTGCACAAAATATGCAAGGAAGCCATCCAGAATCCTGAGAAACTTTAGATATAATACGAATTCCCTGGTGATGAAATCCCTATTGTATCAGGTTCAGGTGTATTAGCATTAGAAGCACTTGTTAAAATTACTCTGTGCAATTGGCAAATGCTGAGTGGGAATGCTGAATGGGAATGCAGAGTTGCACACTGGTGACAGGTCACTCCTTGGGGAAGGGCCGCTTTTGCCAGTGCGCAGACATGTGTGTGTGTGTGTGTGTGTGTGTGTGTGTGTGTGTGTGTGTGTGTGTATGTGTGTGTGTGTGCGTGTGTGTGTGTGTGAGTGTGTGTGTGAGTGTGTGTGTGTGTGTGTGTGTGTGTGTGTGTGTGTGTGTTTGACAGAAGTGAGGAAGCCATCAAGGATGTTGTCAGTGCACAGTTGGCCAATGCTGAGTGAGAATGCTGAGTGAGAATGCTGAGTGAGAATGCGGTGTATTCCGACCTCACTGACTGCTACAAGATGATCATGGAAGACTCATCTAAAAAGCGTCCTATGCAGAGAGCAAGAATAAAGAATGCTGTGCAAAGTACACCATTGCTCCCAATGCCAGCAGCAGGTCAGTTTGGGGGAGGGTGACCTTAGCCTGTGCGTTTCCATCATAACTAGGGTTGGCTAGAACCATACATTCTTAGGTATATACGGTGTACATACAGTACTTTTAGCAGGGAAATCACCATACATACGGTCATATACGGTGCAGATATACGGTTCTGGCCAACCCTAATCATAACACTTCAGCAATACCAAAGTGGCTCAATTTATTAGAGCATTGTGAGGTGGTTTAACCTGCGCAGTTTCCTTCTTCTTGTATCTCAAATGCCACCTTGGTTGCAAGGTTTCAGGCAAAGGGAGAGGCAGGCTACCGGAGGAGGTAGAGGGATGTGGTAAAAGGTAAAAAAACAATCAAAAAATGAGGTAGCACAACATTTCAAGTGCACACGACAAACAATGAGGCAGCGCAACATCTGAAGTGCACATGACAAATATTGAGGTAGCGCAACATCTGAAGTGCACATAACAAATAATGAGGCAGCGCAACATCTCAAGTGCACACGACAAACAATGAGGCAGCGCAACATCTGAAGTGCACATGACAAATATTGAGGTAGCGCAACATCTGAAGTGCACATAACAAATAATGAGGCAGCGCAACATCTCAAGTGCACATAACAAATAATGAGGCAGCGCAACATCTGAAGTGCACACAACAAGTAATGAGGCAGCGCAACATCTCAAATGCACACAACAAGTAATGAGGCAGCGCAACATCTCAAGTGCACATAACAAATAATGAGGCAGCGCAACATTTGAAGTGCACATAACAAACAATGAGGCAGCGCAACATCTCAAGTGCACATAACAAGTCATGAGGTAGCGCATCATATGAAGTGCACACAACAAGTAATGAGGCAGCGCAACATCTCAAGTGCACATAACAAATAATGAGGTAGCGCAACATCTCAAGTGCACATAACAAATATTGAGGCAGCGCAACATCTGAAGTGGACATAACAAATAATGAGGCAGCGCAACATCTCAAGTGCACATTTCAGGTCATTCATACAGGATACCAGCATATAAGTGAGGCTTGCGAGACAACCAGTCTGAAGACATGTTGATGTGTTGCTCTGCATGAAAATCAAAGGTGCAAGTGGACCCAGACTGTTTTACACACAAGCGCGCGCGCGCACACACACACACACACACACACACACACACACACACACAGGCACACACACACACACACACACACACACACACGTGCGTACCTGCAAAAATGACAGGAAGTGCAGACCTGGCAGTCCTGTGGGTGCTCTAGTTTACCACAAGTCATGCTGCGCACAGGGTTCTGCGGAATCCTTGCAGCCAAATAGGCGCACGCATTCTTCAGGTGCTTGATATTGTACTCCTCCCTGCGCGCAAGAGTAACAGATCATTTCACCTTGGACCTTCATATGCAACACCTATCAGGTGCTAAATCGCGTGCTCCTCTCTGCGCAGTGGACACTTGAGCAAAAGCGGCATCATCATTGGATAACCTCTCAAATCCTTTTTTTATATATGCATACAAACCTCCGACGTCGTGCCTCAGGTATAAATGCAATCTAGCTTCACATGCGAACTGAACACGTGAAAACTGAACACGTGAAAAAGCATACACTTGTTGGAGCGCATGATGCATTGTTCCTCCCTGTACAATGACAAACTTTTTTTTAGTACACCTTGGATTATATGCGAGTCTTTTCATGCTTGATGTCATACCCTGCGCGGTGACCACGCACCCATCCACCCACCCACACCCTCACTCACAGCCTGGTTTACCTTATGGTATTAAACTATATTTACTACTTAATCCGTTTTAATAACGTTTGAATCTTAAGATTGTCACGGTGTGCTCCTCGCCTAACACATGCATTGCCATATCCTTTGGTGTGCATGACGATCATGCTTCTGCACGTGATGTAATGTCCACTCTGTTTATGGGTGTATGTGCATGTGTCTTAAGTTAATGAGTGTATGTGCATGTGTCTTATGTTTATGGGTGTATGTGCATGTGTCTTAAGTTTATGAGTGTATGTGCATGTGTCTTATGTTTATGGGTGTATGTGCATGTGTCTTATGTTTATGGGTGTATGTGCATGTGTCTTAAGTTTATGAGTGTATGTGCATGTGTCTTTTGTTTATGGGTGTATGCCACCCACTTGACCATATTAATGTTATCTGCGGTGCGGAGAATCACGACACTTTGTATCATATAAAAATATATGATAGCTGACTTATTATTGGGTTACCTGGGACTCGAACCCAGAGCTTATCGGTTAAAAGCCGAGTACTCTACCATTGAGTTAGCAACCCGTTGCTTTTTATATGGAATCAACACTAGCGGGTCATTTTCGCCCTTATATCCGCGGGCGGCGTCTTTCAACTGCGTGTTATTCTACCCGCAGGGTGGATAAAACTTAGTTTTAATTAATTAGACTCGGATTGTCAAACCCAAAGAGGAAAAAACATCGGTATGTTTCTTCGGCTAAGAATTACTGAATTCTTACCAAAAGTCGAATTTTTCCCCCCCTACGGGGGGAAAACATTCGAGTTTTCTCGAATAAAATTCTATAGAATTTTATTCGATAAAAAGCTATTTGCGAGCACTAAGGTGACTCCTCATCTCTGTCTAAGCTATTTTTGTTTTCATGTAAACATTGCTGCTTATTGTGTTGGGTGTAATCAGTGCTTGATATTCATCGTATCCTGTGCCCAATATTAGTGGTATACTTAATCAATGGTAATTATGCTGATTCCTACATTGCGTTTATTTCAAAGTTTTATTGCGCTATGATTCTTCCCATAGTATGCTTACTGCTTGGTGCTGTACTAGGGCAGGCTTTATTGATGTGTATTAATGCCTCATTTTATGTGCCAACTTACTGCAGTGCACTCCATCTTGCCCGGTACCAAAAGAGAGCGCACTGCGTTGAAATCCTCACTCTCGCGATTAACGTGCTACAAGGAGCTCAAAGCTAGGTTTGTACACGTACATATGTACACGTCTGAAACAATTATGCTCAAAGCTAGGTTTTGTACAGCGCACATATGTACACGTCTGAAAAAATTATGCTTGACGCTTGCTTATGTCTGCACCAAGTGTGTATCTGACCAACCGGTTAATCAGTCGAAAGTCTGAGACACACCTGATCCCAGTGGACAGCTGGTGATCCCTGATGCCTCGCAGGTTGTGGCCCATGCTGGAATTGTGCCCGTACCGCCCCTCCTGGAGACGTTCCACGTACTTCTCATACTGGCGTTGGGGATAGCTCTTGGGAGCGTGCACGAGCGGAGGCTGTCGTTGGCCGGACATGTTGGAGCGTGCATGTGCACTTCCCTCAGGATGCCCCCCGCCTCCTGGAGAGCATACAGCAGCGGGGTGAGTACATTTATGCGCCATTCTTTTGCACACATTTGAGTCGTGTTAACGCAGCAAATATGGAAATTGAGTGTTTTGCTGCTTTGGAAATACTTCTGCAAGAATTTGTGGAGCTCT
>Ga0307947_1003032_pt1:0-5000 | contig 13532 bp, 13 predicted proteins | sample OrgLakmetagen232_FD_201840 | JGI IMG/M metagenome (GOLD analysis project Ga0307947, IMG submission 201840) | Saline water microbial communities from Organic Lake, Antarctica - #232 | ecosystem: Environmental > Aquatic > Non-marine Saline and Alkaline > Saline | place: Antarctica: Organic...
GGGGTGCACGGGGACGACCATCCGCAGTTGTGAAGGCACCCACATCGCGTGGCCAATTACAATCACTGTATAATGTGAGGCATTGCCAGTCGTGTGTAAAGCTAGCTGAGATGCCCTTTGAGGCATATATAGTGATGTAACCTTAACCTTAACCTTAAAGCTAGCTTTTGACTTTGCCAGTTGCGATCAATGGGGTTTTTGTGTTGGTGTTGCCAGCCGTGTTGAAGGGTAATTTTGAAAAGTTCCCAAATGTATCAAAGGGTGACTCAAAGGCCATGCCGCTAGTTTGTTAGGGAGTTCTTGCGGCATTGCCAGTCTTGTGTAAGGAATTGTTATAGGTAGGGTGCAAGGCGACCCCATCATATTATTAGTACATAATATTATGAGTTTTTTCCAATGACGCTCAACGTGCTGCAGACTCAAGTTGAACAAATGGCGGGGAAGTCATTTAGGACAGCGCCAGATGCACACGGCAAGTGACGACAAAAGCTCCTGGATGACTGCTACACCCTGCTGGAGCTCAAGTCGCAGCTGGAGACCAGAAGCAAACAGGCCATTGCAGGCTGTGATGCATTCATAACCGACCAGGAACATCAGCCTTGTGCCAGCGTTGCAACCACCTCATTAGCCCTTGCAACTCATCCCAGTCAGTCAAGTAGCCTGAGGAGGTTCATCAGGTCCTCCTCAGGCTGAACAGAGCTGAACGGATACTGTTCAGCCTGGGAGGACCTGATGATGAACGAGGAGGGCCCTGAAGCAGGAGGGCCACCCCAAAAGCGTAAGGCACGACAGCTCCCTGTTGCCCCTTGCATTCCAACATCCAAGCAGCAGCAGGATTGCCACAAGGAGCTCATGCGCTTTGTAATTCATGCTGAGCTTTGCAAATGCAGGTGCCACATGCAGAGAAGATCTACCTGATCTACCTCAAAGCCAACATGAAGGGCAAGCTGGGGTTAGAAGGGGTGCAGCTTGAAATGACAGCTTTTATGTCATTATATCCGAGCAGCAGTAGCAGCAGCAGCAGCAGTCACATCAGCCGTCTCGCTTTCCTTTTTGTTTTATTGGCAGCCTTAGACAGGCCTTAATCAGTGGACAAAAGGCAACTCAAGCAGCATAGTTCTTTTCATGCAAACTGCTGGCCTTCTCTTCCTCACTCGGCACTCCCTCCATAACCGATCCTTGCAGGGTTTTCACCAATCAATTTCTTGGATCCAAATACCCCAGAGTGCACAGTCTGGGTAAGTTTCTTGAATTCCTGAGCACTACATACTAGCCTTATGATACATAATATAATATCATATGATAATGAACAATAACATAGTATGCCTCACACCCTAGTTATAGGAGTCTTGTGTAAGGAATTATAGGAGTTGCCAGTTGAAATTTTGAGGCACTGCTCATTGTTTGCAAGAATGTCCTATAGTTTGGGTTGGCCAGAACCATACATTGTTAGGTATATACGGTGTACATACGGTATTTTTGGCAGGGAAATCACCATGCATACGGTCATATACGGTGCAGATATACGGTTATGGCCAACCCTACCAAAAGTCGCAATATTGAATGCACTGTGTTTGGCAGTCCTGGGCACCATTCAGTGGTCAGTGCCAGAGCCTGCGTGTATCAGTTTTGCCTTGTGACTTCAACTTTACGGGCTATCTTAACACGGCAGGCCGAAAAATGGCCGCTTTATAAAGCGCATATTGACCCTTTTTTATCTATGGAGTAGATCTTGCAAGGACAATTAGAGAGAATTCAGTTAAATTGTCTGCTTGAGAATCAGCTAAATTCAAAACAGGAAAATTACCGATTGACCGTCAGCCTAGACAGATCTGAGCAGACAAACGCCCTTTCATCCAGGTCCTCAGATCTTTTATGCAGGTATTGGGTACACTATCTTGTCCTCAAGGATTCCTGCCAACATTTTTGTTCACGTTGCCAAATTGATCAACCGCCCCTAATATTTCTTTTGGGTACGGGCGGAAGTACCGTTGATGTTTCAAGTGTGCCAATATGCAGTGACTCATAAGCCTGGACTCAAGCTCACCATTTCATTGATGCGCCCTTGTCCTGATTTGACGTACTCATTGCTCAGGATATCCACAACCTCAGTGTACACCTGCACACAACGCAGCATTTTTACGATGCATATCGCCTTGTGCGCAATGACACAGCAATAGGCAGGAGGTATTTTTTGCGTTGATAACCCCACTAATTACGCTTGTGCAAAACGCAGTAATGGGTGCATTTTGGGGTCCAAGTCACACCTACGCACAACAGCACAGCAATGGGGGCTTGGAGCCGTTCAACTTGTCAGCATCATCTGTGTACCGGACATGAAGTATATCACCGCCCCTAATTATTGTTTTTTGGAGGGAGCAGTGACATATTACTCGTGAAACGTTGGTAAAATATGTATTTATTTTTGGGGGGAGCCGTTCGGACGGTAGTGTAAAATATTCATTGTATTTATTGTTTTAAGTAGACAAGCGGCCAGGATGTCCTTCCCCGCTCTGCCTGCCTCTTCCCTCCCAAACCCCGCCCACCTGCAGCAGGCATGAGCAGACCGGGCTGAGCAAGAGGCAAAAGAGCGCAAGAACAAGAGGCAGCCATGCAGGACTGCGAGCAAACCTTGGTTTGCCCCCGCAGGATTGTATACTTGGCATTGCATTGGCATTGCATTCTGTGGTTATGCAAATAATGAAGTTGACAGGGATGCAAGCATGCTCATGCAGCAGCAGAAATGCGCGGGTGCACAACGTGCACACATGCGCACACACACACACACACATGCACAGGCGCACACACACAGGCGCACACACACAAACACACACAGACACACACATTCTCTAGCACCCTTGCACACACACACACACACACACACACACACACACACACACACACACACACACACATACACACATACACACACACACGTGCACACACATAAGCATACACACACGCACACACACACATACACCGACCCCCAGAGCTCCAAAAGCCCCTTTAAAAGGGGGTGGTTGGTGCATGTTATTATAAAACAAATAATTATAGGGGGGTGGTTGCTGTTTTTTCTGTAAAAAAAATTTTCAGGGGGGGGGGGCAAGGACATGTGCGTACGGTACATCTGAACACAACAAACCATGAGGCACAGCAAGCGTGGCGTGTTTTATGGGCTTCCGCTTGAATGCCTCTTGGGTGTCAGGGAAATTACGGCAAATGACCGGTCTCAACCACTGAACACTTTGTTCTGACCCATGCTGCTGCCTTCTTGTGCGCCTGAGCACCCTATGCGCCTGAAAAGGCGACTGCAAAACTGGTCAAGCCATCCAGTGCAAAGGCTGCATGCAGGGCACGCGGATTTGGAAGTGCTTCACCCAAACAGGCTTTTGAAAGTTCTTGCCAATGGCTTCAAGGATTGCAGCCAAGATTGACAGATTGGAACAAAGAAGCATGCGTAGGGTTGGGCAGCACCATATATATACGGTGCATATATATATATATGGTGCATATACGGATTTACTGGCAGGGAAGTCACCAAACATACCAAATGCAATGGTCAAATACGGTGTATATATATACGGCTCTGGCCAACCCTAAACATACGCAGGGAATAATAGCACCCCAAGCATGAAGTAAGGAAACGGTGCTGTTGGACAGTGAAGTGCATACGATGCCAGGCACAAATAAATGAAGTAAGGAAATGGTGACGTTGCTGTTGGACAGTGAAGTGCATACGCTACCAGGCAGAAATAAATGAAGCAAGGAAATGGTGACATTGCTGTTGGACAGCAAAGTGTATACGATGCCAGGCAGAAATAAATGAAGCAAGGAAATGGTGACGTTGCTGTTGGACAGTGAAGTGCATACGATGCCAGGCAGAAATAAATGAAGTAAGGAAATGGGGACGTTGCTGTTGGACAGCAAAGTGCATACGATGCCAGGCGGATTTGAGCCTGCAGTCCTGACGAGTCTGGTCTGACCACTAGGTTCCAGGCTTTGAGACAGCTAACCTAGAAACTGGAACTTAGTAGTTTGTAGCGTGCCTTTGTACGTATTGCTTCAGGCCCAGACCACAACTCCTTCTGCAGCTAGAGGCCAAGGCTGCCAGGGATAGCCAGGGCTCAAAACACGACACGCCAACCAGAGCTCAAAACGCAACACGCCAATCAGGTTTCAAAACATGACACGCCAATCAGGTTTCAAGACACGACACGCCAATCAGGGCTCAAAACACGACACGCCAATCAGGGCTCAAAACGCGACACGCCAACCAGGGCTCAAAACACGACACGCCAATCAGGTTTCAAAACACGGCACGCCAACCAGGTTTCAAAACGCGACACGCCAATCAGGTTTCAAAACACGACACGCCAAATAGGTTTTAAAACACGACACACCAATCAGGGCTCAAAACACAACACGCCAATCAGGGCAAACACAGGCAAACACGGGCAAACACGGGCAAACACAATACGCCAATCAGGGTTTAAAACACGACACGCAAACGAAAGACATGTGTGTGGCAAAAAGCTCAAGCGGATGCCTACCTCCACAATTTGCTCTATGGTGCACTCGGAACAGGTAGGCCTACATAGTTCAAACCAACCCTGACCTCCATGTGTTGCTGTATGGTGCACTTGGAGTAGGTAGGTCATAAAGCGCTCAAGCGAATGCCCACCACCACATGTTGCTCTATGGTGCACTTGGAACAGAGAGATATAAAGCGCTCAAACGCAACCCTGACCTCCATGTGTTGCTGTATGGTGCACTTGGAGTAGGTAGGTCATAAAGCGTTCAAGCGAATGCCTACCTCCATGTGTTGCTCTATGGTGCACTTGGAGTAGATCTGCAAGGTTGTCCAGTTGGGGGGGTCTAGTGGGCCTGTTCACAAGTAAAGAGCCAACGACCAGGGTTAGACAAACAGGGTCAACAATCAGGGCAACCGGGGGTGGTCTGGTGGGCCTGTTCAAAAGTGAAGAGGCAGCAACAAGCAGCAG
>Ga0307947_1003032_pt1:7500-13532 | contig 13532 bp, 13 predicted proteins | sample OrgLakmetagen232_FD_201840 | JGI IMG/M metagenome (GOLD analysis project Ga0307947, IMG submission 201840) | Saline water microbial communities from Organic Lake, Antarctica - #232 | ecosystem: Environmental > Aquatic > Non-marine Saline and Alkaline > Saline | place: Antarctica...
CACCAAGGCCCTGACAGAATGCCAAATCAAGCCCATACCTAGCAGGAGGTGCTTCACTGTCATGTGTGAGTGTGTGGGGTTTCTGTGTCGGATTGCCGCTCAAGAGCGGGCATGCAAGCCAGGCACGACGCACGCACGCACGCATGCGTGCGTGCGTGTGTGTATGTGTGTGTGTGTTTTTGTATGCATGCATGTGTGCGAGTTAAGCGCATGTGTGTGTGCTATTTATGCATGCATGCATGCATGTGTACGTGCAAATGTTTGCATGTGCGTGTGAATGTGCGTTCGTGCAGGCGTGTGTGGTTTATTTCAACAAGAATCAAGCAGCATGTCCCGGAGTGAATAATAAGAAGAAGAATGCATGCGCTCGTATCCACACTTAAATATGTGCCTATTACAAAACTCACAAATGAGCTTGTTGCCCCATGCAATTCGCAGCATGGATTCAAGAGCGCTTAGAAGCTGTGTACAAGCAGGACCCCCGCTATGATGATAACGCGCAATCGCTCTTCTCATTGGATCTAAGTGCACCTGAGGTGAGTGCTCTCACCTCCTGTCATTGCACGCACATGCACATGCATGACGCATGACATTCATCTGTGCTCGAGCACAAATGGTGTTTAATTGGTTCATCTGACTCCTGTTCATTCCCTCTAACTCTACTCTACCATCCTTAAGTGTACTCTATAACTCTACTTTAACTCTACCGTCCTTTAATATCGTACTGTACCGCAACTGATGCAAGGCTTAAAACATTGTGTGTGGAATTAATTCATGGATGTGTTAAAGGATAGTAAACCCCAATGCAAGCATGAAGGTTTTCGTGTACTTATATAATTAGTGAGCAGTGTGCGTGTGTGCAACTCTTGTTCAAATTCGACCTACATGCACCACTCACACGTCCCCTACAGCCTCTGCCTGACGCCATGCGTGGAGAGCAGTGGGCATTCGTGCAGTTGCCGCTGAATACGTTACTGGGCATGATGAAGGAAGTGCAAGAGGTGAGGAACGCGCCTGTGTGGTGACGTCTTTCTTCTTTCTTAGTCGCTGGACTAGGGTGTGCTGCTGGATCGCTGGACTAGGGTGTGCTGCTGGATCGCTGGACTAGGGTGTGCTGCTGGATCGCTGGACTAGGGTGTGCTGCTGGACTAGGGTGTGCTGCTGGACTAGAGTGTGCTGCTGGACTAGGGTGTGCTGCTGGACTAGGGTGTGCTGCTGGACTAGGGTGTGCTGCTGGACTAGGGTGTGCTGCTGGATCGCTGGACTAGGGTGTGCTGCTGGATCGCAGGATAAGGTCGTGCAAGCGGCGGAGTCGCTTTCCTTTCTGCTTTGTTCGGTTGCACCCTTCCTGCCCCAACCCCAGCATCATAGCAGCTTTCACCTTTCGTTGCTGTCATGTATCTCTTTGGGTTACAGCATCCTTGTGTGCTGAGGTGTGCTTTCAACTCTAATTTTGATGCTAGGGCATGTTGCCTGGGCATGATAAAAGAAGTGCACAGGTGACGGCCTTGATCCTATGGTCCGTCAAAATTGCATGCATGGAGTTTATGCCATGAACTCTCTCTGAGGTTGTGCTAGGAGTTCGTCCGTTGTCATTATGAGGTCATCTGCAGATCTCCTTGCCTGCCTGAGTAGTGTCCTGCTTCCAACACACACACACACACACGCACACACACACACACGCAGTCCGACATTTTTGGCACCACCTTTGACCTAGACATCGTGGGCGCCAGTGGCCTACCTAAAGACATCCTCATCCCAGGTGCGCAGCAACGTGGCACGATAGTGTCTCGTCAGTGGTCAGAATGAGGAACCAAAGAAGCTCGCCTGTAGAATTCTTCCCATTGCAGGTGTGCAGCAACAGGGCCCAATTGTTTGTTGTTAGAGGTGAGAGGGAGGAACCATAGCAAGTTGCCTGTAGAAATTTTCACATTCCAAGTACGCAGCTCTGTTGCCTGAGCGTTCTGCACGCATTAGTGGGCGTTATGTCTGTTTTTCTGCGGCAAGGGGTAGCTGCCGGTGCGGCATGGTGGTGAATGTTTGTTTTGGTTCTGCGCTTTGTAGGTCGATATTAAGTAGCTTAGCCATAGGAAAAAAAGCTTTGGTGAGGTTCTTGCCTGCAAGCCGTTTGTGCGACTGTAGTGTGAGGGGGTCAAGTCACGGGAGCACGACCTCTAATACTGCCTGATAACGATCGGGCATCCTCTTCTCTTGCTGCCTCTTATTACTTGTAACAAGTTGACTATTTTAAGCGCAACGTTCCTTTGTGCCGCAGGTGTGGCTGTGTTCAGCCGTCGTGCCTTGCCCTTGGCAGCCTGGACTAGTGGGCTGGAGATTGCAGCTGTGAAGGCAGATGTGCAGGTGTGGTTGTGGGTGCGTGAGTGTGTGTGTGTGTGTGTGTGGTTGTAAATGTGCGTGGTTGTAGGTGTGTGTGGTTGTAGGTGTATGTGCTTGTAGATGCGCGTGGTTGTAGAGTAGTTTGGTTGTATATGTGTGTGTGTGTGTGTGTGGTTGTAGATGTGTGAGTATGTGTGTGGTTGTAGATGTGTGAGTATGTGTGTATGGTTGTAGATGTGTGAGTATGTGTGTATGGTTGTAGATGTGTGTGTGTGTGTGTTTGTGTGCAAGTGAGTGTATGTGTGTGCTTGTGTGTGCTTGTGTGTGTATTCTGTTTAATTTCTGGTCGACTTTTTGTCATTCAACTTAGTTGCGCAAACCAGCAGTTGACTTATTCCACATGTAGCCACCTTGTCATGCTTTCTACTTGTGCATGCGGGTATCCACACATCTTATAATCTACTAAATGCATGCGCATGCATCTCCATGCCTAATACTCAAACGCGTATATGTATGTGCAGACACACATCCACGCATGCACGTGCTCATACACGTTCATGCTTCCTCACGTGCTCACTCACTTCTACACTTCCACTCGTGCACACACACACACAAACACACACACACTTCCTACACGTGCACAGCGGTCTTGCCTGATCTTAGAGACTGGGGTTAACCAACGGTGGCGTTATGGAGGCTGGAGGACAAACCAGGACGCCATTGAGGAGGCAGAGAACTGGGAGGACTGCAAGCAGGGTGTCAAGTGAGTGATTACAGCATGTGTGATTGCATGCTTGTGCTGTACGTGCATCTTCTGTGCAGGGTGTCAAGTGAGTGAAAACAGCATGTGAATGCATGCTTGTGCTGTACGTGCACCTTCTGTGCAGGGTGTCAAGTGAGTGATTACAGCATGTGAATGCTTGTATGTGATGTACGTGCATTTTCTTGAGCTGAGGGTCGTTTGAAACGTAGGAAGCCGACGCCGCACCTCCTGGTGTTGTTTCAAACAATGATTCGAGGTAAAGAAGCAGCGTCCATAATATCGTGAGAATAGGAGTGCAAGGGGTAAAGAGTAGTTACATACACAGTCAAAGAAGTGTGGTTGCACTTGTTTGCCATTTGGTTGGTCAATATGTTGGTCAATACGTTGGTTGATGTATGGCAACGTTGTCTTGCACATGTTGCAGCAGGCTCTCTAGTTCCGTAGCTCCATGTCCGTACTGTAGACACAATTTATGCGTGGCAACACACCACAAAACATTCCATCCAACGGTGCAGCGATTAAAATCAAGTGGGCTTTTCATTTAATTGCCCCTTACATTTCAAAATTTGCGGTAGGCTGTGGTCTTCGCACCACCTTTCAGAGCAGAGGTTTCTGAGGTGTACAAATAGAATCGATGTCAAAACCTGTTCTAGGTCAGACTGCAACGTGCTGAATTTTCCCACAAGCACACAATTTCCAGTACGTCAAGATGCCAGAAGCTCCCCACTCACTCTTGTCACGACTTATCTCCATGTGTCAAAACCTGGATACTAGGCGTGTATCTATTGTGGCTGGTTTGCAATATTGTTCTTTTCATTTCACCGCTCCTGCAGAACAGCAGTGAGCAGTCCGATAGGCGCTGTCCTGTAGCTCTCAAACAAGAAATGAATGCAAGCAAAGAATCACTGTTGGAATGGATGACATGAAATCATTTCAAGTCCTGCCTGCTCCAGTCAATAAAGCTCAGAATTAATTAAGCAAATGAGCGGAGCAATTACACCTGAATGTTTGTCCTTCGATTCGCAGGGGTCTGCACTTCTTAGCAGTTCAGCCTGACCCAGACTCGGAAGAGCTCAAGGGCCTCTGGCTTTTACAAGATCGCGAGCCACCACAGATATAGAGTAGTGCACGCTAGTGCGTATGCTATACTATATTCACCGACAAACATTTTTGGAGGGGCGCACTGTTGGTTGGGCCTTCTTGGGAATTTACTCTGTCTGAGCGAGTATTTTTCTCCGACCTTGCTAAAGAAGGTACAGAATGGCCTGATGTGTCGTAACTTAAAAACCGTACTTGCCTTGGTCGTTCAAAGCTAATTCTTGTTTATGCCAATGATTGAAGTGTTATCCTGTCCTGCAACTGATCAACGTTGCCTCTATGGTAAGGTAAGGTTACATCGCCATTGCCTCTAAGACATTAGAAGGCTTGCGTTTACAGGGTTTACAAATTAAGGCAGGGCTTGTGTTTCGTAGGCTGGTGGCCGAAGTTGCTGTAACTCTTTGATGTGGCCGAGGTCGAGTGAGTGACACTGAGCAACTTGGCTGTTAGGAAGCAAAGAATGGCCTCCATCAAGGCAAGGTAAGGTTACATCGCTATATATGCCTCTGGGGGGCATCTGAGCGGAGACTTGGAAAAAGCCTGAAACCCAACCAACAATCCAGGGAAAAAAGAGAAACGGGCTGCCAGATAAATTAAGTTGGGTTTACAGTTTTTAAGCCTTCAGCCAAGTGGTTCGGCTGCTCAGCCATACAAAAGCAACTTGATCAGGAAGAAAAGTAAACTGCCGCAAAAAAGAGAACAGGAAGTGAACAGGAAATGCTCTGTCAGTAAGCAAACGTAAGCCAAGAAATGCATTGGAGCTAATGGTTCAACAAAGGCAGACTCAATAAGCAAACCAAGGCAAGGGGGAGCAATGCCGGGCTGCCTGATAGACACTCAGCACAAAAGAGGCAACACCAGACATCTAAATGATTTAAAAGGAATCTTGAACGAGTCGGGCCATCCTTATATTGAGGCCGTGGGAAAACAAGCTGGTGCTGTTTGCGAAGGCTAATAAGACGTTTATGCGGCCGAACAGTCCAGCAAGAGATGAACAGTGTGAACTGTGCCAGTCAAATTTGTCTCAGACTCTCGATTTCGTTTTCTGTCGCTCATCCCACCAGCCAGGAGCATTCCCCCAAGGTACTACGTAGTACAAATTGTGTGTGATAAAGGTAAGGTAAGGTTATGTCGCTATGTGCCTCGGGGGCGGGGCATCTGAGCGGAAGCTTGGAAAAAGCCTGAAACCAACCCAAAAGGGAAAAGGGCTAGGCACTCAGCCACAAAATAGGCCACACCGTAAATATTAGGTTGGTTAAAAAAGTCCTCAAACGAGTTGGGCTATCTTCATATTGAGGTGGGAAGACCAGCTGGCAATGCTGTGTGCGGAGGCTGCCTAACAAGATGTTCATGCGGACAGTCCAGCAACATGTGTTCCTTATCCTGAACAGAGTGCCAGTCACATTTGTCACAGATCCTGAGCTCATAAGGCCTTATATTCCTGTTATGACGCATTCTTTGGACCAGAAAGTTATGGCCAGAAAGGCGAAGGCAAGAAAGTGCACGGCTGAGACTGTGGAAATATTTAAGCGAAGGTAGATTGGTAACACAGGCTTATGATTTCTTCTTCTGTCATCCCACCAGCTAAAAGCAATCCCCAGCTGGGGAGAGGTACACCAAATTGCGTGTGATAAGTCCTCATAAATCTGCTGGAATGGTGAGTCATATGTGGTGTCAAACTGTCAAGTTCTCTCCAGCTCCCAATGATTTTTTTTTTTTTTTTTTGGGTGGTGTTACAGCTACGGCCCCCAGCAGGGACCTGACAGACAACAAAAAAAAGAGGAGAGAGGGCTCAAGCAGAGGAGAAAGCAAAAGAAAGCTGCTCAAGGAGACC
>Ga0307947_1003034_pt1 | contig 13528 bp, 12 predicted proteins | sample OrgLakmetagen232_FD_201840 | JGI IMG/M metagenome (GOLD analysis project Ga0307947, IMG submission 201840) | Saline water microbial communities from Organic Lake, Antarctica - #232 | ecosystem: Environmental > Aquatic > Non-marine Saline and Alkaline > Saline | place: Antarctica: Organic Lake...
GGGAGAGGGAGAGGGAGAGGGAGAGGGAGAGGGAGAGGGAGAGGGAGAGGGAGAGGGAGAGAGAGGGAGGGAGAGGGAGAGAGAGAGAGAGAGAGAGAGAGAGAGAGACAGAGAGAGAGAGAGAGAGAGAGAGAGAGAGAGAGAGAGAAGAGAGAGAAAGAGAGGAGATAAATGTGCGTGCCAAGTGCAGCAAATAATACTTCAGTCAGCCCCTCAGGGTTCTGCGTCAGACAGCGCCTGAGAATCATACGCCAGATTCAAGCCTCAAGCTGCTCTTCCTCAGCGCACCTTTGAACAGGGAAGTGAGCCTGTTCTCCACATTGGACAGATTGTACGTCATGCGCTCCATTCTAGACAGGCAATCGATGGGGAGGTTGCTGAGGTACTCATGGGCGGGCTTGCAGCAGCCCAGCACCAGGCATGCAGGGAAACGTGGGTAATCCTGCGCGTATGTGTGCGTGTGTGTGCGTGCGCGTGTTTGTGTGCGTGTCTGTGTGTGTCTGAGTGTTTGTGTGCGTGGGTTTGTGCAGGATAACAATGGAGGGAGCTGTGGTATGCAAGGAAAGGCATGCAAGAGGGGTTCCAGCATCCTTGAGCTGAAAAGGTGAATAGTCTTGTGTGCGTGCAGAAAGAAACACTAGAAGGGGGAAAAAAACATCTGCTGTCATTGCTGGCTGTAATTTTCTTCCTCATCAACATGCACAAATATACATGAGCACATTAAGCAGCATTGGCGAACCAGCGCACCAGCACAGTAGCAGTGGCACACTCTCTAGCAACAGCACCCCAGCACCTAGCAGCAGCACACTAGCAGCACGTCAGCAGCAGCACTTACCAGCATTGCACTAACAGCATATTAGCAGACTAGCAGCAGCACACTAACCAGGGGTAGCACCAGCACCAGCACCAGCACCAGCACCAGCACCAGCACCAGCACCAGCACCGGCACCAGCACCAGCAGCAGCACACTCACCAGCACCAGCAGCAGCAGCACCACCAGCATCAGCATCAGCACACTCACCAGCAGCAGCAGCACCACCAGCACGCTAGCAGCACACTTACCAGCAGCAGCACCACCACCAGCAGCAGCACACTCACCAGCAGCAGCACCAGCAGCAGCAGCAGCACGCTAGCAGTACACTCACCAGCAGCAGCAGCCCCAGCAGGTCTCGCAGCACACAGCTGTTAACCTTCTCTGCATTCTGTACCACCACCATTAAAGGCCGTGAGCGGTTGGCGGCCTTCTTCTGGCTGAATTGCAGCGTGCCTTGGCCTGCAAGGAACAGAAGCCACAGAGACAGGCGTTTGTTGACGTGACAATGTTATAATGACGTGTTTTGCAGCGTGCCTTGGCCTGCAAGGAACAGAAGCCACAGAGACAGGCGTTTGTTGACGTGACAATGTTATAATGACGTGCTTTGCAGCGTGCCTTGGCCTGCAAGGAACAGAAGCCACAGAGACAGGCGTTTGTTGACGTGACAATGTTATAATGACGTGCTTTGCAGCGTGCCTTGGCCTGCAAGGAACAGAAGCCACGGAGACAGGCGTTTGACGACGTGACTGTGAGTGTGTGCCGTACAAAGGCATGCACTGCAACGGAACTGCATCACATCTACAACTGCAGCGTGTCCTGGCCTTCAGAAAGTAGCCAAATAGATGGAATGCTGAACTGCATCGTATATATCAGCCTGTGAAAGTGGCCTCGTAAAAGGAGTGCCCGGCCCGGTAGGACCTTCAGAGCCTCACCTTTGATCTGAGGCGGTGCCTTGCGCTCTCTGAGCACAGGCTTTGGGGCCTTGTGTGGCTGACATGATCTTCAGAACCTCACCTTTGATTTGAGGCGGTACCTTGCGCTCTCTGAGCACAGGCTTTGACCCAGAGCCTTGAGGTCCCTTAGGTGGTGCTGCTGCTGGTGCTGCTGCTGGTAATGGTAATGGTGCCGCTGCAATCCCTGCTGCACCCGCTGCTGCTGCTGCAGCTGCTGGTGCTGCTGCACCTGCTGCATCCTCTGCCACTGCCAATGCCCCTGGCGCTCTGGCGTTGCCTCTTGCAGCAGTCCCTGCTGTTGGCAACGCGGGTGATGCTCCTGGACTTGATGTTGATGTTGCTGCTGCTGCTGCTGCTGCTGCTGCAGTGGGGGGTGCTGCAGGAGCAGAAGGTCCAGCAAGTCGAGCTGCTGGGCTGCCCTGTGATGCCTGAGGCTGGTCCACTGTTTGGTCCTCGTACCATTGGTGCAGTGCCTGCGCGCGTGTGGTGTGGTCACGCGTGATTGTGCACGTGTTTGCGTGTGTGTGTGCGTGTGTGTGTGTGTGTGTGTGTGTAAATGAGAGAGGGACTGTGTCGCATTGGTTGTAAACAAGATAGACAAGTCGACCGTACAGCCAAAATGTGTGTGTAGTCAATACGCCCGTGTTAAATCAAGTTTGAATGTGAATTTAAGAGTTTGCTCAGTGAGCTTGCATCAATCTAGTGCCTGTTCCCAACAATTATGGTGAACAGCGTACACATGTGCATCTGTCGCACGTAGGGTTGGCCAGAACCATATCCTGTGTAGCTACAATCTTTTTGGCAGGGAACTCACCAAATATACTGTCATATACAATGCATATACACAGTTCTGGCCAACTCTAGTCGTATGTCATGTGCCGAAGCCCTTACCCCCAACCCATCTTTGAAAGCACGTGTGCCCTCATATGTCATATGCGGCAGCATTATCACAAACACCCCCACCCCGCCCTGAATTTTTACTCCACACAACCCCACTCACATCCATGTCCTCAGGTCCTGTGACTTTCGCCAGCTGTCGCAGCATCTCACTGACAGCTCCCCCTGCTCCTTGATGGAAGTGAGAGGGCTCCAGCATGACAGTGTACGCATTCTGAAGCAAGGTAGAATTGAACGTTACATGTGAGAAAGGCTATTTATGACCTGACAGAAAGGTCTCGGTGTATATATACACACGTGGACAAAGGAAACAAGCATATGTCGTTGAGTAGCAAGAGAGGGCGCTAGATCTTGAGTTGAGTGTACTTATCATGAAAGCAATTCCAACTCCATTATCGGTTAAAGTGTCAATAATATGTGGCGTTTGAAAGCTCTATCCTACACAGCACTCACATCGTGCTAACAACAGCACAGAGATCAGGCGTATGTGAGACTACGCTCTACGTAAGCGGAAACCACCAGCCATGCACTCCAGGAGTTTAAATATTCCCTGGTCATTGCCCACACAAACGGTCATAGCCCGCACAAGTACTGTTGGACAGACCCCCTGCGGGAAAGGCACTCGTTGCGCAATTGCAATGCTGGCATTTGACTTTTGTTGGGAGTCTACACCAGGGGGCGCCCGTACTTAGGCTGTGGCAAGGCCTTTGTTGCAAGTCTGAATCACCAGAACGTATGTGACGAGGCTGAGCTTCATTACTTCCTACTTGCACGACTGATTCCATACGACACGTTTCATGCCGTATGACTTCATCCACCTTGTGCTTATGAGAGTTTGAAAAGCTGAAACATGGGTTCCTGGCTCAGCCCCCGCTTCTGCTCCAAGAAGGGATCATTGCTGTCTGACGCAAACAGCCTGTTAGGGATGGAAGATAGCATTCCCAAATTGGGCTTAGAATCAGCCCCACTCACCAGTTGGTCCTCCAAATGGCTCCTCAGGAGCTTGTAGGTGTCTAGCCTGTGTCATTGTAAGAGAAGCAATCACAGGTCTTGGCATTGACTAAAACAGGCTTTGATTGTCAATTCTTTTTGGATTCTTCATTCCAACCTTATATGAAGCATTTGAAGGTCAACTATCCGAGTACCCATTTCCTTGAGCTCCTTATTACAAGACACACACGCATGCACATCCACATACACAAGGACAAATAAAACACATGGACAAACACATACCCACGAAACACACACACCTGTCTCCCGTGACTGGGCTTTTGCTGGACAAAATGATTGAGGGCACAAGGGAGGTATGTTGCTGACGTTTCTCTATCATGCTCCGCCTCTGGAAGGCATGCATCTGATTAAAGCCCTCAATTTCCAGGCTGCACTGCTCCGCCTGTGTACGTGCATGTGTGTGTATTTGTGTGTATGTGCGTGTGTGAGCATGTGTGTACTTGTGCAAGAGTTTGCATGCATATAAATGAGTGTATGTGTGCTTTTAAGCGCGTGCATGTGCGTGCGTGTGCTTGTGTGATAACTATATGCTCATTACGTGCTTGCACGCACATCTTGTGTCAAGAGGTGTTAAGTGTGTGTTCAGGAAAAGTGTCAGCGCGCATGGTTCAGCATGCTTGGATGATATTCAAGGCCTCCTCATACAGAGGAACTTCAATCCCACTGCTTGCAGTTTTGCACGCTTGCACAGCTGTTCTTGACCATCAATCTGCACAGCACACACACACACACACAACCGCCAATCCTTACTTTAAGCCTGCTCTCCAGCTTGTCCCACGTGCTGTCCATGATGCTCATCCTGGCTTCAATGGAGGAAGCAGGCTCCCCCGGGTAGGCAGGTGTGAAGGCTTTCAGGAGGAAGGGAGAGGAGGGGAACGGGCAGGCAGCAGCAGCTGCGTCCACAGTGTTTGGAGGCCCTTGCTGGCGGCGTGCAGGGGGGTGGACGTGAGAGCAGTGCCGCACAGCAGCTGCGGGTGGGTGCTTCTTCAGGACGAGGATCTCCTCAGTCTGGCCTTGCAGTGTGTCGTCGTACTGCGCAGTGGTCTCAATCCAATCCCCAGGTTTGGGGGGCGCCATGCTATTTAATTCAGAATGAAGCAGGAAGTGAACCTGTGCACAGAGAGAAGAGTGTATGGCTACGCAACGTTACCAATGCCGCCACCTTTCACAGCTACTTCACAGGCATTCGTTTTGAAGATCTTACAAGGCACATGCACGTACACTAGTCTGCGCATGCAAACACACAGATGCTCCAACATAAAACATACACAGAAACGCTGACGCACATACCAAATTGTCCGCATCAGGCATTGTTCCAAATACACAGCAATACACACACACGCACACACACGCACGCACGCACGCACGCACACCCATTCAAACATAATGCACGCGTGCAGACATGTATGCACACACACACACACACATACACACACACACACGCACACACACACACACACACACACACAAACACACACACACACATACACACACACACACACACACACACATTCAGACACGCACACATACAATGCACAAACATAGACACGCACCCTGTAGTTTTCCGTGCTGCTTGTCCTCTTTATCAAGAAGCCGCCTGTGTAGCCCAGAGTCCAGTGAGGCTGGTCGGGTCCGGCAAACTTGGTTGACAGCTGCGTTACACTGGCTTACTGGTGAAGATCAGCTGGTAGTCCAATTTGACGGTTTAACTGTTGGATTCTGCATGCACATGCAGAATGCCAAGTCCTACCTGTTTTAGAAATCAATCAAAGGGCTTTACAAAATTCAAATTGGAATTTTCGTTGTCTAAATCTATAACATATTATTATCTAAAATGCAAGGGCAAGTCATCCTCACAGCTAGCTCAGCCGAGAGCAATATTTCCACTTGGTAGGAGATACTTGGATTTTGCCTTTCTCATGCACACCCACTGTAACATTGTGACATACAGCATATTGATTTTAAACTAAAGGCAGCAATACAGAATTCGCATCCTTTCGAGCCGCCAGCATGCAAGCGTGCGCCTGTTCCAGAGCCTCAGTCCAGCTTTGTTCGTGTGCTTATTATCACAAACAGGGATCTCCAAACCGGAGTGCACCTGTCCAGCTTCAAGAACAACGCCTCTCCTCGGAATGGGCTGTGTTGCCTAGGGCGGGACTACCTTGTGGGCGCCCAAACGAGTAAAGATGCCTTGCAGTTTTGGGCGTGGCACAAGGTGAAAAGTAGGCTTTTTTGTAGTGCTGCTGTGCCTGATTCTCTCGTTGCAGTGCTGAGCTTATAAAATCAGCAACGGGAAGGACAGCAGGAATCAAAGTCTAAAATTTTGGTCAGCATGAAGTGTTGTGTGTACTTGTGTGCGTGTGCTGTGTGTATGTTATTTATGCGCACATCTTTGTTTGCAAGTACACAAGCATATCTCGTTGGCATGCTGCAGGATCAAGTGCTGCAAAGGTGCTTTGCCATGGAGCGCATCACCTCTGTGGCATGCACATTGGATGGCATGCTGCTTTGTGGCGGCGGGGCGTCAGGTGCTGTGTACGTTTGGGAGGTAGCCTCGGGCAGACTGCTACGGAACTGGGCTGCGCACTACAAGGTGCGTTACTACACATCACCGGAATGTGAACAATGTGAACGCCATAAGAGACGTTGACGGTTTCACAGGCGTGACTCATGTGCGTGCACAGGCAGTCAGGAGTGTGTCTTCCTTACACATCATCCACACACACACACACACACACACACGCACACACACACACACACGCACACACACATGCACACACACACACATGCACACACACATACACCACACTGAACATCTTTAATTATGTTGGCCTGAGACAGCATACCATACGTCAAAACCCACGCTGCATGTAATCACGCCTCATGTTCATGCTTGCTGCCAGATGTGGGGTTATGGTGACCGGCAGGTAGACGATAACACGCACTCCACATTTTACTCATGCATGCCACATTGCTCTGCCCTGCAGGCCGTGTCGGCTGTGTCGTTCTCTGCGTCAGGGTCAATGCTAGTGACAGCCAGCGAGGACACGCTCGTGTGTGTGTGGATGACGCATGAGCTCCTCGATGAAAGTTTGGACAATTCAGCCCCGACATTTACGCGCCCTGAACCCTTATACTCCTGGTATGTGCAATGGTGTGGGTGTGGGAGTGCGGGAGCGTGCTCACTTGACATTTCCAGCGTATACGCAGCTTATCGTGTCACGTGATTGCATTTTGCTGTGATTAAATTGCAGCAAACATGTCAAGCGCGAGCACCCTTACCTTGGTTTTGGCTGATTAAGTAGGCACGTCAAGTATTACAACAAGTTGGCACAACAAGAATTGTAATTAGTTGGCACGTCAAGTATTACAACTAGTAGGCACGTCAAGTACTAAAACAAGTAGGCACGTCAAGTATTACAGGCATGTCACTCATAAACATGCAACAAAGCAAGATGTTCTAGAACTTAAGTGCAACTCAGCACTTGTGTGCCTACATAGCGTGCACGAGCCCAGCACAAGATAAATACTCACCACTCATTACTCAAATCTCATATAAAGAGTGCTAGCAGCCAATGGGTATAATAAGTGGGTAAAACAACCAGAAAAGTGCTCAGGTCAAAGCCTCATCAGAGCGCACCTTTCCTGTTATACAAGCCTTGATTGGTCACGTGCATTGCACGTTGCTCACCTAAAGCCAAGCACACGCACAGCACAACAATGGGTATAATAAGTGAATAAAACAACCAGGAATGTGCTCAAGCCTCAGAGCGCACCTGTCCTGTTATACAAGCCTTGATTGGTCACATGCATTGCACACCTGAAGCCAAGCTTATGTATAACACAACACCATGCACACAACTAGCTTTGCACATGTATATACACGTGAACATGAGTTATGTGAACATAATATACCCGCAGGTCGGAGCACACGTTACCTGTGACGGGCCTGTATGTGGGGCAGAGTGGAGCAGAGGGCTCTAGCTTAGTGGCCAGCTGCTCGCTTGACCGAAGCTGCAAGCTGCACCGCCTCAGTGATGGTGCCTTGCTGGCCAGCGTGCAGCTGCAGGTGGGTCGAGGAAGAGCATGTTTCCAGGGATACGATGAACAATACGTCCGTATCATATGATACATCGTCATATATGATACATCGTCATATGGTACATCCCTGGTTCTTTCTTATGTGCGCCGGACTGCTTCATAGATGCGTGCTTATGGACGTATCAAAACGCAGCTAGAGGCAAAGGGCAGATGGAGATGTCATCACGTGCCCCAGTTTGCTCTGCAATGTTTTGATCACAACTACACTGCCTCAGCGGTCTGGCGCCATAGGGGCAGCATTTTGTACTGCCACCCAGGCTGATAAAAAGACAAACTTGGGACCAAAATGCAAAACGTGATAAGAGTGCTGTGAAGTCTCTTGTGTGTGTTAGATCGTCGCTCAAACTGCTTTTCAATTACGAACTAGGAATGCTTAAGTTTGGGCTTAAGGCACACAGTATGAAAAGTCTTGGGATCCTTGCTAGATGATAAGGCGAGCAATATAGTACCTGGAAGAAATCAGGGGCTAGGATCCAACGACTTGCAACAGGAAAACACCAAGGTAGGCTTCCATCTTTAGTTAAAAAGTAGGTGTATGGTATACTTATAGAGAAAGGAGTATGGATTGCAAAAACCCACGACTAAGGGAAACGGTAAGAAACTAAGTTCCATGCAGGTCAGATCGTGTTTGGGTGGAACCACAATCCGCTATCAACATCAATCACGCTCCTGCCCTTCGAGCCAGCTGGCTTTGATGTACATACATAGCCCTTGTGTGTGTATGTGTGGGCATGTGCGTGTGTGTGTGTGTGTGTTCATGTGTATGTGCGTGTGTGTGTGTGATTGTGTGTTGCACAGGTTCCCCCGCATTGTGTCGCTCTGGATGCAGGGGAACACTCCCTCTTCCAAGCAGAAGGGGCTTAATACACAGTACTTCAAAATAACAGCGTGTGTGTATGTGTCACGCAGGTTCCCCTGCACTGTGTAGCTTTGGACGCAGGGGAACATTCCCTCTATACAGGAGGAGCTGATGGAAGCATACATGAGGTCGACCTCCTAGCAGGTAGGTAATGGGTCCCCTTCTCTTTCTCTTAAGCCTCTTTGTTTCTTTTCTTTCTTTTTGGGTTCCTTTTTGCAAGCATCCAGCCGATGCAGTGACATTTTGTTTTTTGAACGTAGTTTGAAATGCGCAGTCAGGAGTATTGTACTGCAGACTGGTATTTGCTGGAACTTACCTTCTGATTGACGTGCTTACACTCGCCTGTTTAGAACATAATTACTGCTGTTGTTTCTGTGCAGGTTTGATAAGCAAAGGCAGCATTTCTTAGCAGCTAGGCATTCTTTCATAGACGTGGTCGCAATCAAGGGATGGCCATAACGCTCAGACTTTCCATCAAAATTGGAGGGGTTTGCTAGGGTTATATGTACACATGCAGCCACATACATAGGGTTGGCCAAAACCGTATACCGTAGGTTCACGATCACTTCGAAAACTATATAATTATTTGGCCGAAAAACGAAAAATTTCAATAATTCTCGGAGCTCTCTCCAAACTGAAATCGAAGTAAAAAATTAGTTATGTTAAGGTTTTGAGGGCAGTTTTAAAAATGGCCTCTCATTGTGCCAGTGTGAAACCCTGGACCTATTTCGAAGCCCCATTCCCCTGCTGAGGGGCTGCTCAGCGACCATGAGAAGCTGCTGAGGGAGAGGCAGCTCAGGAGCTGGTAGAGGAAGCAAGAGGCCTGCAAGGGCAAGGCTGTGATGAAGAGGCCCGTGGGCGTCCATGCATGCTGCTCCAAGAACAAACCTCCTCCTCTCATAGACCCTTCAGGCCCTTCCTTTGGGGCATCCACACAGAGTTGGAGAAAATGGCAAGTGGGTAAGAGAGGGTTGCTCCTCTGATTGAGGGAAGCACACGTGCAAGCACTCACAGCTGTCATTGTGGGGGCCCCATGCAGCCAATGGGCAGTCTGCCCATCAGCCTGCACAGCAGCAGCAGCAGCAGCAGCCAACACTGCTTTCACAATTTAATTCCCAACAGGGCCTGCCCGAAATTGGATTCGAACTCAAAATTAATCCCCAGACCCCCTTACAAACTAAAATCGAGAATTTAATTAATTTTTGAAATGTGTGGTTCAAAGTGATCGTGAACCTACGGTATCTGCACCGTATATGACCGTATGTATGTATGGTGATATCCCTGCTAAAAATACCGTATGTACACCACACCGTATATACTTATAAATATATAATTCTGGCCAACCCTACATATACAGTACGTACGTGTTTCAAGTCACCATTGTAATCGCAGCCCTTACTACGATGCATTGGTCTAGTGCCTTCTCACTAGATTTATTGGTCTAGTTTTATTGGTCTCACTAGATTTATTGGTCTAGTGCCTTCTCACTAGATATATTGGTCTAGATTTATTGGTCTCACTAGAATTATTGGTCGAGTGCCTTTTCACTAGATTTTGTTGCACACGTATGCAACAGGGGGAGATTCATCAATGGATAGCGGGGGTGGCCATATCATCCTTGAGCCAGTGGCTAGGCTTGCCGGTCACGAGCGGCCTGTTAATGCACTGTCCTTCTCATTCGATGGCGAGGTATTGGTGTCAGGTGGGTGGGTGTGTACGTGTGTATGTGCGCATGAGTGTGTATGTGTGTATGTGCTTGTACGTGTGCATGTGTGTGCATACATGTGCATGTGTGTGTGTGTGGGGGGGGGGGGGGCGTGCGTAAGCTTGTGCTTTTGTGAACATGCAGGAGTGGTAGTAGAAACTGAGTAGGTACTGTTTATGAGCGAATTTGTGTACTTCGCATGTGTTTGATCTATTGCTCACATACTCTGTCAAAAGAGGAACAACCGGCCTAGATTATCGCTGCAACGACTGTGAGCAAACCTATTTGGGTTATTGTACACGTAAAAGTTTACAGCGATGAAGATGTTGATCGAGGAAAGGCTCGCAGCTAAGGCTCGCACCAGCTAGGGCCCCACTAAGGGTACGTGCCAGTTCATTGGGGCCAAGGTAAGAGTTGCAGGTAGCCTTTACATCCAGCCCTCTGTCTTAATATTATTGTACAGAAAGCTCCTGGATTACTGATCAAGGTTGTTTGTTTGAATAGAGTGAAGAACCAACTGGCTCTCACTCTTTTTGTGGTCTAGCATAGCACATTTGGACGGCACCCCCCTGATCCCTACCAGCAAAGCCAACGAGTCTCGATGCTGCCTAGTTATGCTGCCTGTATATTTTCGTGTCAGCGCTATGGACTTGGCGAAAAACATGCGTGCCAGCTTGCCTTTTGGCCATGGCATGCCTCCTGCAAGTGCCTCCTATGCCCTAAAACTTTTCCTCCAACACCAGTTTCTGACAACGGCATGCAATCACCAACAAATGGACACCACTTTCACTTGCAACAATCCACTACACCTAACACCCTCCCTCCCTCACACACTGACCAGCACCGAGTCGATATTGTGTGCCGTCTGCAGGGTATGTGATTGAGGGCCTAGGGCTGCATCCAGCTCCCTTAAAATCCAGCTAGCGGCATACAAAACATCATTATGGCGCCAATCCGGCTGCTGACGGCACACATACATAATCTGGGCATCGACTGCTGGCGGCACACACAAACACATTCTGACACAACAGCATGGTTATGTCCTAACAATTAAGCTCCCCTCCCCCACACAGGCTCTGATGATGGCACCGCACGCACGTGGGACCTGCGTAGCAGACAGCCTGTCCAAATCCTACAGACCCCTGGCCGTCTACCTGTGTCATGTGTGATGGTGATGCCGTGCCCTGAGCGGTTAGCTCATGGCATGGGGGCGGGGGGCGGGAGTGGGCGGCAGGGCCCAAAACGGATGCTGCCCTTGGCACCGCTGTACAAGTACCCAGGCATGGCAGGTGTGTGCGTGCTGTTGTGTATGTGTGTGTTGTTGGGTATGTGGTATGTGTTTGTGCTGTTGGGTATCGCCCGGTCTCAGTATCGCCCGGTCTCAGTAACCCTGCTTCTAAACTAGAGTATGGAATTAGCCAGGGAAGACCTTCCTTTTTTCCTTTTCATCCTTCCATATCTTCCCAATCCGCATGCACACACATCCCGCGCACCCTCCACATCTCAGGCAAGCTACAACCTTGGGAGGGTCCTGCTGTGGTGATAGACGGCAGCCTAGTCGCACGCAGCAGTCACCACGCACCAGCACCAGCCGCACAGCATGAGCCGCTGCAGCAGCAGCAGGACGGGTCGGAAGAGGTCTGGGAGATGATGGAGCTCCAGGGATTGGGTACAACAGGAGGTGTGGGCGAGCAGGGAGTTGGTGAACGGTCGGTGCAGCAGGCTAAGGAGGGGCCTTGTAGTGCGGAGTGGGAGGAGCACAGCAGGACAAAGGCTTTGCAGGTAGGAGGAGGACAAGGGGCCCCACACGTGTGTGTGTGTGTGTGCGTTTGTATTTGTGTGTGTATGTGTGCGTGTGTGATTATGTTGGGTACTGCATTTGTTTTTGTTTATTCTCCTAGGAAACGTAAATGCCATTCTGCTCCTCGAATGTGCAGTCATCAGTTACGTGCCCTATAAAAACAGTATATAGTTGCTCTTTTTGGTAGGATGTTTTGCACACTCTCGCACTGAACACCAGCATTGCACGCCATCAAATTTTATATATTCTTGCATTAGGTTAGCCTGCAATATTGGAGTCATTTGCGGGAAATTTACTTGGACACACCTCTTGCAGCATGTTTCCTTGCATATCTGTGACCTCATTAAGTCAACCCATCCGTGCCAATCGTCTCAGACTGGGGCCAAGCTGTGAGGGTCCCAACTGCTGCACAGTGGTCAAAACAATCACCCTTGCTTGTTACCCCCCAGAATTAGCAGCCCATTCCCGCCCTCTTAAAATTGCCTCCCATAAACTCTTGGCATCAGGTCTGGAGTAAGATTATGTTGCACGCCTCTGTTTTCTACAGGACACCACAAGCAAAGTTCATCAGTTAAGCTCTTGACATCAGGATTAAATTGCGTGTCCTCTTTTGCTGCAAGGCGGCACCACTTGCTTTTTCATTTCATCAGGCTAAGTTGTGGGCACCTTCCCCGTCGCTTCTTGCAGGCCAAAGTGCAACAGCTGGAAGACGACCTGCAGAAGGCCAAGGCTAGCGCGTTGGGATGGCAGAAATTGCATCAAGATTTATTTAAATTCACAGAGGAGCAAGTAGACGCAGCAGACCGCCCTTAATGTTTTCATGTGCAATTCCGCTGTTCCAGCCTTTTTGGACTCGTCAATAAATATCGGACTAGTACTTGATTATATATATAATGTATTACAGAGTCCTCTGCATAGATGATTGGAAGTTTTACATTGGTTTGCAACAGATGCTGGCTCCCCAGAAAGACAGAAGCAATACCACACTACTCCTATGGTTTTAGAAAATGGTTACAATGGTTACCAGGGGGGGTGACCTTCAGCCAGGTTGTTTGGCTGATCGGTTGCTGACACGTATCCCATTACGTGAACCGAAGAGGCATAGGTATTATAACCAATACCATCTCACGTGCAGAGCTAGCAGCTATAGCAGCCGCAATCATTCACGGCTACTCCCATATAGTCACAGATAGCCTAACCTCAATGTACCAAATTAAAAAGCAGCTCACACCCAAACCTCCACCGCCACCACATCCAGGGAGGGTAAGGGTAAGGGTTACACAGCTATATCCGCCAGCGAGGGCAGTTGAGCTATAGCATAAAAAAGCCAGCTACAAGAAGAGAAAGAGGCCAGACTGAACAAGACACCAGAAAAAGAAGCTAGAAT
>Ga0307947_1003035_pt1 | contig 13527 bp, 14 predicted proteins | sample OrgLakmetagen232_FD_201840 | JGI IMG/M metagenome (GOLD analysis project Ga0307947, IMG submission 201840) | Saline water microbial communities from Organic Lake, Antarctica - #232 | ecosystem: Environmental > Aquatic > Non-marine Saline and Alkaline > Saline | place: Antarctica: Organic Lake...
TCTCTCTCTCTCTCTCTCTCTCTCTCTCTCTCTCTCTCTCTCTCTCTCTCTTTCTCTCACACACGCACACACACATACACACACACAAGCACGCACGCACACGCAAGCACGCACACACAGACAAATGCAAGCACACGCACACACACCCACGCACCTACCAACACACATTTTTAACGCTCACAGGATTTGCGTGAGGCGTTAGAAAAGCTGCAGCTCAATGATGCAGCCCTCCGATTCGAACCTGAGATCAGCACAGCCATGGGCTTTGGCTTCCGTTGTGGATTCTTGGGGCTGCTGCATATGGAGATTGTGCAGGTGTGTGTGTGTTTGTGTGCAAGCACATAAAGTTGAACGCAACGAGCGTGCATGTGGCTAGGACTCCTTGCTCAGAATCCATGCATGCATGTGTGTACTTTGTACACATGATTGCTTGCTGCATGTACGTGTTGGCTTCCATAATATGCGTGCTTTATTTGCATGCATGTGCATGCATGCCCACACGCGAGCGCTTCATTCTCATCAGCCCTCTGTCTACAGCAACATGTACAATCGCAAACACGCGCCTTGCCTGGCATTGATGCAGGAGCGGTTAGAGCGTGAATACAATCTCTTCCTCATCACCACCGCCCCCACTGTGATCTACCAATGCATAACAACCGAAGGGGAGGAGCTCATGGTGAACAGTCCCGCGGATCTACCAGACGTGAGCGCCGTGTGTGTGTCTGTGTGTGTTTGTGTGTATGTCAGAACCTGTGGTGATAGCAACAGTATCTCGGATTGACCAGAACCGTACATTTACACCGTATATGACCGTATATCTGATGATATCCCTGCCAAAAATACAGTATATACACCGTATGTACATGGTTCTGGTCAACCCTAACAATATCAATTAAAGCTCCAAACAGGGAAGTGAAGCCGGGATAGCAACTGAAGGTGCTGAAGGGGGCGTGCTGAAGCTGAGGCCTAAGCGTAGATGTTGTCTCTTGCGGAAATCCTCGTGGCGAGTCAAGAAGCAAGGCTGCTTGTATGCTTGCAACTAAGCTGCAAACTCATGTACTCACTACTACATGTACGCATGATGTACGTCTTCTCGCACACACATATCCACACACACACACACACACACACACATACACACACACTCACGCACACACACGCACACATCTTCTGACCTGCACAGCCTGTCAAGCGCCGAAGTATCTCTGAGCCTTACGTACGCCTAGAAATGGTGACCCCCACAATGTACGTGGGCAACCTCATAGAGCTGGCCACAGGCAGGAGAGGTGAGGTGCTGGCATGTGCTGTTGTTGCTGTGCCAGAGCTGAGCATGAGTGCCAGAGCTGACCATGAGTGCCAGAGCTGAGCATGAGTGACAGAGGCTGAGCATGAGTGCCAGAGCTGACCATGAGTGACAGAGGCTGAGCATGAGTGCCAGAGCTGACCATGAGTGACAGAGACTGAGCAAGAGTGACAGAGGCTGAGCATGAGTGACAGAGACTGGGTGTTTGCAACCCACCATGAGCATTACATGAGCGTATTATGAGTGCCAGAGGCTGCTTGATCACAACCTACCATGAGTGACGGAGCTGACCATGAGCAACAGAGGCTGCTTGATCACCTACCATGAGCGTACCATGAGCGACAGAGACTGCATGATTACAACGTCACAAGCAGGACGGTTTTAAACACCTAACCAACCACGCCACTCTCCTACCACTAAACACTCCCCCACCACTAAGCACTCCCCTGCCTGTGCTAGCCACCGGCAGGAGTGGATCATGTAGCGTAAGAAAGGTTGGCCAGAGCTGTATACGCACACCGTATCTCACTGTACAAATTGTTGTTCCCCTGCTTGAAATATGCCGTACCGTATACGCATCGTATTTACGTATGTATGTATGGTCTTTGCTGTATACGCACACCGTATCTCACTGTACAAATTGTAGTTCCCCTGCTCGAAATATGCCGTACCGTATACGCATCGTATTTACGTATGTATGTATGGTCTTGGCCAACTCCAAGGGTAAGACGAGAGGCCGCTAAGGAATAAGGGTAGCAGGCGTGGGGAATGGGTGCAGAATGCTGCAGGCCGAAGAGGAAGGGTAGAGAGTGAGAGAGTGGGAGCTGGCCGTAGGCGGGAGAGGTGGTGCTGGCACGTGCTGTTGCCCTGTTAGAGCTGACCACGTGGGGTGAGGGGGAAATAGAGCTTATAAAACCGAGCAGAATAGAGGCGAATAGCTTGTCAAACAAAAAGATGGAACTGTGCAGGCATCAAGGCTACAAACTAGCGTAGGAGCTGCCACTTTTGTGTGTGTGTGTGTGTGTTTGGGTACTGGAGCACACCTCGCCAAAAATGAGAGAATGTATAACTGATGGAAACTCGGTATAATGTGTAATAGGTGGTCCCAGCAGGAGAGGCCCGTGGGTAGTTCAAGCTCTGTATAAGGATTTCATCACTGTTTCGTTTGTAGTGTATGTTGGGGCAGCAATTGATTAAGGTCTTTCACGTTAGGGTAAGCCTGGAATTTATTATTTGCGCCCCAGTTGTCAAGGCAGTAAATCACGCGATCTGCGTTGACAGGGTACCTTTGTGCCTGTACGTGTGGGCCGTGCTTTGTGCAGCCTCAGGCTGTGCTCCTGGTCCCTAGCTCAATCAGAATGGTGTTTGCGTGTGTGTGTGTGCTTGGTCCAGTCGTCAAATTGAAGTAGAAAAAGAGGATCGCGTGCCCATCGTGTCCATCTTTGCATCTTATACATGTGTACATAAAGGCTCCACCTTGCCACCATAGAAATGATCAGCCATACTGTGTTGGTTCTAAAAGGAAGAATGTTCAACAAAATGACTGTTAAAATGATGCTCTTTTTCTGAATGCTGCTCCAACACCGCGCACAGATATCAACGCGAAGACTGCTCCTACACCGCACACGGACGCTATCATGCATGCTGCTCCTGTGCTGCACACAATTGATGCCACACATGCAGGGTTGGCCAGAACCGTAAATATTCACCGTGTATAATCGTAGATTTGGTTATTTCCCTGCCCAAAATATCGCATATTCCCCGTATGTATACATGGTTCTAGCCAATCCTACACATGTGCCATAGATATACCGCTGAGCATATCACCTCGTGTACCCTCGTGTGTTACTTTGCAGGGGAGTACGTTGAGATGAGGTACTTAACAGACAACCGCACGACCCTTGTTTTTGACATCCCCCTTGCGGAGGTCGTGACTGACTACTTTGACATGCTCAAGTCCAAATCAAAGGTAGGTGTGGGTGGTTGTAAAATTGTGCGCACGGCAGATCTACCCATGCTCGACTTGAATTCATATGTGGGTGCTGGTGTTGAAAGCGTGCAATTGTGCACATGCACACACATAGCACTTTACTTGCGCTAAAGTTAATTTTAAGGTGGGTGCTGGTGGTTGAAGCACGGGATTCTGCACACACAGCAAGTTCACCCATATGCTCAAGTCTCGGTCATGCCTCCTAACATTGGGGTACACACATTCTGGAACTTGAACAAAGTGTGTGCAGTGTCACAACACTCAAAACAGGGATACGCTTCCATGGAGTACAAGATCACCGGCTTCCGTGAGAATGACCTCGTCAAGCTTGAGATCAAGATCAACGGAGAGCCCGCAGACGCGCTGAGCGTCATCACCCACCGCGACAACTCATACAAGATGGGACGCCAGCTGGTGTCCAAATTAAAAGAGCTCATCCCGCGCCAGATGTTTAAGTGGGTCTGCTTGCCATATGCTGTTTGTTTCCCATATGTGAAACGTCTACTACTGGCGTCCGGTGTGTTCGAGGCTTTTCCGTTTCCCCTGGTGCAAAGCACAATGGTGTATGAGCTGTGAGCGCCTATCCCAGGCCACAGTTAAAACTGCGCGTGGTTGAGGGAGTGGGGGTGGAATCGATTGTGTGGGGCAAAGCCAGCGTAGAGCTCTAAACCTTTGAACACTGGAGACAGTTAAACACTTGAACAGAGTGTTAAAAACTTGAGTGCTCAAGCAAGCTCAGCAACCTCTGGTTACCCTCCAAAGCCAGAGCTGGTTCTGTGTGTTCACAAGTGTGTTCATAGGAGGGTGCCCCCTTTTCTATGCTAGTGCCGGTGCTGTCGTACTTCATCCTAGCACATGAATGCATTGCGCAGCGATCCACACATCAGTCTGCACATTTGCTTAAAGGCTCCCTGTGCATGTGAGCAGCCCTCCACCCGTTTCAAGCACACCTGCACATGAAGTTCCTGCGTGCTGAGTACATATATCAGCATGCACATTCGCTACGCTGCTCACTGTCACTTTTGTCCATCGCCACCAACATTTGGCACGCGCGCGCGCGCGCACACACACACACACACACACACACACACACACACACACACACACACACACACACAAACACACACACACACACACACATGTACACTTGCAGGGAACCAGAGTCAGTCCAAACTTGCATAAGCTCAGTCGCTCTTGCTGCTGCCATCAGCCATTCTCCCCAAAATTATTTGTTTTACTTATGCCTTTAAGGTGCCATATTGGCCCTTTTCAGGAAGCTGCTTGCATGGCATTGTCGCTACCTTCTGTCATGTGCTGTCATGTGTGACAGCTGCTGACTCTTGTGTCCGACATCACTACTGCCGCACACACACACACACACACACACACACACACACACACACACACATACATAACCACAAACATACACACATACACACACACTCCTGCAGAGTGCCCATCCAGGCATGTATTGGTGTGAAGGTCATTGCGTCTGAGGCCATTGCCCCCTACCGCAAAGACGTCACAGCCAAGTGCTACGGAGGAGACATCAGTCGGAAGAAGAAGCTGTTGAATAAGCAGGTACTCAAGGTTTTGCGCCGGGAGGTGGCTTTTGTTTACGCAAAGTTTTTTATAGCTAGTGTGCTCGTGCAGCTAGTGTGCTCGTGCAGCTAGTGTGCTCGTGCAGCTCGTGTGCTCGCAGCTAGTGTGCTCGTGCAGCGTCCGGCCTTTGCGGATTTCTCAGCGTGCCAGCATCACTGTAAGCCAAACTGGCTTGGGTGCAAACGAACCCATTTGGGGTTCTTTGGGCCGGGATCCCAGCCAAATGGGCCATAATCTGTATGCCAGGGAAATGAAATCTGAATCTGCTATAAAGACCTATTTTGTCCAATTGGTCCCCTGAATTCCTGCAGACATGAGAGCAAATTTCATGAGTGTGACATAAGGATTGCCCTTTGACACTTCTCACTGGCTTGATCTCCAAGTAAGCTGACAGAGCCTTGATGCATGTGTGTGTGCTTTCCCGTGTATTCAGGCTGAGGGTAAGAAGCGAATGAAGGCATTGGGCAAGGTGGAGGTGCCCCAGGAAGCTTTTATGGCAGTGCTGAACCTGGTAGGTGTGTGTGTGTGCGCGTGCGTGCGTGCGTGCGTGCGTGCGTGCGTGCGTGCGTGCGTGTGTGTGTACGTGTGTGTGTGTGTGTGAGAACACAAATGCTCGCTTGCCTTCTTTGCATGCCTTTTGTCTTGTCTTGGTCAGTGCCTGTGCATGTGTGTGTGTGTGTTTGTGTGTGCGCGTATATGTTGTTTCTGTATACTAAATGACGGCGCAAAATAAGTAAGGTCTTTGACCGTTAATGGTAGGCAGAGATTTTGTTCCTCCGTGCCTGTCTGAATAGTTCCTCTTGTTTGTAACAATTGTTTGTAACAGGATAAGGACAGCTGATCTTGGGCTCGACCGTTGGCGTCTTCCTCTGCTGTGACGTGTGGGAGGAAATTTACATCACTAAAGACACACATGAGGTTTTCGAACTTGTACCATACATCATCTGTACTAGAACACAGTTGAACCCACACATTTTTGGCCCCTTTAAAGCAACACGTTTAGCGAGTCTTGTAGCTTGAGAGAGGAGTGAGTGGCAGTGAGCGAGAGGGACTACTAGATTAAAACTACGACGTACATTTGTTGTTTTGACGTCTTTCACTTGTTTTTTTCAAGGCTATATACAGAATATAGTACGCAGCAGTTAAGATATATGTTATTGTCGAATGTTTACTAAGCGAGTGCTCCAGAAAAGCAAATAGCAGTTTGTAAGCAAGCACTTGCTAAAGTGAGCGACTCACATATCGGCATCCCATGTCTCACGCTTCCTCTATGTAAAAGCACAAACACCGTAAGAAGAGGAGAAGTACAGGTTGCAGTCTCCGTTCCTCACAAACCCACCACTCAATGGATATGCTCTGGCAAGAAAGGTTACACAAAAAGCAACGCAAGCAAGTCGGGGCCTCTAGAGTTGCAAACCAGATGTTTGAGATTCTTGACAAAGGCATTGAAAGAAGAACTGACTAACAAAAAATCTGCTCCAAAAAAAGACAAGGGTTAACTGAACCACAAGGTGGTTGGCACGTACCAGCATCCTAGCACTAGGACTTGGTGACCGTGCCGTTGAGGAGTGGGCACTAACTACGTGCAAGCATCCTGCAAATGTGCAAGCAAAGTGTCCATTGCACGTAAAGATCTTCAGGACCCCTGCTGCGAAGTCTATTGGACATCCCATCATATGATAGCAAGGAAAGAGCGGCTGAAGTGAAGTCTGATAACGAGCAAGGTGCGTAAGTTTCAGTGTAGCACATGCACTCGCACCTACCCCCATCTCGGGGAATGCCTTATGCAATTTGGCAATCACAATTAAGATACCTGCCCAAGTATTGTATCATCAGAAAAAAGGCACTGCCAGGACCTCTCTGAGGAGCAACAGAAATTCCGGCATAGATGGACAGGAAGCGGAATATGGCTGGTCGATTGGGAGCCAACATGGGAAGCAGCGTGGATGGTTGATCCAATCTCAACCAAGTAAAAATGGCAAAAGAGTACGAAACAAGCACTATGTCCACCTCTAGCACAAGAAGGGTTTAGGCACGAAAACATGGATAACTTGGCCCGGCAAGGAAAGGAGGATCCCAACAATCATACTCCCCAATGGAAATCTACGCTAGACAAACATACCAGGGATAAAGCTCATTCCAACATGCAACCTACTGACCCACAAAGCGATATCAAGGGCACAGGCAACTGTGAGCTATGGGGCAGACAGGTCGATCTTATCAGGCCACCTCTAGTACAAGGGACAACACATGACAGTGAGCAATACGACACAGCTAGTCAACCGCCACAAGCAGAGGACTGGCTAACAAAATTGCACTTCCCAAGTTTCAGACCCTTCCAGAGGTGACATGTGTGTACGGCATAGATGTTAAATGCTTGGGGCCCATCACCCCTCAGTGCCTCAGCATTTTACAGGATGCGTATAACTCTGCTCGTCGTCAAGGCGCCCAGGCCTTACTGAGCCCCCCTGTCCAAGACCCTGCAACAGAAATCCATGGACTACTAAAACGACTTCCTCAACTCTCAATGACAGGCAACAATACCAAAGTTCAATGCTCACATTATCGGGCGCTACCCATTACCCATCCATGTTGATGATGGCGTATTACATAGGTCCAGGGGAGATAGCAAACTCCCTACTACGAGGTTGAAACGAAACTGAAAGTTGATAAATAAAAGAGAAGCAAGAGAGACAGGCTGGAAGCGATAACAGAAAATAGGGGGGACAACCAAGGTGATGAGAAGAAGGCCAAAACGTGTACGAGAAGGTCAAGCACGCACGGGAAAGAAATAAGGAAAGCCTGCGTACTTTGGTGCCCATGTAGAAAAGACAGGTTTAGGAGGACAGGGCTAGTAAAGATTGAAACGGCAACGGGCCGATCTAGCTAAACCACCACGAGGCACTTAACATAAAAAACTAGGGAAGCTAAGAGTTAGCCAGGCTAAGCCATTGCGATGACTGGTGCGCCGAAACCAACTCCAACACAACCCAAAGAGAAGAGAGAGTTCCCCTACAGAAAACGCAGCTGCACCAAAACGTCCCTCTCAGCATTACGAGCCCATACTAGGGAGACACGAAAGGAGTACAGTGAACTAAAGGTTTAAATAACAAGAGTCGGGTTGTTCTACTATAAACCGAAAGCAAGGGGAAGCTGGCCAACCTATACCTAGATCAAGGCGGTAGACACGCTAGGGAGGGAGGGGGTCCATTATATGACAGCTTTTCACAATCATGCCCTGGTCATAATAGAAAGAACAGTCCCGCCTTTGGACTTAATCCTTTAGTTTTGGGAATTCTGAACAGCCCACCCAAGAAAAAAGTATTTGGCTCCAGGACAGATGCGTTCTCCTCACACCTCACTGAATTCTCCAACTGCCACCCAATGTATGACGATAAACATATGCTCATAATAGTGCAACATGCAACCCCATCCGCCCTGAATAACCAAGAAGCAACTACTATCTTCCTACTGCTCCCAAACTGGCGGATGTTAAACAGCACCAGTGCCTTTCACAAAACGTGCACTGACAACAAGGATGTTTGCACTAGTATACTTGGAAATATCCCAAAGATAAAAGTGCGCTAAATGCCACTATCAGCAAAGCAAAACACCACCCCTGCCAGAAGCAACATGGGGCATACGCATCCTAGCAGTCTGGAACAAAGCTGCCAGGGAGCAACTTATTACAAACAACCCATCTTGAATAGAGAAAATAAAACAAGACCGATCACCAGCGGCATTCTGAAACTTTTAAACGCAGGCACCATACCTTTTCTTAAACCACCAACTGAAAGGATTCTGCCAGTAATGGTAAAAAATATGTAGGCTCCCCAAAGACTCAAGAAACACAGTTATCAATGCAAATATTGGCGACATAAGCGATACAGTACTCAGCCAGGTCCCCTCCCATCATGTGCAACAAAAGCGCTTGCTGGAACTCAAAGCCCCTAACTGGAAAGAATGGGCCTTCACAGATGGGAGTTGTATTACATACAAAGGAGATGGATCTCGGTCCATTGGGGCTGGAATCAACCGCCCTCAATCCAACAAAATCACCACGGTAAATCCTGGAGGGACAAGCCTCAATTATTCATAAGCATAGCCGAGCTAGCAGGAATTGCTGCTGCTTTGATAATGAACACACCCCTATCGCAACAGACAGCACTGGTGCGCTATGGCAAATAAGAAATAGCATCCTTTACCCACAACGTATGAAACGGCACAAAGAACACGCCAAACTGCTAAAACCGCTGTACACCACATCCAGCAATCTTAAGACACGGTCTATATCTACAACCACAAGGTCAAAGCTCATGCTGGCATCCTCGGGAACAAGTGCGCTGATGCCATAGCAAATTGCTCTGCGGAAAATCAAAGTGGCCATGACATCCACATCATCACTGACGACGTCCATCCCCATCATCCATCTTCTGGCCAGCAAGGGTGGAAAATCCTTCCCCAGCCCTCCTGCCAGAAACTCTTAACACCTGCCACCTCAGAAAGACTTTCCGTTTTCCAAATCTCAATACTGCAAGACCACACATGCCCCGTTGCACACAAACAAGTGACTCATTTTAGACAAATGCAGGTGTCACCGTTGCAGAAAAGAAATATGTCATGCTCAGCCGTACGGGTCTGGTATACAACCAAAAGTGAGCCACTCAATACAACCAAATTGAAGGCCTGTCAGTCTGCCCCGTCTGCCAAAAGCTAGACGGCACCTACCAAATGCTGTCAGGCTGCAGTCATCCGTCCCATTATAGATAAAATTATTAATAACAGGCATAATGATACAATAAGGCGTTATACGCCCTTCCGAGGAGACACAGATAAGAATGATTCCAACCTGGCTCTTGCCTGCCAATATCAATGCACAACAGTGGCGGAAATTTAGCAAGCCAAATGCAATCATAGTTATTATGACACAGCAACTACCACGCTCCACGAATATAAACTTAACTAACACGCACCAAACGAGATTTACCACAATGCAAGAGCTGCCCTAAACCAAACAGATGACCCTGCCAATCCATATCCCCTGGCTATGCAACCAGTAAACGCAAACCTGATCAAAATAAGTATTGTTATGACACTTCTCCTATCCAACAAACAGAAAAGGCACAAGAACAACTCAAGGTGCTAATGCCTCGCTTGCAAGGCACCGTTAAACCCTCTACTCCATCCTACTAGGAGCGACATGCACCATATACAACTAACCCACTAAGCAGCCTTGGATGTAAAAGTCTGAATGCCGCAGTTTGTGAAAAAATGAGCTTGCATGCCGTCAGATCCGCGACAAAAATCATTTAAACCAGATGTAGAGGAACGCAAACCTCAAAAATATCTGAGACATATCCCTGGTGGTGGTGTGCAGGCCCTCTGTCTTCCAACCACTTGATCTTCATTAAAACGCAGTATTTTATTCTCCAGGTGGGATGTTGCGTGGCTCTGCATCCATTGGGTGGTGCAGAATCAAAATAACTTTCTTTGTTAATCCATGTTGATGGTGTTTACACTACCTGCGCTCTTTTCATTTGTTTCTTTTCTTCCCCATCTTTCTAAGAGCGTTTCTTTGGTAATTCTTGTTACAGTGTTACAGAAGCATTCCTTTTAAGAAAAAGTTTCTGTCTTTTCTTTCATTCCTAAAGCTTGCCTTGTGTAACTAATTTAGTGAGGATGGGTGGAGAATTTTTAGTAGCATAACAAGTAATTCTACATGTATGTACAGGTGCAAAAAAAAGGTGACGACCCTAAGTTACTTCAATCATACTGGCTAACAAAAAGTCTCACAAAAAGTCTGCCAACGTCAAAAATACAGGTGTCAGGTACAAAAAGTACAACCAGGCAGCCATATAAATTAAATGTAAAAATACAAGTACAATTACACGACCATAAAGAGTAAAAAGCGCGCGCTTTGTCTCATGGGAGCACTGGGTACTGGTAAGATGTCTGTGCAACCTGTACAAATGCCTGTGAAGCCCATAACAAGGGAGCTCTCTGTCCGGGAGGACAGTACTACTTGTACAGTGCTACTTGCCACCGTGTTTGCTCTTGCCTCCAGCTTGAGCAGGTGTCTTGGCAGCCTGCAAACAAAGGAGGGCACACAAACATTGCAATTAGCATATAGCATAATCAATTATAAGAGGGAAAGTGCAACAGAAAAAGTCCCGAAAAGATCCAAATTAGTACTCATATCATGGAGGAACTTCTTACTCTCATTGCAAAAGAATGCGTGCAATTTCGCTGATCACTGAACTACTTTATTGCTCACTCCCTTTCCTGCTCCTACCTCTGGTTTCTTTGGTTGCAACGTAGCTGCAACAGTTACTGGTCCCTCATCCTTCTTCTTGGCTGCCCCGCTGGCGGACTGAGTACGGGCAAAACAAAGTGACATGTTTAAGACAACATTTTTTGTCAAATATCTTTGCTTGCTGTCTTAGTGAGAATTGTGAAACGCAGCAGAACCATCCCCAGCGTTTGCACCAAGTATAGTATTGCAATAGCGACATCGTTACCAGCGCTAGCAACATCAATCAAATGATCTGATGCAACACATACAGCCAGCAGTGCGCTTGCTTACCTTGGCAGGCTTTCCAGCTGTATCTTTGTTGACTGCGCAAGGGAGGCATGATATACGTAGCGGTCAGAAGCTGTATGCAGTGAGAGACAGTCACCAAGCAAGCGAGCTTGCAAGCAATGCAAGCATGCATTCGGAAACATAGTAACAAGAGACCCACGGCAATTGCATTTGAGCCTGTTTAACAACGTTAGACAGCAAGACGCACCAGGCATGTTGAAGTAGTGTTTTGGAGCGGAAGGGGTCTGACCGGTGGTAGTGGATGCTCGAGATTTAAATCGATTAATTTTAAACGGAACCGGAAGGTTTTTATAGTCCCGGAACCAACCGAAAATTAGAAGCGGTTGGAATGTGCCAAACCTCTGAAGGGTTGCTTCTTCTTCTGCTCCCCCGGAAGGTGTGAATGTAATATAACGCACAGCTCGTATGGAGGATTTCGGGCTGATTCTGGTGAGGACTTCAGCCTTCTCTGCTCTACAATCCGCCTTGGGCCTCTACTGCTCTGCAGCCTGCAGCTGTGAGTGCAGTGTGCGGTTTCCACGCTGCCCTCGGTGTGTACCCATGTACCAGTGCAATCAAGAATAAGCTGTTTGTTCAGAGCATCTCAACAGTCTAGTGCAAGTCTGCGGTAGCAAGTAGTCAGGACGACTACAGCAACTAGATAGAGCTTCCCGTAGTGTGCAAAAGGAAGGGATATGCAAGCTCCACAAAAACCTGTCCTGTTTCGCATGACCATGTTAAGCGCGATTACGTGAGATAGCAGTGCTTATGTTGCTCGTTTAACCACAATAAGCAAATCATCAGCTGATCATTGTAATAACATTTTGGACGATGAAAGGATTTCAAATTGGGCCTCCAGATTGTGCTTCACTCTACGTATTATAGGTAGAGCTCCTAACTACGTATTGACATCGCTCTATACTAAGCTCATAAATCATATAATGCGGGTCTCAAGATCTGTGCCTCAGCCAGTCCCCAGCCTCAAATCGAAACATTTGGTTGTTGTGTTGTCTTATTCTCTGCAGTGACGGTGATTTGATCTGACAGCATTATCGTAAGACACGCCCTTACCCAGCTGCTGTCCAGTTCTGGTTCCTGCTCTCCTGCCACGAGTAGCAAATCAAGGTGTATTGGACACAAGCCAATACAATAACTCCAACTCCAAATTCCAAACATCATTTAGTTCTCTCTGACTCAAAAATGGTTCAGGATAAGGGGAAAGCTAGCAGGTTGTCACGCCCAATTGCTGGCAGTGACGATTTGTGTGATTTGGTTAGTTGGTTTTTCAGTTAAGGTTGTTTTGCCTAGTCTAGTTTTGGCTAGTCTAGTATAAGCTGGAGAAGCCAGTTTATTGAAGATAGCATTTTCTGGTTTTGATGTTGCGGTGTTCAATTAGCTCTGTAAACTACTCAATGCTCAGCCAGATGGTTGAGTAAACTTCCCAGCCCTGGGGAGGAGAGGCACGGCAGCCGACTAAAGTGTGTGTGGTAGAGAATATGTCAGTGTGTCAAGCAAGTTGGATTTGAGAAACAGCAGAGAAAGAGAAAGAGAATCAAAGGAGGATTGCAGTCTGAAGTGCAGTTCCCAGCCTTTGCTTGAGAGAGAGCGACTCGACCCTGGCTTTTAAATCATTCTTCAATACACTCAAGTGTGGACGCAGTTCACGTCCGCGATTGACCACTATTGGTTGTTGTGCTGAGTCTTATACTTTGCAGTGACGTGATTAGCTACGACAAGGTGCTTTTACCTTTTATTATACGCTTGCGTGCGCATAATTTGAAAGTTGAGGCAGCAGCGTGGCTTGAAGATGGTTCTTGCGTATGTGACCAATGTCCTGGTGAAGATGAACATGTTCAGAACGAGGTGCATGCTCTTTTTATTTGCCAAGACCTGTGAGCTGAGGAAACACTTTTCCTTCCTGTTGACACCTTTTTTTGAGGACTTTTCAGCAGCCCAACCATTTTTGCTGCAACAGGTCAACAACCAACTTGTTCATGATTTCCTTTCTCAGCAGAACAATAGACTTTTTCTTTTTCTTTCTGAGCTTATGGA
>Ga0307947_1003036_pt1:0-2500 | contig 13527 bp, 23 predicted proteins | sample OrgLakmetagen232_FD_201840 | JGI IMG/M metagenome (GOLD analysis project Ga0307947, IMG submission 201840) | Saline water microbial communities from Organic Lake, Antarctica - #232 | ecosystem: Environmental > Aquatic > Non-marine Saline and Alkaline > Saline | place: Antarctica: Organic...
TCTCACACCTCCCAGCACACACCTCCAGCCCACACCTCTCAGCCCACACCTCCAGCCCACACCTCTCAGTCCATACCTCTCAGCCCACACCTCTCAGCCCACACCTCTCAGCACACACCTCCAGCCCACACCTCTCACACCTCTCAGCACACACCTCTCAGCACACCTCTCAGCCCACACCTCCAGCCCACACCTCTCAGCACACACCTCCAGCCCACACCTCTCAGCCCACACCTCCAGCCCACACCTCTCACACCTCTCACACCTCTCAGCACACACCTCCAGCACACACCTCTCAGCACACACCTCCAGCCCACACGTCTAACCTCCATTGACTCATCTGCAGGATCATCAGCCCACACGTCTAACCTACATTGACTCATCTGTAGGGTCATCTGCTGTCATGAGCGCACACACCTCCGCTGCAAGATCTCTTCATGCCGTCCCGTGCATACTCTCTGTCATTAAGGCCTGCCCTCATCCCTCATTGCACAGGTAGGTGAACACACGCACACACCCACACACTCACATGCTGGAGTTCCATACTCATGCCCCTACACAGATCACTCTGCTGCGTCCATGCCCTGCAACTCGCTGGGAGGAATACACACAAAACACGCAAACACACACCCACACACTCACATGCTGGAGTTCTATGCTCATGCCCCTACCCAGATCACTCTGCTGCGTCCATGCCCTGCAAATCGCCGGGAGGTATACACACACAAAACATGCAAACACACACCCACACACTCACATGCTGGAGTTCCATACTCATGCCCCTACACAGATCATTCTGCTGCGTCCATGCCCTGCAAATTGCTGAGAGAAATACACACAAAACATGCAAACACACACCCACACGCTCACATGCTGGAGTTCTATGCTCATGCCCCTACACAGATCACTCTGCTGCGTCCATGCCCTGCAAATCGCTGGGAGAAATACACACAAAACACGCACACACCCACACACTCACATGCTGGAGTTCTGTGCTCATGCCCCTACACAGATCACTCTGCTGCGTCCATGCCCTGCAAATCGCCGGGAGGAATACACACAAAACACGCAAACACACACCCACACACTCACATGCTGGAGTTCCATACACATGCCCCTACACAGATCTCTCTGCTGCGTCCATGCTCTGCAAATCAGTGACGTACACAAAAACAATGACGCGAAGAAGCACACTCACACACTCACATGCTGGAGTTCCATGCTCATGCCCCTACCCAGATCTCTCTGCTGCGTGCATGCTATGCAAATCAGTGACGTACACAAGAACAATGACGCGAACAAGCACACTCACACACTTACATGCTGAGGCTCAGTGCTCGTGCCACTGTCCAGATCACTCTGCTGCGTCCATGCCCTGTATAACGCCAGCCCTCTGTTGTCGTTAAACATGCCATAAAAGGGCGGTGCCGTGGATTGGCTGGAGTCCTGGAGGTGCATGTGTGTGTGTGTGTGAGTGTGTGTGTGTGTGTGTGTGCGTGTGTGTGTGTGTGTGTGTGTGTGTGTGTGTGTGAGAGAGAGAGAGAGAGAGAGAGAGGAGGAATTTGGTTAAGCCTGTGTATTTGTGTGCGTGTGTGTGCATGTGTGTGTGTGTCTCCGTGCGTGCATGCGTTTCTACATGTGTGTGTTCAGTGGCAACCCTCGCTCACCTGCGCCAGGGTCTGACCCGAGCTGGCCATAGAGTGTGCTTGTGTATGTGTGGGGTGAACCCAAGTGCCGCCCATTCCCCACACATGACCTCCTCCAGCAGAAATCACCCCCCCTGCCCCTCTCTTTGAGCCGACTCCGTGAGTGCACGCCCTTGCAATGGGCGCGGGCTTCGGTGGTGTGTACGCAGAGCGCAAATTTGACGAGCGAGAGCGGTGCGCTGGAGCATGAGTATGCGTATGGGGCTGGGGTGGCTGCAGATGAGGGCGCAGGGCCAGGGAGGGGGGGAGGGATTCATGGCTTTGCTCAAAATGACGGCCGTGCTTGTGTGTGGTGTTGTCGTAAGAGGGAGGGCCTTGTACGGATTCACGGATTTGCGTGTGTGTGGTGTTGTGGGAGGGAGGGCCGTGCTCAAAATCACGGAGTTGTTCTTGTGTGGTGTTGTGGGAGGGAGGGTCGGGTTCGGAACAACGGCCACGCCCATGTGAGGTGTTGTGGAAGGGAGGGCCGTGTTCAAAACCATAGCCTCGTGCGTGTGTGGTGTAGTCTTGAGAGGGAGGGCCTTGTTCGAAATCACGGATTTGCGTGTGTGTGGTGTTGTGGGAGGGAGGGCCGTGTTCAGAACCATAGCCTCGTGCGTGTGTGGTGTTGTCTTGAGAGGGAGGGCCTTGTTCGAAATCACGGATTTGCGTGTGTGTGGTGTTGTGGGAGGGGGGGCCGTGTTCAGAACCACGGCCTCGTGCGTGTGTGGTGTTGTCGTGGGAGGGCGGGCCAGAGGTGGGGGGGCAGAGGTTGTGTGGGTCATGCTGGTGGGTGCCGCTTTGGGTGGCACTGT
>Ga0307947_1003036_pt1:7500-13527 | contig 13527 bp, 23 predicted proteins | sample OrgLakmetagen232_FD_201840 | JGI IMG/M metagenome (GOLD analysis project Ga0307947, IMG submission 201840) | Saline water microbial communities from Organic Lake, Antarctica - #232 | ecosystem: Environmental > Aquatic > Non-marine Saline and Alkaline > Saline | place: Antarctica...
TCAGCAGCGGGAGCACTAGGACCTATTCCAGTGCTATGACTGTGAGTTGGGTTTACTCCAGTGCTCTGACTGTGAGTTGGGTTTGCTCGGCCTGCGCATGGTATCAAAAGTTGCTGAGCTATTTGTGTAAAATGTTAACTCTCAGATCTTGTAGTGCAGCAAAAGTGGTATCGTACAGAAAGAGTGTTACCGCCACTAATTAACGTTTTTGGGGGGTGCAGTGAGTACATTTATGTACGGTATGACGCCCCTGCTTTTTGTCAACGTTCCTCGGTTTTTAATTATTTCAATCATTTTAAGACCTCACAATTAGCTCTAATTCAAGCCGGTTTTTTCTTTTACAATTGGCAGGCTCGCCGTTTGTTTGTCTTTGTTCCCTTTCTTAGAACCAGTAGTAGGTCATTCTTATAACAGTAGCAGGTCATTTGAGCATATGCAACTTTTTGTGGCGATTATTCCCTGCCTAATGCTCACACGCGCCAAAGGCATACGTAAGAATTAAAGGTCGAATCAACACTCAGGAGTGTAATATAAGATTATGATGCAGGAAGGGAAAACTTCATACTCATGCTCACATTAGCCAAACGCATACGTGAAATTAAAAGTGAGTCAACGTTGAAGATGTTCTAATGCAAGAAGGTATTGATCCAAAGAAATGCTCATATTAGCTAGAGCCCCACAAGAATGGAATGCAGCCAGACATCACAAACGCATGTAGATCTATGGCAACGTGTTGTTTGGGGGGAAAAAGGGATTGCGCCAAGATGCCACACGTGCGTGCTTGATGTCACAAACACGCTTTTGTTGGTAGGTCGGTCAGATCTATGGCTGTGTGATGAGAGTGATGAGTACACGTACGTTTGTAACGAAGAATTCCATTGACGCGTGGCATGATACGCATATGCGGACAGGGAAGCACTTAAGGCCGCTTGTTAGAAGAGGGGGAAAAATATGGCTTGTGTAGCTCAAGCATGTAAGACCAAACAGCGGGTTGTGTGAGGAGGTGCAGGCCAACACACACACAATGCTGTTGTCATGAAATTGAGAGGGATTCATTTGACCAGCATTGAACAGGGAGAACATGAAAAGGGGGAGAGATTAGATCAGTTTTGAACAGGACAGGACAAAAAGGAATGCTGCAAAATGTAGGGAAATTGCTGAGTTCAGTGTGTAATACTTGAACTCCAGTTCTTGGAGTGATGCAAAGTATTATCACTCATTTCACTCTTGCTATCTTTTATTTGCTCGTAAATAATCCACCGCCATCTCACGATGCAAACATAATAGAATCGATTTCTACGTCATAGCAAAGGAAAAAGAAGGCTTTGCCTCCCAGCATGACGGTGCTCGCACATTAGAAAACGGCACGGATTGGATCTGCCTTAGTTTAGTTTGGATTACAAAGGCCTCCAGCCTGGCATGGCTGCTCAACCTATAGATAACGGCACGGATTGGATCTGCCTTGTTTGAATTTGTGGCCATCACCATAAAGCTAGGAAGGAGTTTTCCCTGTTGTAAATTGGACACACACACGCACGCACGCATGCACGTGCACACGGATACAGACACACAAAAAACAAACACATGCGTACGCACAGCCCTCACCCTGACCTAAGTTATGTGCACACATATCCATACATACACTCAACACACATCAAACACACATGCGCACGCACAGGCCTTACCCTAACCTAAAATATGAGCACGCATACACACACATGGACACTCAACACACGCGAAACACACATGCGCACGCACAGCCCTCACCCTGACCTAAGATATGGGCACACACACACATGCACACTCAACACACGTCAAACACACATGCGCATGCACAGCCCTCACCTTGGCCTAAGCTATGGCCAGAGGCAGCAGGGTTTCTAGAGGCGCAGTCTCCTAGCAGAGTGCTGCCCATGCTACGCATCCCTGGGTTTTGGGAAGGCAGATGCAGCTGACTGTGCTTGCGTAGGCGGTGAGGGAGCAGTGACAGATCTTCCTGCAGTTGTGTGTGTGCACATGTGTGTGTGTGTGCTCGTGTAGGTGTGTGTGAGCGAGGCAGATGCAGCTGACTGTGCTTGCGTAGGCGGTGAGGGAGCAGTGACAGGTCTTCCTGCAGTTGTGTGTGTGCGCATGTGTGTGTGTGTTCGTGTAGGTGTGTGTGAGTGAGGAGTGAGGCAGATGCAGCTGACTGTGCTTGCGTAGGCGGTGAGGTAGCAGTGACAGGTCTTCCTGCAGTTGTGTGTGTGCGCATGTGTGTGTGTGTGTGTGTGTGTGTGCGTGTGTGTGTGTTCGTGTAGGTGTGTGTGAGTGAGGCAGATGCAGCTGAATGTGCTTGCATAGGCGGTGAGGTAGCAGTGACAGGTCTTCCTGCAGTTGTGTGTGTGCGCATGTGTGTGTGTGTGTGTTCGTGTAGGTGTGTGTGAGTGAGGAGTGAGGCAGATGCAGCTGAATGCGCTTGCATAGGCGGTGAGGGAGCAGTAACAGGTCTTCCTGCAGTTGTGTGTGCGTGTGTGTGTGTGTGTGTGTGTGAGTGAGAGTGTGAGTGAATGTGTGTTTGTTGGTTCAAGGTGGATTTCTGCCACAGAGTTGGCATCCTTAGCAGTGCTGCTGCCTTGTCCTAGCAGGTGCCCTTTTTCATAAGGCAGCCACACAAACAATGCCTGTTCCTCGGAACCCTGCAAGATTGGAGCATCTCCCAAATGGGCAAACAGTGTTACACCCAGTGTTGTGCACCTGACGCTTGACGGCGTCAATGGTAAATGACGCTGACGGCGTAATTTATGTCAAATTGACGGTGAAAATAGTATGTGCACAACAATGGTTACACCAAGTTTCAAAGCATCAAGCATGGGCGTGCGCCTGTACCAAGGCCTGGAGCAAGGTGCCTCCCAAAAGAGCCAACGATGAAAATTCACATGCAACTTTACATGCATCGACCTCCTGTGTCAAAAAAGGCCATAAGCAGTGCACGCAGGCCATAAGAAGTACATGCATTGACCTGTGTCAAAAAAAGGGAATAAGCAGTACATGCATTGACCTCCTGTGTTAAAAAAGGCCATAAGCAGTGCACGCAGGCCATAAGAAGTACATGCATTGATTTGTGTAGAGAAAAGTACATGCATTGACCTGTGTCAAAAAAAGGGAATAAACAGTACATGCATCGACCAGGCTATAAGAAGTACATGCATTGACCTCCTGTGTCAAAAAAGGCCATAAGCAGTGCACGCAGGCCATGAGAAGTACATGCATTGACCTGTGTCGAAAAAAGTACATGCTTTGACCTGTGTCAAAAAAAGGGAATAAACAGTACATGCATTGACCAGGCCATTAGAAGTGGTGTTGCCTAAAATGCATCCCAACAAGTGTCATGATCTATTCAAACACATGCATGCGCATCATGAAACTGGTCCCAGGGCGAGCAAATTAAACATACCGACATCCTACACATGTGTGTGTGCAAGTGCCCACCTGCACTAAGGCCATGAGCGTGGTGTCTCCCAGGGCAAGCAAATTACACACACTTACCTCCACACATGTGTGTGCAAGTGCCCACCTGCACCCAAGCTTGGTGTCTCCTAGTACGAGCATATTAAACATACCGACATTCTACACACATGTGTGTGTGCAAGTGCCCACCTGCACCCAAGCTTGGTGTCTCCTAGTGTGAGCAAACTAAAAACACCGACATCCTACACATGTGTGTGTGTAAGTGCCCACCTGCACCCAAGCTTGGTGTCTCCTAGTACGAGCGAATTAAACATACTGACATCCTACACATGTGTGTCTGCAGGTGCCCGCCTGCACCCAAGCTTGGTGTCTCCTAGTGCGAGCAAATTAAATACACCGACATCCTACACACATGTGTGTGTGTCCAGGTGCCCACCTGCACCCAAGCTTGGTGTCTCCTAGTACGAGCATATGAAACATACAGACATCCTACACATGTGTGTGTGCAAGTGCCCACCTGCACCCAAGCTTGGTGTCTCCTAGTACGAGCAAATTAAATACACCTACATTCTACACATGTGTATGTATATGTGTGCGTGTGTGTGCGTGTGTGTGTGCGTGTGTGTGTGCAAGTGCCCACCTGAACCAAGGCCATGAGCGTGGTGTCTCCCAGGGCGAGCATGGAGAAGGGGTTAAATGAGGGACCTGGAGAAAACAGTACAGCACAATATTTAAAATAATGACGCGAGAGTCTGAATCAGATGCATCCTTGTATATGATGGAAGATCCTGAGGAGTGGGATGTGTTGTAGGTTGTAGGACGTGCCTGCTTTCCTGCAAGTTATACAATGAAACTTGATGTAGCCTGCCAAGTGGAATGTAGATCTGAGTAGTAAGGTGCGTGCACTGAGGGTATCGGGATTTTTCAGAACATGGCCACTCGATATTTTTGAAAGGGGAAACTTTAGTGATATGTTCTGATGCGGATGTCACTGCCCTTATTGTTTGTTGTCATGTAAGTCACTCAATATTTTTGAATGGGAACTTTGCAGTGAAGTGCTAAGCAAGATCTAGATGCGGATGTCACTGCCTCTATTGCTTATTGTCACTGTAAGCCACTCGATATTTTTGAATGGGAACTTTGCAGTGAAGTGCTAAGCAAGATCTAGATGCGGATGTCACTGCCTTTATTGCTTAGGCAAAACTGGTGTTTGAGGGTTCCATGCATCAGGCACTAAGGCACTGTCCAGCAATCTCGATTGTATATACATGCACAGAAGGCTTGTTTGGACTCACAAACACAATTGCATGTGTGTGTATTAGTATTAAAACAATTGTGGGTGCATGTGGGTGCATGTGTGTGTGTTGAGTGTGTGTGTGTGTGTGTGTGTGTGTGTGTGTGTGTGTGTGTGTGTGTGTGTGTGTGTGTGTGTGTGTGAGAGTGAGTGTGTGTGTGAGCACGCACCTGGGGAAGAGGAGGCGGGGGAAAGGGAGGAGGGCGCGTGGTTTGATGGAGCGAGTTTGGCTTGAGAAAAGAACAGGCTTGCGGTTGCAGCAGAGGCCCAGGGAGGGAGGGGGCGGTGAGGGTTGGGGAACAAAGGAAGGAAGGGCGCGTGGGGTTTGCGAGGCTGCCGGGGGTTGTGGGAAGCGGGGGAGAAAGCAGAGGGGGAGAGGTGCTGCCGAAATTGGGGTCTGGGATGAGAGGGAGAGATAGAGGGGGCATGAGGGGGAGAGATGAGGTAGGGGTAGGGGGGTACGTGTTGGCGTTTGGGCTTGGGAGTAGGCAGCATGGGTGGGGTGGGTGGGGTGTCAGAGATCTCTGCGCGAGGGAGTGCAGTTGAGGGCGAATGAAGTATGCAGACAGGTTGATCTACAGCAGCAGGTCTGGTAGCACAATGTTAGTGATACCACCATTAAGAGTATGCCTGTGCATGCTGCAGCTCTGAACATTCACAGCGCAGCTCTGAACAAAACCTAGAATGCCACCTTTGAACACTACAGCGCATTTCTGGACACCAACACTGAACACCAAATTGTATACCTAGGGTTGGCCAGAGCCGTATATAAGCACCGTATATGACCGTATATTCGGTGATTTCCCTGCCAAAATTATCGTAAATACACCGTATATATATGGTTCTGGCCAACCCTATGTATAGGCAATGTATACGATTGGGCCCACACAAAGCACACGTCAGGCCTGCATCACTCCTACTGTGGGCGATCAGTGTGCCTACCTAGAGGCACAACACCAAAATAACACACAGGCATGAACACACACAAACATAAACGTTCACACATACACACACACCTCTTCCTCCGGAACGTGCACACACCTCTTCCTCTGGAACGTACACACATACACACACCTCTTCCTCTGAAACGTACACATACACACACCTCTTCCACTGGAACGTACACACACATTTTCTTCTGGAACGTACACACATACACACACCTCTTCCTCTGGAACGTACACACATACACACACCTCTTTCTCTGGAACATACACACATACACACACTTCCTCTGGAACGTACACACACCTCTTCCTCTGGAACGTACACGCATACACACACCT
>Ga0307947_1003037_pt1 | contig 13524 bp, 12 predicted proteins | sample OrgLakmetagen232_FD_201840 | JGI IMG/M metagenome (GOLD analysis project Ga0307947, IMG submission 201840) | Saline water microbial communities from Organic Lake, Antarctica - #232 | ecosystem: Environmental > Aquatic > Non-marine Saline and Alkaline > Saline | place: Antarctica: Organic Lake...
CAGTACGGTAGTATATAAATGAGTTGATTCTGAGGGGGTCGGGAGGGGGGGGGGGTCAGGGGGGGTCTGAGAATTGGGGGGGGGGGTCTCCAGAATTTTACTGGGCCACTTTCACAAAATATAAATATATTTTTGGAATCCGCAGCACAAGCCCAGTCGATTGGCACCCTTGTTGGGTGATTTATATAAAGGGGGGGGTCTAAGTGCCTGGTCATACAAATGCATGGAATGTCCCCAAGTAGGCCGCGGGTGTGTGATCAGGCAAGTCACCAGTATTTGATTCCAAACTTGCAGTTTACGCATTGCATTATGCATGAGTTGCATGAGTGAAGTAAAAAGTTGCTTTGGCAAAGGTTTTGGCTGGATATGTGCACTAAACAGGTGGTCGGTGCAAGAGCGTGCGCTAACCAGTTATTGCCCTATAGCTCGTCAGGTATTGCATTATTTGGCATGAGAACTGTGCAGGCAGATAGCTGCTCCAATTCTGAGCAGATTGAAACCCTTTTTATTAGTGGGGGGGGTCAGGAAGGGGGTTGGGGGGGGGGGGGGGCATTTTGGGCAGGAGGTCCAGAATTTACACGTGCATGTCAGGATTTTATTTTGACGCTTCCTGCTTTGACCGTGGAAAGTAGAAGGCTGGCTCAGAACATTATTTCCCACTTCACAGCCTATATCAAATTCACGCTGGCTGGGCCTGGCCAAAATCTTACCTACCCACTGTAAGTGGCTGCCAATAACCCTTCTGCAAACCCTTTCAAAACCCTTCTGCAAACCCTTCTGCGAACCCTTTTACTGCCCCTACAAAACCCTTTTACCCTGCGAATCCTTGTACTACCCTCATTCAAACCCTTCCTCGAATCCGTCTGCAAAGCGTTCTGCAAACCCTTTTATAACTTATTAACACCTGTTGCAAGAGGAGTGCCCCATCTTCAGTAATCCCAGTCCCTGGAAGGATCAGACGCTCCAAAGAGCTGTTGCTCCTCAAGCCTTGCACCAAAGACTCGACACTGTAGTTGTGCACGCCAAAAAAATTTAGCAGCATACTTGACGATGTGGTTTGGAGCCATCACTGCAGACGCCGCCAAAGCTTCTTGTAGTCATTACAAATACAGCATCATAACAGCAACAGACAAACAGCACACTTTTTGTGCTCAATACGGCAATCAGGCATCAGAGTACCTTTAATGCCAAGGATGTCACAACATTTGTCCTAATGTTGCAATTTTGCAGCCGTTTCATAGCGAGACTCCGCCTGAACCTCCCCGTCTGCTCACCCGCTCTGCCCAATTGGTGTGTAGCTCAAGTCCAGCTCCCTGATTCGAGAGCGCGCCACAACGTCGCCCACACCTGCATTCACGCAAAGTGTTAGATCCCCATCAAATGCGCGTTGAGTTAGATCCCCGTCAAATCCCCATTAAATGCACCCACGCCTGCATTCAGGCAAAGTGTTAGATCCCCATGAATTTCCCGTTGATGCGCCCACGCCTGCATGCAGGCAAAGTGTTAGATCTTCATGAACACGCAGGGGAGTGAGTTTTCACTGCATGCACATTTCTCCATTCTTCAGTTCTAGGTGGACACCCATCAAATACACATTCCAATGCACAATGATCTGCACAAAGTGATGGGTTTCAATTCCGACAGCACATTCTATTGGAGGTATTACAAGTGTACTACTAGCTCCCCCCAAAAAAGGGAGCCGACGCTCTAGAAGGGTTAAAAGACATGATCGTTGCAAGATGCAACTGCATCGCTGTTCACAATATTTTTGAAGCAACAAGTCTGGGTCAACTCATGCACAGGTGCGCACAAAGCCATCCTTCACAACACATGCTTAGTGACGCATTGTGCACAGGTGCGTACACAGCCTTCCCTCACGACATATGCTCGATGATGCAAGCAGAGATGAACATACTTTATATGTGGTGATTTCTAAAGCGTGTGATGTTTGTATTGCTGGACAGCAGGCTGAGCATTGCAAAATGCTTCACAATTGCTTGACACTGCTAGGCCTCTGTACGATTTACCTTGATCTGCCACAAAGCCAAACTTTGCTGCGATCAAGTTACCAGCAATTTGCGGTGCACGAGAAGCAGCACATTGTGTGCTGCATATTTAGCACGTCATGCAGTTTATATGCCGCACATTATGTCCTGCACCTAAAGGCAAGCTTACCAAATCTTTCCGTCCGTGCATCCTCCCTCAAAATTACAGCATTTTGAGCTCTGTCTGGTTGCTTTACTATGCGTGAGGCACTGAGTATCAAGAAGGCCTGGACATAACAGGTAAGAATATCTCTAAAGCCCAGCACCTCTTGCTGGATTTCCTTTGAATACGTGGAATGGGTCAATTTTGCTGTTGTACAGCTCAGTCATCGAGTCGTGTCCTGGGCTTGGATAATCGATACGGTGATATTACACTCACTCTTGTAGGTGATGTTGTGCTGGTGTGTGGTGTTGATGAGTGCCCACCACACTCACTCTTGTAGTTGATGCTGTGCTGGTCCCCGTCCAGTATCTTGCATTTTACCAAGTGCAGCACATCTAGCCGGCTCCAAACGATTGGAAAGTCCAGGAAGTGCATGATCGCCCTGGAGGTAGGAAGACGTGCTTTGTGAGTACTGCATACCATGAAAACCTGGATGGTGATGGATCCTTTACAAGGACAGATCACAACTGCTCAAAAGCTAGAATCCTCGCAACTGCCCAGACGCATAAAAAGCAGCAAAACAAGTTCGAGCTAGAGAAGAAAAGCAATTTAAGTGCCAAGAAAATGTAAAGATATAGAAACTAATAGTAGACAGGCATAAAGCAAAAGTGATATACGTGACACGACTATGCCTCACTGCAAGAATTTGATGAAAGTGTCACATGAAAGTCGGCAGCTTTGTGGCTAGCCGTAAACCATTAAAGACCTCACGGGGTGTACTTTGAATAAGGGAAGCCTAATATCAAGGGAGACGCTCTGCAGGAAATCCTTTTGTGGGACCACAACCACAAACATATGCATACGTGTACATGCAGAACTTTGGTGTGCCGTGGTTCGTGACCAGAGAGGGGGAAGTAGGGGACGAAAAAGATTAAGCCAAAATGCAGTACCTGCACACACATGGTTTTCCAGCAAACATTACTATTGTCAAACCACTCATTCTCACCCAAAATCTACAGCAATTTAGGGTGCAAATTGCTTAAAAACTCCAGTGTGATTCTTCAACTATTCAGGTCCACAAAGGGGCCCAAACCTCTCACACACTTATGCATCACGCAAATGTCATGCGAACGCCTTACCCTCTTTAGGCTTACACACAGTTTACTTCCTCAATCAAAAAGTGCACAAACGCACCGATGCATGTCCACCAGCTTCTTTGTGCCAAGCTGGTCTGAAATGATGCGATCGTCATCCCTATAAGGAAGGTACCCTATGTCAACCAGCTTCACCACAATTTTAATATCTGGGTCCACTCGATGGGCATGGTGATCTCTGAAAGCATTACGTGGAAAATGCAGTGATGTAAAACTCTGATATAGATCTCTGCAAGCTTCCTTCAAATTTTAATTCTTGGTGAGTATTGTGTGGGATGCAAAGGCACAGCGCCAAAGCAGTTACGTTGTAAAAGTTTCTCAGAGACACAGCGTCAGCTCCTCCCAATTAATTTGCATTAGACGTGGAAGCCATTTCACCCTGAGGCGTTTAGATTGAAAGCGCGACTGGATACGGCATGAGCGTCGCGTTACCGCTGTCCTAATACACAGGCCCAAAATGGGATGAGGCATCGCAACAAGCTTAATCAAATGCAGTTTACTGTACACCAGAAAATGAAAGAAGTACATTTAATTCGTTGCTAAGAATTTGGCAGCCGTGCACACCTTTGGAAGCTGCAGGAAAGCTTTCCTTTGGACAAACAACACAGGCAGCCTTGACGGATTAGCGCCAAGAATGCTCACACAAAGTACTACTGGGCTAGCACCTCACCTCAGGCATACAGGGAAGTTGCAGGTAATCCATTCAAGTGATCTCACAGACGAGGCAAAGATCACACACTGCTGGGTGTCTAGAGAGTTTGCGAGATCGGTGGTGATGGTGATTGTCTGACGAGTCTGGAGGGCGACCTGAAAGAGCCTCATTTTCTGGGAGTAGCCAAGCATGTTGAAATCGCCGGAAAGTAACAGCTTGTCCATGCTGAGGCCTGAGGCTCTGGCAGCCCTGTAGAAAAGGAAGAAGAATGAAAGACATAAAAAGCAAAAACCAGCGCGTGCTTTGCAAAGACTCCAAACTAGTGCTCATACTAGCCACACAAGTGTTTTGCAAGCAAAAGAAGAAATTCCTGTGGAGGCAAGGGTATGTGTTACGTCTGCGTTTTGATTGCTTTGCTTAGTAAGAGACCATAGGAACATACAGCAGATTTGTTTGGTTTGCTCACTGCAACCCGTTTACTGGGAGGCAAGGAGATGTATTAAATTGGCGTTGCAATTGGTCCCCCAAATAAGAGTACATAGAAATGACAGCGGATTTGTTTAATTTGTCCAGTAAAGCCCTGCTCAGTTGGAGACAAGGAGATGAATTGTGATCGCCCTGTTCAGAAGGAGGCCACGCAAAAGACAGCAGATATTTAACTGCAGCAATCGTTAGTGAAAATTCATGGAGTTGGCAAAGTAACTTCTGGTAGATATCATGATGTTCACATTTTTAGCCATGCTCAGGAGATTGTGAGTAGGTTGATAAATGTTGCAATCCCGCACCGCGTGATATCTCATGCTCTCATACATTTTGAACTGAGCAAGTACACATGTCTGAAATTTTCATTGTCTGCAGTTTGAAGCATGCTTGTTATGAAACCCCTCAATGAAAGCCCAGCTTTTTGTTTCAGTAAGAATCGATAGCTGTGCCCTTTGTTAGTTGTCAATGGCATCAATGCTACCAGAAAGCACGAGCGTCTTAAATCACAACACTGCTGAATTCAGTACGTAACACTCGAGCTTCAGTACTTAAAGTAAAGCAAAAGTATATCACTCATATTATTCTTGCTTTTACCTGTGTTTCTCTGTTGTATATCCACAAATTCTTTTCCTTGGTCTTCAGAACTTGCTCTTCACTTGAGCTTCGTTTTTCTTTGTTTTTTCCTTATGTTTCTCTTTGAGCAGGTCGTCCTTAAGCAGTTGTATGCTTAAATTATTTCCTTGCCTACAGCATCTCACAATGGAAATGAAAAAGAACTGAGCAAAATCATCTTTTAACATTCAATTACCAGTAGAACGGAAGATCTGCTGATCCCTCAAGCTGCAGTGTGTTACGTAAGTAGGTAACAACAGGAAAGCCTGACACCTGCAGTCAAGGATTCCACAGTAGTTTGCACTGTGTATGTGTGAAGTGGTTTGTGAGTTTTTGAGTGGTGCGTGTAGTGTGTTGCAGAAATAGGTAAATAGAGTGAAGCCTGCCACCTGCAGTGAAGGATGTCACGTAACAGTATGTAGCATGCTTGTGTGGAGCAACATGAGGTGATTTGTGAGTACTCAATTGGTGTGTGTAAGTTGGGTATGTAGTGTGTTGTGTGGAAACAGTGCACGATAGATAGCATTGCGGAAATCACAGTGCTGCACGACTTCCAGCAACACATGATGCAGGCCAGCAAAAGAAAAGGTGGTTTTGAGACTTGGGCTGCAAAATGGCAGCCAGCTTCTTTTGCAGCAATTTGTCCCGTCTGCATTTCACCCCCCTAAACCCCCCTGCAAAAGCCAACACCATCGTTACAGGCCCACACCCACACATGCAACTGCATGGTGATGTTTCCAAACCAGTGCCCAGCAAAAATATGCACACCAATGCTGCGACCATACCAGCATGCCCTAAACACACACATACACACTCACTTTGTATGCCAGGAAGACATCAATGCCAACCTTTATGCAGATCACTACGGACACAAGGATGGCAGCAATTAGATCTTCTGGGGTCACAAGCTGCGGAGAATCCGGATCACTCCGTTGACGATTGAACAGAACTCTGAACAGCAAGTGTGGCAACCAGGTATCCAATCAGTTATGTCAGTTTTTTACCAGGTTCATAGCTGTGCATGATCAAAAAAACGATGCACTGAAATTTCGGAAAAATTCTCTGTTCACTGCGCAGCCTGAATAGCTCATACTCATAATGCATCACCTTCAACCACCGATGGACAGAGCTTGACTATTTTGTTGGCGTCACCCAAAGAAATCATTGGTGTTGATCAAAATGCTGACGCTACCACAATATGCAGAGCTGAACGGCGAGCATGCAAGATCTGACTATTTGTTTACAGCCAGCATGTAGAGAAAAGTAGACAAAGGCCAAAAACATTTGCCTACCCAAAGTAAATTGCTTTTGGAAGGGCCTTCAGATAAGCGGTTGCAATTGCACGTGCAGGGAGGTACTGCGCAATGGGCAGGTCGGGAGATAAGATTAATGCATATGGAGAAGGGAACACATTCGTAAACTGATTGCAACCTCACGTGCAGAAGAGGTAGGTGTAATGTGTCAAAGTAGGGCTTTACGACCATAATTAAGACACTTTTAAGAGTGGATGGTATCTCAGACATGCGGTATTATCTTACGAGTTTTCACAGCCTCATGCCGTCGAGTCTGCACGGCTGTGCAAGAAAGGGCAGAAGGTCAGGAGTACAATGACACCCGCTTTGCAACGGAGAAGTAGTGGCAAATCAACGCCTTAGAAGGCGAGGAATTAAAATACAGGAATGCGGTACAACACAGAGCGGTTGTGGCCCAACACAGATCGGGCATGGCCCAGACACAGATCGGGCATGGTCCAGATACGTAAGGTGAGCTGATCCTGGCCTGGCCATCTTACACTCAAAAGTGAATTTCCACATTAGGATTAAGAGAAGTAGCAAACAATAGAGGCTGTGAATAGTCAGGAGGACCTGGCTTGATACCCTTATCGTTTATGTGGAGGAACAGGTGTGTTAAGCAAAAGGAGGAAGCATGCCCACAGAAGAAGGCACACCTCTTTTACACCTTGAAAATCTGATACAGACGTGTATTGATTGCACTATTCTAAATGCACAGCAATTGATGCTGAAAGCTTGAAACAAGCTGAAGAAGTCGCACCTGAAGTAAGAAATTCTGAAACGCCAGCCTGCTCTCCCAGGCACCTGCTGCGCTTGCCTTGTGCATGAGTAACGAGCCTATTACCTCCTGGAAGGTGTGAACCAAACGAAAAGAACAAATGAGCGCTGTTTTCCCAAGCCCCTACTGTACTTGCCTTGTTCATAAGAAAAAGGCCGATGGCTTCCTGATAAGCACAAATATGAGGACTATGCAAGGAATGGTATTATTGAACAAGCCAACAACATTCCTCGTGCAAAAGTACAAAGAAATTGCAAGACAAGAAAAGGTAGATATGTAGATATGTGCCACACTAGAGGTGTTCGCTCCAGTCTATATTTACAGTCCGTGGCCTCCAAGAAAAGGAAAAAGCATTTGTAATATTTATACGCAGTTAAAAAAATGCTTCGGATGCTACTTGTTTTAACTCCAAATGAGCGTTCCTAAGGCATTGCCACACAACACACAATCAAACATTTGCAGGGACCTGCGTCCAGGGACCCCAGGCATGTGACTGTTTGTGACTATCGCAACTAACAGCTTGCCTATATTTATTCCATGCACATATGTTGCATATGTGTGTGCATGTCTACACACTGCATACTTGGTGATGGACAGCCGTACCCTCTTCAATATGTCCAGTGCAGCAATGCACCCTAAGACACGAGACCAAATGCTAACCAGACCGTCGCAATAAACTACTAATCTCCCATGGCCAATGTATTCCATATAGTTACACTGTGTACATCCCTGGTGACCCCTGCTGCCCAACACGCACCATGCCCACTCCAGCAAGGTCCAGCGCAACGGTGCATCCGAGAATACACAGGAGAAAGCAGCCACAAGCCAGAGCCTTGAGCAGATTGCGTATCAGCTCTGACAGGGCCCAAAGCACAAACTCCTCGACTTTCTCGTTCCATCTTTTCTCGGTCTCCTGTCCCCCTATTTGCACGGTCAACTTGTGCGCGGTCTTGTTCAGGAACACGTCCATCTCGTGCAATTCCAGGGCTGACAACATTCTACTCCTGGGGCTCTCATACACCGGGTCCCAAGGAAACACAAGCCTGCATTTGTATGAGAAATACAAGTGCCGTGCAAGTTAAACCACCATGTGCTTGTTGAAGAAGCGGTGCTCTGCCACATTTGGTGATTTCCCTGCCAAAAATACCATATACCGTACCTTACCTTACTCACACAGTCCCCACGCTTGGTAACCCCCCCGGCCAAATAGTAAGAGTCAAACTTCCCCATCCTCTTTCACCGACTTGGAAGGCACCGTTTCTTACAATGAGCACACCGTTGGACCCATATTGAAGCCAGCTTTCTAACGCATTAAGCTCCAGAATGTCCTTCTGAGAAATGGGGGAGCTAGACTTGTTTGAGTGGAAGAGAGGCAATATTTGCAGGTTTGGGAATCGTTTGAGGACGCCTTACCCTGATTTAAATTCATATAATCACTCAGTATAGATTAAAAAACACAGGATGCTTAGTTCCGGGGTCCCCTAGATACGCAAACTGGCAGGTCCAGGTTGCAAAACCCCTCAACTGCCAACCAGCAGCTCACCCAGATGAACAGCTTCTTTTTAGGCAATGAGCACACCGTTGGACGCGTATAGAAGCAAGCTTTCTAACGCACTAATTTCTAGACAGTCCTTTTGAGAAATGGGGCAGCTAGACTTGTTTGAGTGGAATGGCTAACAGTTTCAAGTTGCGCAAAACCCCTCAACTGCCAGCCAACATTTCACCCAGATGGACAGCTTCTATTTAGGCAATGAGCACACTGTTGGACGTGTATAGAAGCCAGCTTTCTAACGCACTAAGTTCCAGACTGTCCTTTTGAGGAATGGGGCAGCTAGACTTGTTTGAGTGGAAGGGCTGGCAGTTCCAGGTTGCACAAAACCCCTCAGCTGCCAACCAGCAGCTCACCCAGATGGACAGCTTCTTTTCAGGCAATGAGCACACCGTTGGTCGCATATAGAAGCCAGCTTTCCAGTGCACTAGATTCTAGACTGTCCTTTTGAGAAATGGGGCAGCTAGACTTGTTTGAGTGAAAGGGCTGTCCATTTGGGTGAGCTGCTGGTTGGCAGTTAAGGGGTTTTGTGCAACCTAGGACTGCCAGCCCTTCCACTCAAACAAGTCTAGCTGCCCCATTTCACAAAAGGACAGTCTGGAACTTAAAGCGTTAGAAAGCTGGCTTCAATATGGGTCCAACGGTGTGCTCATTGATCGCAAAGAAGCTGTCCATCTGGGTGAACTGCTGGTTGGCAGTTGAGGGGTTTTGCGCAACCTGGAACTGCCAGCCCTTCCACTCAAACAAGTCTAGCTGCCCCATTTCTCAAAAGGACAGTCTAGAAATTAGCGCACTGGAAAGCTGGCTTCTATACGCGTCCAACGGTGTGCTCATTGCCTGAAAAGAAGCTGTCCATCTGGGTGAGCTGCTGGTTGGCAGTTGAGGGGTTTTGTGCAACCTAGAACTGCCAGCCCTTCCACTCAAACAAGTCTAGCCGCCCCATTTCTCAAAAGGACAGTATGGGACTTAGTGCGTTAGAAAGCTGGCCTCAATACAGGTCCAACAGTGTGCTCATTGTAAGAAACGGTGCTGTCCTTCCGGTGAAAGAGGATGGGGAAGTTTTGCAACTAACCTGTACCAAGCGTGTGGACCGTGCCTTACTCACCCCGGGTAAATAACGTTTTTTGTCCTCCGGCGTGATATCAGTATCGTAAAATATATTTATTCAGAGGCTCCGGGGTTTCTGGGGTTTGGCAAAAATATAGTTTGGTGGGTGGCATGCTGTTTGATGGGTGGCAATGAGCGGAGAAGGCCCCCCCGCCCTCACTGACGCACATATACATGTGCAGGCACAAGCGCACCAACACACATGCACACGCACAAACGCGCATGTGCACGCAAACACACACACTTGTACAGGCACTGGCTGGGCTAAATGTCCACCGGGGTTGGTGCAGGGAAGGCTAGATTATTTATTTACAGGTCCGGGGTTCCCGGGGTTACCTTAAAATTTCTGGAATTTGGGCACCGGGGTGAGTACAGTAAGGTACGGTACCATACACACCGTAAATATATGGTTCTGGCCAACCATAAAAGTTTACTTACCAAGACACACGCCTTGTAAGCAGCCTGTTGGCTCCGGTTTAGCAATGCATAAAATTGACCAGAACCTTGTACATTCAACGTGCATGACAGTGTATAGAGAAAATTCCCAGCTAAAATTATTGCACATACATCGAGTGTACGCATATATGGATTTATGTATGGTCCTGGCCTACCCTAGGACTGTACCGGCCTCAATCTCTGCTCCATTTTTGTAAACTAGTCAGGTATTGCTTGACAAGGAAGTTCAAATTTGAGGCTTGCTCTGCATTCATGGCGAAGGACTGAAAAGTGTTATGCGTTCTCAAGAAATCCACAGCTTTCGATCTGCCCGCAATTTTTGTATTCAGTGATGATTTACACGCCCTACGAGAGCAAGTATAGAGAACACAAAGCACATGGTGCATGACTGCCTAAACCAACAGCTACAACGACCAGACGCACCCATTGATAGGCGTGGACACCATCATTATGAACTTGAACTTCCACTTGATGCCCAGCAAAACACCCAAGAACAGGAATTGGACTATAAAAATGCCGAGCGTAATGCCCCCCTCTCTGCTGTGGCTTGAGCTGAATAGCTCCTGTATAGGCATGTGTTGTGGCAGCAAGCACACTGTATTGCTCCTGAATTTGTGCTGATACTTCCAGGGGTAGTTTGATCTGCTGGGTGTAAAAATGCAAATTGAGTGTAGTTCGAGCGGCTCGAGCTTAAGAGGCCAGAGTCAAAGGCATGACTCAATGCTGTGAATTGTGAAAGTACAGGAATGTTTGAATGTCTGACTCCGGAAACTGTACAAAGGAAAGAACAATGTCAAGGGAACCTCAGATTGCGGTTGTTGTACTTACGTTCAATTTGCTTCCTTCTTCTGTTTAGTCTGGACATTTTTGTCTGGACATTTTTGAAACAGCCTGAAATACGTGCACTCACTTGCACGACGATGCGTAAAGGCTCACACACACACACACACACATACACATACACACACACAAACACACACGCACACATACACACACAAACACACACACACATACACACACACAAACACACACACACATACACACACAAACACACACACAAACACATACACACACAAACACAAACATGCACTTACTTGTACGACGATGATGTACGAATAAATGTCGAAGATGTACAGCGCAGCCCTGCCCAGGCCTAGCACCAGGAACAGGCTGACTGCAGAAACGTAGGAGATGAGCATGTGAAAGTTACGTTTTAAGGGCAATTGAGTTTGATGTTGCAGTCTGAAAGCTACCAAAAGAATGGGCAAGCCTACAAAAGCCTTATTGAGGCTAGTGCAAAGGTAAAGGAAGCTACTGCCAAACGCATGTAGGTGCTCGTTTGGTGCAAGGCAAAACTCTAAATATTTATGTGACCAATAGCACGAACAGCGACTCACTGTAGCATCGGGGATATTTGCTGTGGAGACGAACAGATAAGTCTGAAAGTGCAAACTGGAGCCTCTCGTACAGGCCAGCAAAATTATTGCCCAAAGCATTGATGCCCTAAACACAGTAATGTAGAGCACACAATGAGTGAGCGTGTAAGTGTGCGTTTGTGCGTGAGTGCTTGTGTATGTATGTGCGTGAGTGTGTGCGTGCGTCTCATCATTATAGGCAGTTATGATTAAAATCGACATTAAAATAAACGCAGAGGTATGCCACACACTTGCAGGCCGCGATTGCCAAACAGAACAGACACGTGCGTGCATACTCCGCCTTATAATGGAGCGCATTACCTTTACAAAACTACGGCACGGCCTCACCTTGAAGATGGACTTCAATGCCAACACCAGTTTCCTGGGAATTGGTTCATGCTCTAGCTCAATTCCCTCCAAAAACTTCTCCCCATCGAAAGACTGCCTTCCTCTGCTTGCACGCCGTGTTTTAAGCTTGGACTCTTTGTCGAAGGCCCTGGTTTGGTTGAAGCGTCTTGATGGCTGTGTGTGTTGTGTGTGTGTGTGTGTGTGTGTGTGTGTGTGTGTGTGTGTGTGTGTGTATGTGTGTGTGCGTGTGTGTGAGTGTGTGTGTGTGTGTGTTTGTGTGTGTGAGTGTGTGTGTGTATGTGTGTGTGTGTGCGTGTGTGTGTGTGTATGTGTGTGTGTGTGTGTGTGCGCGTGAGTGTGTGTGTGTGTGTGTGTGTGTGTGTGTGTGTGTGTGTGTGTGTGTGTGTGTGTGTGTGTGTGTGAGTCTTGGGTTCGTTGGGTCTTCAGTAATCAAGCGGTGCAGCGTTGACAAGGCACAGTTGGCAATAAAGGTTCGTCGTGGACCTATGCGCAAGTTTAGGGCGGGCATGCCAACCCACGCACCAAAGAGGCCTGGTTTCCTTCATCACTCATACTCATAGCCCCCCCTCCTTATGCACTTCCCCGTGTCCATAATTGTTTCCTGTCTGTGTCAGGCATGCGTGCAAGCCTGCAGGGGGAGTCATTGCATTTTTGCAAAAACGAACAACGGGTTTGTGGCCGTTATCGTTTCTTCAGACCGACTCCCGATTTGTGCTCTTCCATAATATTAGAAATGCTTTGAAACACTTGCCCCGGAGAAAGCTGAGGATGAATGTCACTATTTTGTCTCTCGTTTGTCACTAGAGATGTGGTGCAAGAGTTTCCTTGCCTTATTGACATATTGCAAATGGAGTTTGTTTTCTTCACTCTTTCGCTCTCAAGTAGTCGCTCTCAAGTAGTCCTTGCTGGAAAGGCTCCACCATGCGAGTGTTGTGCAGATAGTGCCGCCCATGCACAGAAGGATGACATGAGAGTATTGGAGGCGCCTTCATTGAAGATTGGTAGGTGCGCAGACCTAGCGAGCATATGTGCTGTAGTTCCTTTGCGGCAGTTGGCATATCCAGCCAACCTGATGAGGTCTAGTGTCACACAATATATAATAACGTTTATGAGGTAGATGCCACGTGCACGTTGATGTTTGTCGAAATCTTGAGATCGGTATATATCACATGAACGTGCTGCTGCTGAGTTGCTCTCCTCAGCTGCCCTGGGGGCCACTGCAAAAAATCACCTTGTTTTTGGCTGTTTGCAGGGGTGAGGAAAACCAGCACATAATCTGGGTGGTTGGAGATGAGTTGCTTTTCATCCGGGAAAGCAAATGGGAAAGAGCATCTGCTCCGTGTCATCAGCAATTTCATAATCTGGAGATTTTGCATAGCCAACTGTTTGCTGCTGCAAATTTCCATAATAAGCATGATGACCCTAGATTTTTTTTTTTGGTGGGGGTTGTTACACGGTCCTCAGCAAGGGCCTGACAGAATGAAGGAAAAAACAAAATCTAGGGTCATC
>Ga0307947_1003039_pt1 | contig 13522 bp, 13 predicted proteins | sample OrgLakmetagen232_FD_201840 | JGI IMG/M metagenome (GOLD analysis project Ga0307947, IMG submission 201840) | Saline water microbial communities from Organic Lake, Antarctica - #232 | ecosystem: Environmental > Aquatic > Non-marine Saline and Alkaline > Saline | place: Antarctica: Organic Lake...
AGGAGAGGGTTGCACTGCAAGGTACTGCTAGCATTCGCCTTAATGAAAACGGCACTCTTCTCTCACAACAGTTCTGATCGGCAGAGGTGAATGCCGAGATTATTTTCATCTTTATCCTGTTTGTCAGTCTGCATTGTCCGCTAGAAATGGAGCAACGCAATAAGGAAGCCCTTCATACCATCTCCACCAGTTACACACAAGCAAGTACATACACGCACATACACACACACGCGCACACACACACACACGCGCACACACACACACGCGCACACACACACACACACACACACAAGCCTTCATGCCTAACCACAAGTCGGTCCCCTTGAACGAAATAACACAAGGACACAGCTAGACACACTTTTCAGTGATGATCTGAATATCAGCCGCGTCCGCCACCTCCGGCAGCTCATCCACAGCGTCCACAGCGCTCTGTGCAAAATAACGGCAAACTTGATTTCACACATGCTTGTTGCACATGTAACATGCTTGTACACATGTAATGGTCATACACATGTAACACATGCTTGTAGCACACGTGTGAGTGGTACACATATCACACATGCTCACATGCTTGTACACATGTAACACATGCTTGTAGTACACGTGCGACAGTGGTACGCATGTAACGCATGCTTGTACACATGTAACACATGCTTGTAGTACACGTGCGACAGTGGTACACATGTAACACATGCTTGTACACATGTAACACATGCTTGTTGCACACATGCGACAGTGGTATACATGTAACGCATGCATGTACACATGTAACACGTGCTTGTTGTACACGTGCGACAGTGGTACACATGTAACACAAGCTTGTACACATGCGACAGGGATCTTGTCAATTGCGGCTGTTACCTTGGCACCTCAATTTCAGCGTCCGTTACAGCGCTCCGTACAAAAAAAGGCAAACCTGATCTTGCACATTATGCTTGTACACGTATAAGGTATAAGGGATCTAATTTGCGTCAGTTGCGTCTGCTACCTTTGGCACCTCAACCTCAGCATCTACAGTGCTTTGTGCAAAAAGGCAACGAGAGCACAGTGGTAGAACACACACACAGATGTAAATGTCACGCTTTACTTGCAAAGTTGCACAAAAGTGTACTTGGAACGTTTCCAGCTACAAACTCCGCTTCGTACATAGTAATTCTGGCCGACTTTTGTGACATTTCTATGTATGGTGCGTTTAAAATAGATGGACCAAAGTAGGGAAGAAGAGCTGTCTGCCTGCATGAACGAAGAATACAAAAGCCACTTTTAGGTACCGAGTACAGCATAACCGCTTCTCCGGAGCAGATGATGAGTCAGCCCAGTCAAGTCCCACCCAAAAAGGGGGGAATTAATGCCCTTTCCTGAATTTCACATCTGAGGTCACCCAATGGTTTCCATACATAAATTACATAAATGTAAAACTTCTGCATAAAAATTAGCGAGTTTGAGGTCAAGGGTGTGAGTGGGGGGCTGGATTTGTACCAATTCCCTGCCAGAAAGGTGGCATGGGTGTAGAAATGCGGGTTGTGGTCCGAATTTCACCAATTCTTTTGTTCCCAGATAGGCTTAGGGCCAAACCATACCCATCAAAGCAATAAAAAGGGGGGCTGAAAATTTGCCCCTAAAGGACAGTGCTGTTTGCTGGACAAAAATGGTGCATTTCTGGAAACCCTGGAAACACGCTTTCTGGCCATCACCTGAGTATCGTGAGCCCTTCAGTATGCTCCCACAGCATGCCCTGTCAAGTATTGTGGTCTAGAATGCTGGGGTGGGCCGTGGTGGGCAGCGACAGCTTTAAATAACCAAGGATCTGTGCTCAGCTATCTGACTACAAATTCGACTCGACCAGATGACTTTGTTGTGAGTATACTCAAAATATTGACGATCTCATTTCAGGAGGAGCTGCTGGGCCATTCCAGACCATGAGCTTGTCATTGTCATTTCAGGATTTTATATACACTGCTCATCGCAAACATCAACTTTGCAAGTCATGCATCCCGCCATTGGTTTCTAATTGTATCCTTGCCAAAAGGGGGTCAAAAACCGGACCTTCAGCCCGGACCTTCACCAAACTGTTTCCAATATTGTTGCAAACACCCCTGGTAAGTTGATGGTACCGGGGAGGCGCTTTCAGAAATACACTTTCTGGCAGGGATTTCCACCCTGCCCTCCTGATGGGCACCTCCCACCACAAACTGAGTGTGCAGGGGTGCTTAAATATATCTAATTAAGGTTCCTACGTACTTAAATATACTTTTCTGCTTTGGGGCAAGACCTCTCACAGGGATGGCTGGCCTGACAGAAAGCAGTTGAACAGGTAGTTGAATGTGGCAAACATTACACTGCCATACCTTTCTTCATTAAGGAGAACAGGCAATGAGTCATTCCCCACATAAAATGAGGATTTAGAAGCTACTCTGGTGCAGAGCACCGAACAACTCTGCCACCAAAGCAAAGACAAAAAGTGCATCGTTGCGTGCAGAGGCCACACCTGCATGTAAGGCCGCCGGTGCCAAGGCACCTGGCGTCCCACGCTTTTGGAGTCCCTTGCCAGCTCACTGTACAACTGTTGTAGGACTAGGCGTCCGTACACCTGTGCGTGTAATTGTGTGTGTGTGTATGTGGTGAAGCACAATTATTATAACGTTTAGTCACAAGCAGACACTTAGAGTAAAGACCATTCAGCTTGTCATGTAACCTCTCTATACATTGTCCAAGGGCCACCTATCATACGCCAGCGTTTCCTCAACAGTCAAACAAAAACAGGTCAGAGATGAAGTGCACATTGTTTGCCCTCCCTGCATGCTTAATAAGATCAAAGAGCAAGTATTAGGCTTTTGCACGCACCAATTGTATGGGCCTGGTTACGAGGTCTTCATGCTCGAAGGGGCAGAGGAGCTGGCCGAGCCGGAATAGCGCCTGGGGTCAAAAGGTCGTGCGGGTAGTTGCGTGGGTAATTGTGAGTAATAAAGTACGTTTGTTGCATTTTCATATCAATGATACGGCATATATGTGTGTGTGCGAGTGACTGTGTGTGTATGTGTGTGTGTGTGTGTGTGTGTGTGAGTGACTGTGTGTGTGTGTGTGTGTGTGCGCGCGTGCGTGCGCGCCCTCTGGCTACATACTTTAAAAAGTCCGGGGTCAACGGGGTCAACTCCTAATTCTTGATCAGCAATCATTGGATAATCATGTTCCAGCGCCCTGGAAAGAAAGAGGATTCAGTGGGTCTCTTCTTTGCTTTACTTGCTTAGCTTGCAGCAGAACTACTTTCCGCACCTCAGGCATTCTCTCAATTCAACGAGGTAAGGCAAATCACACCCCACTAAAGCATCATTTAAGGCATTAATCAGCTGCATGTCTGATCCATGAGTTGATCCGGGTGTCAAGATTTCCTCGTAGGCCATCACAAGGACTGCTGCGTCGTCCATACAATCGCGGTAATTATAAAAAATAGATTTGATAAATATGTGATTGTGTTCCAAAAGCTGAAAGATGCACTTTGACCCCCAAAACACTGGGAAGGACCAGCACACAGCTATTCCCCTTTCATCAGCAGCTCCCAATGCCTATGCCTCTGCCTATTCCCAAGCCCCTAGTAGCACCAGCACCTCGTATTCCAACCTGTATGCGCAACAAACGTACCCTCAGCAGCAGCAGCAGCAGCAGCAGCAGCCATACCCTCAGGCTGCCTCATTCTACACACCTGGTCCTCAACACCATGCCGGAACTGGGTTCGTACCACCCACCTACGCTCAACCCTCGATGCCTGCAGAGGCAAGTCTGTTCCCCATGTAAAGAGACTATTCGGGTGCATCGTGTTATGAGCAAGCATTCCTCGCCTTCACCTTTTTACAGGCTGCACCATAACCCTGTAATATGCCCACATGCGTGCGCACGCATACACACACACACACACACACACACACGCACACACATACACATGCATGCATGTGTGTACAAACATGCACACATACTTAAAATACATGTCGGAACAATACATACAGACATGCTTACGCACACGCTTTGAGCATATACAAAATGCATGTATACACATACATGTGTTTGCATCCACATTACCACACACGCACACATTTAAGCACTTATGAACAAAAACATGGATACAGACGCACGCATTCTGCATGTGCAAACGCACGTGCACATATACCCACAGAATTGTACACGTATATATAGACAGTGCTCACACACACGGCACACACACTCACACACACACACACATACACAATTGCATACACAAGTACAAACGAATGCGCATGCATAGGCACAGCATGACCAGGCCTTTCCTATACCCGGCATCAATGGAGCAGGCCTGAATCCACTCAACTTCATGGCAGCAGGTACGGCAGCATGCTTATTTGCCCTACGCCACCCAACTCACAGATGCACGAGAGGGGCTGCTAACAGCAACACTATAACATCCAGGCCTAAAATCTAAATGGCATAGCAGCAGGGAATCTGGCTGATGACAGACTCCTTTCATGACACCGCTTGTTAGGTGCACTGGTGAGCATGGGTGGGCCAAATGATCTGTGGATTAGCTGATGGGCTGATTGCTGCCAGAAAAATCTGCAATTGCGCATGTGTGTGTTCAGTTTAGGGGAGAATTTGTCCTGTACGCGCTGATTACCATAAGTGGTTGCCTAGGTAGTCATGGAAAATGTTTGAGGCTGCTAGCAGTGTGCTGCATGTGTGCTGGACGCCTTCTGCCCATTTATGTGCTCAGCCTTTTGAATTGCAATAAACCCCGGCTAAATCCCAAGGCTCATCCATTACGCATGGCTGCAATTGGCCAATATTAAGGTCATACGACGCAACCCTCCATATCCTCATTGATTTTCTTTTTCTCCCTTGTGGTCGAGTTGTCTTATGGTACTTAATCCCAAAGTAGCTCCTCAGTTATCGTGGGGAGTGATTTTCTGCTCTTTCTTTTTCTAGTGCGTACATGGTAACACAATGTTCCGGCAGGGAAACTCCTTATTACTTGGTCATGCCCTTGGTATAATTTTATTCTTTGTTACTGGAGTGGCATAGTGGCATTGCCGTTGGCATGTACTTTTGGGTTTGTAGGGAGACAAGCTATAATTGATTTAAGTGTGACGACCTCTGCCTGTAGTTACGACCTCACCCCACCTGATGTTTGCCCTTTTGAATCGCACATACAAAATACACATCACACACACATACACACACACAAGCACGCATGCACACACACACACCACACACACACACACATATACACACACACAAACACATACATGTAAAGTTACAGCTCGTGATGGCCCCTTTGTGTGTGCTCGTACCTGCAGGCTCAAGCTTCTTGGCAGGGAGTCAAAACTGGGGGCAACAGTACGTTCAGCGGGTGCAGCAACGGATGGGCTGGCTTTCGGGGGCTGGGCACAGCTACCATTTTGCCATTAGCAGTCAATACGGTGAGTGGGTCAGCTTGTTGCAAATGCCTTTCCTTTTGCCCCTAGCAGTCAATATGGTAGCTGGGTCAGATTATTACAGGCTCTCATTCAATGGTGCCCAGGGGTGCAGCGCTCCATCTTGCCGTCCATCTTATACGATTTAACCAGTCCTTTTACAAAAGGCAAACTCAAATCGCCAGCAGCGGTCAGCGCGGTGAGTCAAGGATGGTGCTCAGGGGTGCAAATTTCCCCTTATGTCCATCAGCTATCAACATGGTGGGAGCCGGCGCCGGTATGCTGTTTGCAAGCAAATTTGTGTGCTGTTTGCAAGCAAGTGTGTGCTGTTAGCAAGCAAGTGTGTGTGCTGTTTGCAAGCAAGTGTGTGTGCTGTTAGCAAGCAAATTTGTGTGCTGTTTGCAAGCAAGTGTGTGTGTGCTGTTAGCAAGCAAGTGTGTGTGCTGTTTGCAAGCAAATTTGTGTGCTGTTTGCAAGCAAGTGTGTTTGCTGTTAGCAAGCAAGTGTGTGTGCTGTTTGCAAGCAAATTTGTGTGCTGTTAGCAAACAAGTGCATGGCTACCAGGTTGCTCAGCCTGCTGATGTACCACTCATCACTAGCGTTTGCCGAGTGTGTACGTATGTACATATGTGTACAGTGCATACACAAGATACTAGCAGCAGGGATGTCCCGAATTGCACAGTCACAAACAGTGGGTATGAACATGGTTCTGGCCAACCCTTGTAATCATACAAAAACGGATCGCGCCGCGCGCCAAATCTGCAGCATTCTGTCTTTCCAGGCTGGCAATGTGCCGACAAACATGTTGCGTATAACAGTCAGGGATTTGTGAGTTACGCATTCTACGAGTGCACAGGCAGCTACTAATGATCCAATAACAGTTTATACGGTGGGTTCGCGTCAGTTTTAGTTCGTCACGCAAGCCTTTCTCATTTTCTGGTAGCAATCAGCGTATCAGTAAGCCATCAGTAAGCCATCAGCGTATCAGTAAGCCATAGGTGAAATGTTGGGGCATGGTTTTCACTTTGCCGTCAGCGGCCAGTGCAGTGAGCCAGCGTTGGATCGTGAGGCTGTTGGCCTTCTTTAACCCCACCTCGTTCTTTAAAAAGTGATCACACTTCATCTTACAAAAAAAGTGGCCATAGTCCGTCCCTTTTTTTCAAGTGGCTTCAGTTCGCCAGATGTCAAAGTGGTCAGATCGTCCCCCCTTTAGATCGGTTTCAGTTTTTCCCGTTTCAAAGCGGCCACCGTCCGTCCCTGCCGTCTCACGGGCAATTAAGAGACGCATGTGCTTCAGCGTAACACAGTATCAGATGAAGAGTTGGCCAACCCATGCTGCCGTACCAAACATGTCGCTTTTAAATTAAGGTACTCATGTGCATACCGTGATTTACAAACCATAGGAGGGAACTGGTCGCCAAATCATAGCACTAGACGGGTGCGATTGTTTTTGCAACTAATGGAGGCTCTCATATCCTTGCCTCCACCCTGCAGTGCTGACCAAGATCGTGATGCTCCTAGCCCCCTACCTGAAGAGGTGGTCATACACACGGCAACCCGAGCAAGTAAGTGTGGGTGCAGGCTCAACAGTGACGATAGTGCTGGTCACGGAAGACCGATCTCAGGTTTTGAGACGCTTGGGAGGTGGTTCATGCTCACACAATGACCTGAGCAGGCATGTGAAAATATCGGCATGCTATTCAGGTCAAGACAAGGTGGGCTCAGCAGTTTTTGCGCTGCTGTTTAAGTAGCTGTAGGGTTAGAAAGGCTGAGGTTAAAAAGAGTCGGAGTGGACGAGCATAGTTCCTGTTGGAGGGGCTGAGAACAAAGAGAGCTGGATTGCTGGCAAAGTGCCTGCAGATGTACCAAACTCCCCAAAACAAGGCAGGAGGCAATTTCAGGCACTCCTGGCGTCGAGGGAGGGTGGCTGCGTTTCCTCTTTTTTATAGAAGACTTGAAGGAAGCAATCACCACGCTTTACTCTACTGAATGACGTTAACGCTGCCAGTTTTGCACGACGCCTAACTTCCCAAAGGCATACCTATACATTGAAAGTGGGTGGTGTTAACGATGGCAATGGTGGGACATGAACTAGGTAACCATGCTGGCATACACTCATTTTCAAGAAAGAACCACTTTCAATGGGCAACGTAAGACTCTGTTCAAGAAATAAGTCGTAGTATTCGTTATTTGGCCTGCTCCTTCACATAAAATCTTGATATCTTAATGGAATAAGGGGAATAATGTTAGGTTAACTGTGGAAGTTTGAAGTGAATGAGACACTTCTTGCTTGCCATCTGGTGAAGCATCTCTAAACAAAGGTTTCACTGCCTGCATGAAGAGCTAGGAAGCTACTTACTGTGTTTATAGCTGTCTACTTGAAGGGCCCAACACCATTTTGAGGGTCGGCCTTTTCATGGAGGAGGATCAACCTGCTAGAATAGGCCCCCCATCCCTGACGCGCTTCATACCCTTTTTTTACGCCTCCTTTTTTGGTCATATGTAAGTTGCCTATTTTTTCCCCACAGATGTTGGAGCGAATAAGGATACACCAGTCTGATGAGTAGCATTGGCCACAGTGTTTTGTGTGCGTGTGTGATGTCTGTATATACCCTTGCTCGTACCCTACTCATGTGAATTTCTGTTCCACACCTGATCTGTCTTTGTCTAACTAGAGCAAATGAGTGACCCCTGTAAGTCACTAAACCAACCTCTGCAGGCTGAAATCAAAACTGCCATGAGCCCTGTTTTCTAACACGCAAAAGCCTCTTTCCTGCTTGGTGTCTGAGGACCTCGACTGTTATAAACAATTTGTCTGCTGTTTCCTCCCCTTTCCTTTAATAGATTCAAGGGATGCAGCAGTTCAGACCGCCCCGTGTGGACCTGACAACCCCCAATCTTAATATCTTAATGTAACCATCATATCTGCTTGGACCCACACCTTCACCCTTTCCTGCTGCACCCTCTCCTGCTGTACAGATCCATGGGTGACAGCAGTTTAGACCGCCCCGTGTGGACCTGACAACCCCCAATCTTAATATCTTAATGTAACCATCATATCTGCTTGGACCCACACCTTCACCCTTTCCTGCTGCACCCTCTCCTGCTGCACAGATCCAAGGGGGACGGCAGTTTAGACCGCCCCGTGTGGACCTGACAACCCCCAATCTTGATGCTACCATCATATCTGCTTGGACCCACACCTTGACCCTTTCCTGCTGCGCCCTCTCCTTCTGCACAGATCCAAGGGGGACAGCCGTTTAGACCGCCCCGTGTTGACCCGAACGCCCCTGACCTGTACATCCCCATCATGTCTGCTTGGACCTACATCATCCTGCTGTGCGGCAACGCGCTGCTGATGCAGAGCTACACCCCAGACATGATGTATGCCATGGTGAGAGGGGGGGTTGGAGTGAACATAGGAGAGGGGAGTTGCTTTCCTTGTAAGCATGTGAAGATCCAGCACAATTTTCAGGCTTCAAATTCGGCTGGCAAAAAAGCAGCTAGTTGCATGTTTACCGGTCAGTTGCCAATGAAATAGGGGCAGGTTATGGCTAGAATTCAAGGTTCTAGGCCATCAGAAGATAAAGGTTCTTAGACGTGGTGCATTCGCAATAAGAGGGAGACAGAAGGGCATTGACAGTAAAGGTTGTTGGATATCAATGAACGACAGGGCTTGTGCACCTAATGTAATGCGGAATATCTCTGACGTTATTTGGTGCAGGTTTGGAGCACGTGCAGTGCGTGGCTGGTGCACACCCTGCTGGCCTACATGCTGCTGAAAGCCATGAGCTTGTCTACTACGATGATTCCTTGGTCGGAGCTGGGGGCGTACGTGGGGTACACATTCCTGCATGCCTGCACCGTGCTGCTCGCGGGGATTGTGGGAGGTAGGTTGCTTAAGATCTAACACAGATCATTCCTTAGGCACACTCTCTCTCTCCCTCTCTCTCTCTCTCTCTCTCTCTCTCTCTCCCTCCCTCTCTCTCTCTCTCTCTCTCTCTCCCTCTCTCTCTCTTCCTCTCTCTCTCTCTCTCTCTCTCTCTCCTTCTCTCTCTCTCTCTCTCGCTCTCTCTCTCTCTCTCTCTCTCTCCCTCTCCCTCTCTCTCTCTCTCTCTCTCTCTCTCTCTCTCTCTCTCTCTCTCTCTCTCTCTCTCTCTCTCTCTCTCTTTCTCTCCAAGTTAAATGGTAGAAGGCAGGGCATAAAATCAGGTAACACAGCCTCGCTGATGATCGATGCTGTTAAGGAGTAAAGGGAAGAGGTGGGGGACCGCAAAGGAATGAGGTCAGCTGTTCCATCCTTCAAAAACTATAATACGTGTGGCATTCAAATACAGATGTAACTGGCTACATATTTATATTTTATATGGTGAAGGAGGTCCTCTGTGCTGTCTTTAATATGTTGGCTGCATAAACCATTAGAATTTTTCCTTTGGACGCTGGGTACGCTGGGCAAGCTTGCGCCACATGTGCAGGTACACCACTTCTGAATCCCCCTTATGCTGTTGTGTGGTTTTTGCGACGGGTTCATCGCATATTCCAAATAACATTTGCTTTTGGTCTATGCTGGTAATGGTTAACTTGATAGCATTGCTGCCACTTTTCTTTTTTTGTATGCATGTGCCTTGCCAGGTCCTGGTGTCTTGCATCAATGTCATGCAAACCCTTATCATGAGCATCCCTCAACGAGCCCTCATGTCTGTCTCGCTCTAACATCACTCGGCTCGCACTATAACGCTGCCTCAGTAGGAAGGAATCAGTTTTTTGATTAGGCCGTTGTGACAGTCGAATCCCCCCCCGCATCAGTCAAATAGCATTTGATAATATAATCCTCTACCCATCTGTTTCAACTCACGTCCCATCACAGGTAGCTGGGCATGGCGAGTTGCTTGGTTGTATGGGTCCCTGTGCAGCTCCATATTCCTAGTTCGCACCATGAAGCGCATCATCTTCCAGGAGGCTCAGAGTTACGGGTTGAACCTGAACTTGACCAACTACCTGCTGTTGGCGCTTACAGCTTTCCAGTTTCCGTTTTTGCTTTGGTTGACAAATGTGCCACTGCCACAATCATCTCTGCTGCGTTTGTGAGACCTTGTGTATACTTGTCTGGCCACCCCCCTGTCGTTGGTGTACGACAGCAAGGTTTCAAGTACTAAAACTTGTCAACCCGAATATTTTCCGGAGTCCAGACAAAGTATCGACATTGTCTAGATGCAGTTCAGGTAGATGCGTCTGAAAGTGGGACCCTTGATGGCGCTCAAAACAAATTTCAAGGTATGCAGTGGACCACACTCCGACGTCCAGCACATAGGTTCAGTAAAATTGCTAAAATAATGCAGTGATCAGAGAAGCAAAACATAGTTCTCTGTGTGCGAATATCTGAGGTGTGTTCAAAGCGGAATATTCCTGCGCCCCTGGTACAAGTTCGGCGAGCAAAATAAATTGCACCACTGTGATGAGGACACTCCCAACACAAGCAACCTATTGCCAAGGAATGAGGGAGATGTCCTTGGTCAAAGTGGGTGTCGCGGTTTTGCCTGGTTCTGTTTGTGGGAACTAGTAGGTTGTACTTCTGTTAATAGTTCAGCCTAAATGAGCTAAGAAAACATTGTTCTGATTTTTTGGATGCTTCGTGGCTCTGCTGAACCCAAGACAGCTTCATAATCCCAAATGCGGCATGAGAAATATCTACTTGAGGATATTCTCAATTCCTCAGGGGGGACAGAGAGGGGGGACAGTGAAATGGGGCAAAAAGGAGTAGTGGAGAGAAGACAAGGCCCGGGGATGCAAAATTGGAACATAATTTGAAAAACTCTGCCTGTCGCTGGTATTGGCTGATAGCACAGACCAAATGAGGAAGGCCTGCTGTATAAGCAGCTTCGGGATTATGGATAAGGTAAGGTTACATCGTTATATATGCCTCTGGGGGGCATCTGAGCGGAAGCTTGGAAAAAGCCTGAAACCAGCTTCAGGATTATGGATAATGTAAATAATTCCAGATCTACAATTTATCTGTTCATTAATAATTACAAGGTCAATAACCTGCAGCTGATCCGCTAGCATATACTGGCTGATCCTGCTAACATTTACTGGCTTGCAAAAGAAGATAATCAAACCAAACAAACGCATCTATCTAAATCATAGCTCAGGCTTACTTTCACCTTATGACTCTGATACTTCTTATCAAACTACTGCAGCACCCTGCAAGAACACATGCACCGCACCCTCTCCACAAACTTTGAAATGCCAATACTGAAGCAAACTACCAGAACGGCACTGCCAATGGAGCAGCTAGCATTGTTTACCTCAGAACATCCCATGTCCCTGTTAATACAAGATGCATTATTATGAAGTTAAGAACAGGAACCCTGTACAACTATTGGCATGCACTTTGGTGTAAGTGTTCAACGAGCCTGACCTGCCCTCCTTGCCCTCAACTCGACAATGCCTTACATGTTCACTCCGGGTGCCAATGCACACAAATCAGGTAAGGTTATATCGCTATAAATGCCTCTTGGGGGCATCTGAGCGGAAGCTTGGAAAAACCTGTACCCAAACCTTTCACTAGAAAAATCAAGGGAAAAGGGCTAGGCACTCAGCCACAAAAGAGGCCACACCATACATACATTTTCTGGCTGGTTAAAAAAATCACCAAACGAGTTGGGCTACCTCATACTGAGATGGGAAGATCAGCTGGCGGTGCTGTGTGGGAAGGCTTACAAGATGTTCATGTGGACAGTCCAGTAAACTGTGTTCCTCATTTTGAACAGTGTGCCAGTCACAATTGTCACAGATCCTGAGCTCATAAGTAAGGCCTTCTGTTCCTGTTATGACGCATTCTTTGGACCAGAACGTTATGGCCAGAAAGGCGAAGGCAAGAAAGTACATAGCTGAAATTGTTGGAAATATCCAAGCAAAGGTAGAGAGACACAGGCTTGTGATATCTTTTTCTGTCATCCCACCAGCCTGGAGCAATTCCCAAAGGTACGCCAAAATGTGTATGATAAGTCTTCATAAATCTGCTGGAATGGTTAGTCTCATGTGGTGTCAAATTGTCAAGTTCTCTCCAGCCCCCAAATTTAGAAAAAGAAATAACTATGCAGGCAGTGAAAATTACTCCCCACATAAATTAAGGAAAAGGAGCCACTTTGGTACCTAGTACCGTAAAGTTCCTCCACCGCGAAAAGGAAAGGAAAAATCAATGGGGATCAGGAGGGTTGCAGGCTTGGCCTGAAACCGACTCCTGAAGAGAGTTGATAACAGTACTGGAAAGGGCTCGTCTAGTATGGACACGTTTAGCAGCAAAGTTCACAGAGTGAACATGGAGCTTGGAGGCAAGCTTCTTATCTCTTTGAGAATCGAAACCCAGTTCTTTGAAAGGCTTCAGAGTGTGGGTGTTGTAGATGATGCCGCTCACACCCAAAAGGATGATGTGGAGAGTAACGGAGGCTTTTTGGAGAATGTTGCAAAGGTCTTTGTGCTGTTGTTTTGCGGCGTCAAGCTGGTTTTGAGGTCTGGTGTCCTCACTGTACTTGATCTCGACGAGGTGGATGTCGCACCGAGTTTTGTTGAGGTCTTTAGGTCGGTGCTGTCTGGGGTTGGTGGCTGTACTAGTGGCTGCCTCTGTAGGTCGGTGCTGCTGAGGTGCTCCCAGTCTCCCTCAATTGCCCCCTGCCACTCTGAAGAACCCACCCCCCCTACATTAGTATGCTGTTTTTGCGTTGTTGCAGCGATGGGAGTAACCAGCACAAAATCTGGGTGGCTGGAGGTAAATCTGTCTTTATCCTGGGAAGCGGGGTGGGAAGAGCCATTTGGGAACATTTCTACTTTCAGCTGTTTCAGGAGTCTGGAGATTTTGCATGGTCATCCGTTCGTTGCTGCCTATATATTTGGAAACAATGCATGATCCTAAGGAGCCTGTTTTGCTGATAGCCTTAAAGTCATGCGGCATGCTAAATTGTGTCTTTCGGTGATCATGTTCCTTATTTGCGTGTGTTGGCACCCAGAAAGGATGTGCAGGGCACTGTCTACTTGTGGGCAGAGGGGGCAAGTTTGACTTGTTGAGAGTTTGAACAATACCGCAT
>Ga0307947_1003040_pt1 | contig 13522 bp, 16 predicted proteins | sample OrgLakmetagen232_FD_201840 | JGI IMG/M metagenome (GOLD analysis project Ga0307947, IMG submission 201840) | Saline water microbial communities from Organic Lake, Antarctica - #232 | ecosystem: Environmental > Aquatic > Non-marine Saline and Alkaline > Saline | place: Antarctica: Organic Lake...
TGCACTTTTCTCTTCTTCAATTTCCTCTATTTCTTTTGTTAAGCCAGGTTTAGTTTCAGGCTTTTTCCAAACTTCCGCTGAGATGCCCTTTGAGGCATATATAGTGATGTAACCTTACCTTACCTTACCTTACCTCGTTCTCATAGGTTGAGCAGCCATTCCAGGTTGAATGCCTTTGTAATCCAAACTAAACTAAACTAAACTGCCTTCAGCCCATGCCTTCGTACTTTGCCCCATCCCCTCTTGCTTCCCTATTGTTTGGGAAACGATGCCCATCTTTGCTACTTCACCTCTTGCCTGCGTTTTGATGCCTTGCCTGAGTACCCCTGAACAAACTCCCCTTCATTGAGGGTGTGGCTAGTTTAGCTTAGCTTGCAAGTATTGGGGCTCAGAAGAGCTGGATGCCAGTGTTGACGCTGTTTTCTATAGTTGCCTATCAGCCTAACGCTTTTTTAGCCTTCCCTCTTCCCTTGCCGTCTCATCACCCCTTTCTTCCGTTTCTTGCTGTTGGTCCACATAGGAGATTGCTGTCTCCTGGACCTCATGTAACAAACAAGCAAACAAACACTGTACAAGGAAGCATTCGTATCAAAGTGTAATTTAACAATAACAGAAAAGCACCTATGCCTTCATCCAGGGTGTCAGGTCCTTGAGTAATTCTGCTATAACACTTCAATTTGCCGTGTTCATTTTGTCTGCCTCTGCCTGCTTGCCTAGCTTGCCCATTGTGTTTGCAAGGTTGCTCACGCTGAAGAGTGTGTCAGGGTGCTCAGGGCCCAGCACCTTCTGCCTCAGCTCCAGCACCTGCTGCTGCATAACCTTCGCCTCAACGTGCTTGCCTTGCTCGTCCAATGTGTGTGCCAGGTTGCTCATGCTGATTAGTGTGTCAGGGTGCTCAGGGCCCAGCACCTTCTGCCTCAGCTCCAGCACCTGCTGCTGCATGACCTTCGCCTCAGCATGCTTGCCTTGCTCGTCCAATGTGTGTGCCAGGTTGCTCATGCTGATTAGTGTGTCAGGGTGCTCAGGGCCCAGCACCTTCTGCCTCAGCTCCAGCACCTGCTGCTGCATGACCTTCGCCTCAGCATGCTTGCCTTGTTCGCCCAATGTGCGTGCCAGGTTGTTCATGGTGATCAATGTGCTGGGGTGCTCAGGGCCTAACACCTTTTGCTTCATTTTCAGCGCCTGCTGCTCCATATCCTTTGCCTCAGCATGCTTGCCTTGCTTGCCCAATGTGCGTGCCAGATTGCCCATGCTCGTCAGCGTGTCAGGGTGCTTAGGGCCCAACACCTTTTGCTTCAACTCCAGCACCTGCTGCTCCACAACCTCTGCCTCAGCGTGCTTGCCTTGCTCATCCAATGTGCGTGCCAGATTGCCCATGCTGTTCAATGTGCTGGGGTGCTCAGATCCCAGAACCTTCTGATACAGCTCCAGCACCTGCCGCTTCATAACCTCCGCTTCAGTGTGCTTGCCTTGCTCTCCCAATGTGCTTGCCAGGTTGCGCATGCTGGTCAGTGTGTTAGGGTGCTCAGGGCCCAGCACCTTCTGCCTCAACTCCAGCACCTGCTGCTGCATGACCTTTGCCTCAGCGAGCTTACCTTGCTCGCGCAATGTGCTTGCCAGGTTATTCATGCTGGTCAGTGTGCTGGGGTGCTCAGGGCCCAACACCTTTTGCTTCATTTTCAGCGCCTGCTGCTTCATAACCTCCGCCTCAGCGTGCTTGCCTTGCTGCCCCAATGTGCTTGCCAGGTTGCTCATGATATATAGTGTGTCAGGGTGCTCAGGGCCCAGCACCTTCTGCCTGAGCTCAAAGGCAGCAAGCTCATACATGTATTCCTTGCTATAGAGCCCCGCCGCTCCCACCACCCGTGAAGTCTTTACACAAGCATCTGCTGCTGTCTCAACGAGGTCTCTGTTTACAACGAGGGTGGTGCTGTCTGAGAAAGCTGGAACTGTGCTAGCGGTTGTGTTAAGGCTGGTGGAGACAGTGGTTGAGCTGGGGCTGCTATTGGTGAGCAAGTGCAATTGATGAGCCTCCTTAAGTGCCTGCTGAGCTTCAAGCTCGCAAGAACTCACAAGTGCTTCTTTGATGCTCAAAGTCAGCTGCGAGTGCCCAACATCTGCAGCAATTTCTTCCAGTATACGCAAACGGTCACTTTCAAGGGACGCCTGTGTGTGTGTGTGCACACTTATTTGCAGTGCATGTGTATGTGCGCGCGCGTAACTGTGTGCAAACTTGTTTGCTGTCCCTTGCCATGCAGGCGGGCCAAGCTGCAACCCTTTGGCAAGGGCCTAAGTGAGCTGGTAGCAAGCATCCAAGACAGAGAGGTTGGGGCCCCCATCATTGAGCACGCCTGTGGGCAAAGAAGGCTTCTTGCCCTGTCTGGGATGGCTGTGCGCCTGCTCTGCACGCACTGAGGATAACTCGGAGGCCAGCATGCAGCTGCTGGAGGACAAGTAGCATAGCAAGATTGGCTCTAACAGGCGAGGGGAGGGATGGGAGGGGCAACTGGGAAGAGAGAGGAAGAATACAGTGAACAAACCCAAAAGATTTTTTATAATTCATCTGCCGTTCTAGAGGCTCGTTCTAGCAAGAATGAATGATCACTGATATAGAAAAAGGGTCTCGGCGAGGCTCGGCGAGCCTCTTTGGCAAAATGGAAGGCCCTTTTTACACATGCTTATTTACATGACAATACACAACATCAGCCTAGGCTGCAAAAGGAAATCTTCAAAGTTCCTTTTATTGATGATTGGGACTGATATTATATTACTAGGTAAAAATCCCTGACCCTATGACAAACCACCTGGTAAGTGCATACAGATTCCCCATCACCTTCATTTCCTTGAAGATCATGCTCTATTTGTGTATTTGCTGGAGTTTCAACCCTGCAAGTTTCAAGCAGTATGCTGGCAGCTTGCTGTTGACGCACCATGCGGCCTACCCTTGCGCGTGATGGCACTAATACACTGAATCTAGCAGACCTCCCTCACTTCAAAATGAGGTACCAACCAAATGATTAACTCATAATTATAAATATATCGTGATTTACAAGAACAACCTGGGGGGAACCTTAACTCCCCCCCAAATAACTCACCCCCCTCCAAATAGTTCCATATATGAACTGCTACCTCATAAGTTTGGGGTATTTGTTGGAGTTTAACAAGAACCTAAAACGCATAAGGCCTGTGGGGATCTCTGTCTACACGCAACTATTACCTAAATCACTTAAGAGGGCTCAGCAAGCCCAATTGCAACCAAATATGTTCCTTTCCCATTTGCCAATTAGCCAGAGTCCAGTCTAAGGACTTCATGATTTGTAACCTATTTTACCTAATTGCATAGACCTCTTACCTTTGCCTTGCGCACATCAAGACCATCAAACAGGTCATGCATTCTTGGCATTTGGTATGCTAGAATTTCCAGCCCTTGTGCTCCCTTGGCCTTCACGGTGTGCCAGATCTCAAACAGGCACCTGCATACAGAATTGACCTTCACACTTTTCTCCTGTTTGTGTCACAAGCAAGACACCACATCTAAGGAATACACAAGGTAGAATGACAAGAAACAGACGCAATGAAACCACAATTGTAATTACTCTGTTAGCCTTGCAGACTTAGCAACATGACGTACTATTTCTGGAACATTTTCTGTAACCCCTCACCTCCATACATATATTGACACTTCTTGAGCTCAGAAAACAATGGGCATATGTAAAGTTCCATGAAGTGGCTTAGAAAAGAACTGGAGGGTGGATGGGGTCTTAGAAACTCAAAAACCCTCAGGGTTTTACCCCCCAAAACCACCTTCTCCACTAAGCCCCATGCGTGTATCAATCTAATCCTCTTACTCTTACGTATAAAATTTACTATATCAAGGTAGAATGGCCGATTACGACCAAACATAGTTCCTGCACCGTGCTGGCAAGAAAATATTCTTTTCCAACTGCATGGATGCCCATGCCTGTGCGCTAATGCACAAGTAATGCGCTTGCTGTTGCATAACTTGTTTGCGCTACATACAACTGATTATGAGGAGTCCTGGCCTTGAATAAGTTGTGTTGTCAAGTTAGGAGTTCTGGCATTCTTCTACAAACCTTTAACCAGTCAAATAAGTTATTTGTCTCACATTCATGCTGACTCTGTGTCCAGTGAAATGATGAGCCAAAAGACCTGGCTCAAACCCAATCCCCATTATGACCGTTATTCTGAATCTATGCATGCGTGGCAATGCACAGGCACAAATGTCAGCTTGTAAGTGACACGTGCAGAGCTAACTGGGTGCTGGCTTCCTCCATTGAATTGTCCTCTCCCTTCCCTCTACTAAAGCCATGTTGTATGCACATTGGATTGAACCTAACCAATCACATGCGTGGCATACGGATTAAGAAACATGCTGAGGCCTATCTCAATGAAGGGCATCTGGGTGCACGCCATTTACACAAGGCAAAAAAAGCTAGAACACCTTTTCCTCATGATCATACAAGAACATGCAATAGTCCCTACTTTCCTTCTGCTTCCAGAGTCATTGTATTACTCCCTGCACAATGGGCCTAGCTGCCGTGCTGCATCTTCAAATCTGCCTTGTTGGCTGTTTTTTCTGTCCTTCCACTTTTTTATTTCCTATTGGCATACACAAATATATATCATCAATCAATTGAAAAGGAGCAGGTTTAAAGAGTGCCACTTGCTCCCCCGTTGAGATCCCCCTAAACCTGTGCAAGCATAGAGTGTGAGCTCTTACTTAGGATTAACCACTTTTGGTGCATCTGTGTACGTGAACCATCTCAGCTCTGGCATGCTTTATCAAATTTCTGGCAAGGCTAGCCAGACCACCTCCATGTTTTGAGGGTCACAATGCTTGGGCTACATTCCCCAAATCGGCAAACACACCCTCTAGACCCACTTGGCCTTGGCTAAGGGTGAAGGCTCAGCAAGCTCCAACAAGATATTTGCGCGGGGTGACAAGCATGATACAGCCTTGGCCCTCATCTCGCCCAGTTTGTCTTCTAACAACGCACAGGCTGCTGTGCTCAGCCAACAATGAGGTGTACTCAAACACTTGTGGCAGTACATATTCCAGCAAAGCCTGGCTGCTTTAAGCCAGCATTGGCATTTTTGTCAAAGTCCTCCCCACAGCTCCTTGATAATGCAATTAAAAATGCATAGCTTTGGCTTATATATCTGTAAGTACTTCTACGTACCGTAAACTAAAATATATCACGCCACATATACTGTTCTTTGGCGGTGCGGTATGGCCATGGGTAGTTTTGTTTTTATTTCAAAACAATTGTGGCGTTGGCAAACAGTATGTTTCGTCCCTTTTAACCAATCCTTTGGGAGGTGCGGATTCAAAGCAGCATTACTTAAGTAGTTTGTTATTTTAGAGGTGTGAGGTGAGCGTATGTACGGTACTCAACCATACGGCAAGCAGCTAGCTTGGCAAAGCTGAATTCAAGCTAGCAATGTAGATTACGCAAGCACCACAAAGTACTTATATGTTTGACCTCTAGCAAGCACTAGGGAAAGATTGATAGGCTTGCTGGTTGGCCACTGGGGCCCAGAGCTGAGCGTAGAGCTATCTGGAGTATTACAATAAACTGGTTACTTATTAAAAATGCAAATATGTTTGCAGGCAAGTTACAGATTAATATTAATGGACATTTGGTTTGATGCCACTTCCCAGTCATTATACGAGTATCAGCTTCAAACTTTATGCAAACATGATGACCTGGTCCCATAGTGTCTCAACTACTCACCAAATGCGTGTAAGAGTTTCCCCCTCCTCATCCAAGGCGAACAGGGTCTTATCCGCCTGCATGCATTTTGAAGAAATGTGATTTTTTTGGCGAACACTACAGTTGCTTGGAAATTATAAAACATAGACAGTGACGCAAGCAAATGGAGGGACACATGTACGTTTTCAGGGGGATGACAAAGGAAGGAATGAACGTGAGGCTAGTACTCGTCTGCACCCTCTCCACACGCAAAATAGTAAAAAGGATGCAACATTGCAGGGTATACACATCACACAGACCTAAAAGAGTGTTGTATTTACATGCATGCAACCTCCAGCATTCTGTGTTTGTTCAGATACTATCCAGGTATGCAACCTAGCTGAGGCTGCTCCGTACACAATGTAGAGTAGGCAAGGTTCACAACCATAAGTACCCTATCCCAACATACCTTGCGCACAACAGTTGCTAGGTGTGAAATGTCACTTGCTTGAAGCTCGCCCTTGTCCTCATATTGGTTCTGGTTGATGGCACAGATATCTGCACAGGACCATGTTTTAAGATGGTATCTATGGTCTTTAACCATTACAAAGCTGCACATTTTCTGCCTGTCACTGTGGGCTAGCAATGATTGCTGGCTTTGTGCCGTAGGTTGGCATTAGCCAACCTGCTTGACATGACCATTATGAGCAGAGTTGCTTCTCAATTGCGTAAAAGCACGCTTGGCCTCACAAGCTAGTTGCAAACCTGAAAGCCAGGGAACCATACATCCAACATGATAGCCTAACACTGCAAGAAAGAAAACCTGTTCTAATCCGTCTGTGTATGACCTAACAAAGTGAGAAAACAAGCACAGCTACCAAAGCATGACTGGTTGCGCACACAGAGCTATCAGAGAAGGGCAGGTGTCAAGCGCACGCACACACAAACACACACACACAGACACACACACGCACACACATATGCGCGCACGCACACACACACACACACACGTCAGAGCACATCATGTATTGAGCAGACATGGCAGGCATTAAGTGAACACACTCAGCACCTGTGCTCCACCTGAACTGTAAAGGCAGGCTGCCCAGGGAAAGTGTTCAGCAAGAAAGGGCAAATACTCTCGTTGCAGAGGCTCTCACCTAACCAAATGAAAGCATCTGGGGTCTTCTGCAGTCGTTTTGACAGCACCTCCACAAGCGTTGCAAAGCGCCAAGACCTGCGAGCATTCTTTAGAACTGATCCAGTGAGTGAAATTGTGATCCCAGCTTGGATGAATGCTGTACATGTATAGTACAGCTCAAAGCGTGATAACTGGTGCAAACCATTGCCAGGATGCTGCAGGTTTTACGACAGAAGGTTGGAAAGATGATGATGTGAATCCACAAGGGCCAGAACCTAGCGCAGCAAACTTGAATGACGAAGCGACTTAGCAACTTTGCACTCTGAGAACCATGTCGAAATGTTGCAGGTAGCTCATTGGCAAAGGACATTACTTTTTTAAGCTGCTTCATGCTACACAGCAAGGATGGGGAGTTTGGTTAAGTCGTGGGGTGGATCCACACATACCTTCTGCTTACCCTTTACCAGGTCAGCCTTCAACCTGCTTATCAATTATTAGCTCGTGTTATCACTGCCCCACATGCTTAATTGTTAAAGTTACGCACCAAGTATGAGAGACCATATACTGAGGAGGCCCAACATTGTCTGGCTCAATGATGTCCACATATCTGCACTTGTGGGCACGCGTGCTAGGGATCACAACCTTGGCACAGACCTCCGCTGTTGTGGCCTCGGGCCCTAGCTCCTGCTCAACTGTAGCTTTTGCCCGAGAGACCAGCCAGCTCATGCGAATGCCACATTCAGCCACAGGCACGCTTCGGCAGGATGCCTTGGAACATTTTGTAGGTGCGGATGCACCTGGAGCATGAACCACCTGTGATGGAAGCGATGCATGTGTCAGTGTTTTTTTTCTGACCATTGCAGCTTAATGGTTACACAGGGTGCTCAAACCAAACAATAGTGTAGCAAGGCCTTTGTACGTTTTTGCCAGATTCAAGCCTGTGCCTAAGTTTTGGCAGGTAAAAGGGGGGGGGGGGCTAGAGAATAAGATGGTAAACCAGCATGCAAACCCTTTTATGTCCCTAGGTATAAGTGTGTTTGCCTCCAACAGCACAAACATCAGTTCAGTGCTCCCTCTCTATCTCAAAAGTCTTTCCCACACAACCTGCTTGTGTCTCCTAATGTCGACCATTATGCCTACGCCCCAGCTCCTGCCACACTTCTTTCTCCTTTGCTGCTGCTCCTCAACACCACCTTTACTCGGATGAGGGTGGGGGTCAATACACTTAACCCCAGTCGCCAATGGCTCAATACCCAAAACCATTTCGAATGAATAGCTACTAAATTAATAGCCACAGGGATTTTAGTGTTGCAAAGTGGCTATGCAGGGTACACAGCGACGCCCTGCCGGGAATTGCCGCGTCTAATGTAAACCTTTTTTTGCGTAGCTTGATGGCGACGTGTCGCTCTTAAAAGGAACACTGGCATGTGTGTGCGCGTGTGTGTATATGTGTGTGTGTGTGTGTGTGTGTGTGTGTGTGTGTGTGTGTGTGTGTGTGTGTGTGTGTGTGTGTGTGTGTGTGCGCGCGCGCGCGTAGGGCTGCAAATGTGGGAGCCATGTGAAATGCAGGTCTGCTGTAGTATAGGACATAGCTTTTACTGCTAAGTATCACAAGCATAGCTTTCATGCACCAAAGTAACAGAAGCGGTTGCTGTTGCAACTGAATTGAAATGCCATTTTGGTAGTTATCAAGTTCAGACAAACTGCTTGTTGCAAGAAAAAGCAAGTGTAGCAGTGCTGCAAATTATTACAAGCACTAGCTGGACCTCGGTCTTGCGTATTCTGAAGAGGTTTCAATGTGGCATAGAAGAAAAATGCCCACATTGAAACCTCACACGGTGACCCGCTTAACTGAAGTATTTGTAGCATGTTCTACATGTTCTACATGTTCTGCATGCTCAGAGCATGCTGTGGGGCTTACAACGCAGCAGGAAAACTAAAAGACACTGCTTGTGAGGATGACCACTACAAGAAGAGCAAACAGCTATCAGAGATTATCAGCTGTCAGAGGTTGCATGGGGCTTTGCCCAGAATGCGGATTGCCTGCTTAAATGCTAGTGTTTGGACCTAAAACGTTAAAAATCAGCAAAGCGACCCGGGGGTGGTGCGTTGGGGAGGTCACCTTACCCATGGGTGAGGGGTACCCTAGGGTAGGAATTACAGGCCTGTTTGAGCAGCGTTGCTTTCACCCCTGGTGCATCCCCCTGTGACCAGAAGGCATCAACGGTTGCAACTATTGTGTAATTGTTGCCCATTCTAAGCTTTGTATTGAGCCTAAAATTAAGCCGAGCGGTGCCCCCTGCGCCAAAGGCGTGGCTTATTTGTGAGGTGCTCCTTTCCTTTACACGCTTATGCTACATTCTTACTCCCCCTTGTAGAGCAGTTTCAAGCTATCTACACATTTCGCAAATGCCAAATGGTCGAGAAAGTCGAGTAACGGCGGGAATGGCCCGACATGTTTGTTGAAACTTTTTGCCAGGAAGGGGGAAGTCTGCTCACGAGGACGACGAGCCTCATAGCAAGCTATGCTTTTGATGCCGAAATTGAATAGCAAAATGAATATGATGCATTATTGCACAACTACAATTGCGTACCTGTACAGCACTTGCGTCAGGCACTGAGCTTGAACAGCCCATAAGAGCTTGCAAATCCTTGGATCCCAGCCGGCCTGGTCCCTGGAAACCAAGTGGCATGCAAGGGATACCATGATGCGGCTAGTACAGCTTACAGCAGGAGCCTGCAAGATACTTATGCATCACTACTATGAATCCATGAGGTAAGGAGGTCTCATGGTGGAGGGGTTAAGGAGATGGTGGAGGTGGGGGTGAGAGGAGGTGGGTATGTTTGTAACCGCTTTTTTAAAATTATGGTTGCACCATATGTTACCTCTCAGAACCTTGCTTGCAAGCAAATGCTGCGTCGCTGGGTGGTCCTGCTTGGCTTGCACCGGCAAGGGTTAAGATTTAGAACAAAACAAAGGAAATTATATCTTCGCTTTACAACTTTGATAGAATTAAAATGATAATAATTTGATATCGGTAAATCGTATCAGTGAGCTGTCTGGAAAAAAGGGTGGCGTTTCTAGTGGGCAAACTTTGATTGAACGTATACGTATGTTCATGCTGCTGTTTGTTAGCGTTGCAACAACTTGAGGTTGCAATCTGAGTGTCCTGAATCCAACACTGAGGTTAGTATTAACAGACCCTGCTTCAATATAATGCCTTTTCCACTTGACCTGCTTGCAGGAGGGGAATACTTAGCAATAAAGAAGAGATTGCATCCAAATACAAGAGTGCGTGCTGAAGAGTTCGAGGACGATTTCATGTAAATACCGATTGAGTTTTTTCTGGTGCAGCCCTCTGAAATTTGCGTACTGGCATAGGCTGGCTTGACAGTAAAGGAAGAAACCGCATTGTGTGTTCACACATTCCTGCGTAGGGCGTAGGGCGGATGCTCATTTCACAAGGTTTACAAGAAAAAAGGCCTTTAGTCAAGAAACATGACTTTTGATAAAGTAAAACAAGTTCATGAAGGAAAAGATGACTTTAATTGTTGAGCTCCTTTAAAACCCTCAGTATGTTTAATTGCAAATGTTTGCAATAGAATCGGTTTTATCTCTATTTGGCACAGCCCCTGCCCACACAAGTTTTTGGAGAAAGGGTAATCTTTTCTAAACTATAAGGCTCTCAGTTTCTCTAGCAAACCATAGGCCCTAGACACTTCGTGTCCTAGGGTCCAATAGATCTAGATCTATTTCAATTATGTATTCAGCTTCTCACTGGTTGAGGCCTGCTGCCCCCTCTTGCTGGACGTTTTATATTTACTTTGTCCTTCCTGGCAGAGCTTAACAAAGAGAGCTCTCAAGCCTGTCATATCTCACTGCCGGTCACCCCCTTTGTAAACCCCTCATAAAAGTGCCGACAGAATGGTGGGTTTTTGATCTCAGACATTTTTCAAGGTTGATAAGTGAACCCACACAATTATGGAGCACTTTTTCAGATATGCTCTTCAAAAAATCGGTACACCTACACTGCAACACCACAGCACAGAGAGTAACAGCCATGCGTGTTATTAATGTGAGTAATAACAACATAATATAGGAGGTCTGGACATCATCCAAGGTTTCCCACTCTACAACTCTATTAGGAAAGAAAAGAAGGACAAGCCCTAAAAACTTCATGCCAGGCAGGGGCTGTGCCAGGGATTTAAAAACAACTACGCAGATAGTGTGAACACTGCCGGCATAAAAAAAGAGGAATCCTGTTGGTCCCAGTCAGTCCTATTGCAAACCTGCCGGCATAAAAAAAAGGAATCCTGTTGGACCCAGTCAGTCCTATTGCAAACCTTGGGGCCAGGCCCTTCCGACGGATACAATTGCGACGCAATACATCATTAAGAGAAGGAAACGTCAGCAAAAAGGAAACCAAAGTGAACAAGGCATACGGGTTGGCCAGAACAACCAAATAGGGTGCATGTACGGTATTTATGGCAGGGAAAATGGTGTACATGGCATATTGGCAGGGAAATCAATCGCCAACTATACGGTCATATACTGCGTACATATACGGTTCTGGCCAACGCGTCTGATGAGGGTCAGCAGGGAAAGGCCAAAAAAACTGATGCTTCACAAGTGAATGAGTCTATGGTGATAAGGATCGATAGGGGAAAGGCCCAGTAAGACTGTGCTGCTCGCATACGGCAGGGCCCCACCAAAGACGCCTATACTACAATCACAATTAGTTGATACAGTCACAACTCATCATTAGAAAAGAAAAGAAAAACTACGCAGGCAGCAAAACTCACAATTAGTTGATACAGTCACAAGTCATCATTAAGAAAAGAAAAGAAAAACTACGCAGGCAGCAAAACACTCCCTGCATCAACTAAGGAAAAGGAGACACATTGGCCCGAAGTGCCGTGAGTCTCCCCCACCAAATCCATAATATTCACGCTACTCCTTCCATGGTAGTAGTAGCAGCACAAGGAGACCCAGCTCCGGCAGCAGGGAACGTGTCAGCGCATCAGGAAACGATCCAACGAAGCAGGAAACGATCTAGCGCATCAGGAAAGTGTCAGCACATCAGGAAACGATCCAGCGCAGCAGAAAACAATCTAGCGCATCGGGAAAGTGTCAGCACATCAGGAAACAATCCAGCGCATCAGAAAAGTGTCAGCACATCAGGAAACGATCCAGCTCTGGCAGCAGGGAACGTGTCAGCGCATAAAATGTGCTGTAGAAGCTGGGTGCACTGCGTATCTGTGTATTTGGAGTAGAGCTTAAAAAAGTAGGCATATCGACCGACTGAGAGCCTCTGTGAAAAATCCAGTACCTGCTTCCTGACCTGCTTCCTGCCTGTGATGTCACTACATGCGCGTGCATGTTATTGTACACCCAACCTACCACACCTACGTCCTCCTACGCACCTCCTACCACACATGCGGACTCCTGCGCACCTCCTACCACACATGCGGACTCCTACGCACCTCCTACCACACATGCGGACTTCTACGCACCTCCTACCTTACCTACACACCTCCTACCACACCTACACACCTCCTATGCACCTCCTACCACACCTACGCACCTTCTACCACACCTACACACCTCCTATGCACCTCCTACCACACCTACGCACCTTCTACCACACCTACACACCTCCTATGCACCTCCTACGACACCTACGCACCTCCTATGCACCTCCTGCCACACATGCGTCGCACATCTGCTATATATAAAAAGAGAAAAAACACGCAGGCAGTGAAACACCACGCCCCTTATTAAATTAGGAAAAGGAGCCACTTTGGTACCGGGCAACGTAAAACTCTCACCAAAAAAAGAGACGTCTCACAATTGCAATGCCACTGCATCTTACTATCGGCATTCACACATGCCTAGATTACTTATAGATCACACCAATACAGCAGCCTTACAATCCTGGCTTCATTGGCGCTGCAAGAAGAGCAAGAAGCTCCTTCTTCGTACTTGAAAACTCCAAACAGAAAAGAAACTCTACCACTTGAGGTGACACAGACAGCATGAAAAGGTGCTGCTAACCTCACAGAAATTCATGAAGATTAATAGCACGATAAAAGCGTGTCTATACAACATACCTATATGGGTGTAAACCTGGAGAATGTTATGCTGCAAGTTTCCGTGCTTATGTACATTGTACATTGTAACACGGTACCCGGCTAATCCTGCGCACTCATTCACACACACAGTGAATGGGATATACGACCGCAACAGTCTAAAAACACGGCACACCCAGATCACAAACAAATACTCACAGGGCACGGAAGACAGACCCTAGCAGAACCACAGACGTTGCAATCTTTCCCTGCCAGTTTGCAAACACACGCCCACAAGGCATGGGAGACAGACCCTAGCAGGACCACAGACGTTGCAGACTTTCCCTGCCGAACTGCAAACACACGCTCACAGGGCATGGGAGATAGATCCTAGCAGGACCACAGACGTTGCAGACTTTCCCTGCCGAACTGCAAACACACGCTCACAGGGCACGGAAGACAGACCCTAGCAGGACCACAGACGTTGCAATCTTTCCCTGCCAGTTTGCAAACACACGCCCACAAGGCATGGGAGACAGACCCTAGCAGGACCACAGACGTTGCAGACTTTCCCTGCCGAACTGCAAACACACGCTCACAG
>Ga0307947_1003042_pt1 | contig 13519 bp, 11 predicted proteins | sample OrgLakmetagen232_FD_201840 | JGI IMG/M metagenome (GOLD analysis project Ga0307947, IMG submission 201840) | Saline water microbial communities from Organic Lake, Antarctica - #232 | ecosystem: Environmental > Aquatic > Non-marine Saline and Alkaline > Saline | place: Antarctica: Organic Lake...
GGGTGTGGATGTGGGTGTGGATGTGGGTGTGGGTGTGGGTGTGGGTGTGGGTGTGGGTGTGGGTGTGGGTGTGGGTGTGGGTGTGGGTGTGGATGTGGGTGTGGATGTGGGTGTGGGTGTGGGTGTGGACCAGAGACCTTTAGCCTAGAAAGTTTAGGTCCAATCCCACGTAAAGTTTAGGTCTAGACCCACGTACGATGATGTCTAGCCAGCTTTCATTTGCTGCCTGTGTCCATGTACTTTACGCGTTGTGTTATGTTAAGGTGCTGCCACCTCCCCCTGTGAAGGTTACTTGAACCTGGACAGTCGATTTCAGATGTGTCCTAGTATATGGGCTACCCCTTGTGATCTAGTTTAGTTTAGTTTGGATTAAAAAGGCCTCCAGCCTGGCATGGCTGCTCAACCTATAGGTCACAACAAATAGATCAATCAAAAAGATCGACAGCTGCACTTATAAATTGTGATCCAGGTTACTACATAAGGTTGCTATTAGGTAATAAGGTTACTAGATAATAGATCATAGATAAGGTTACGACGTTACAACAGGACAGTGCCACCATTTGCAACTGATTCTTGTTACCGGTTATGTCCCAACTTGGTGTTTCAAGGACTGCAGCTTCTAGGTAATAAGGTTACTAGATAATAGATCATAGATAAGGTTACAACGTTACAACAGGACAGTGCCACCATTTGCAACTGATTATTGTTACCGTTTATGTCCCAAATGTGTTTCAAGGACTGCAGCTACTAGGTAATAAGGTTACTAGATAATAGATCATAGATAAGGTTACGACGTTACAACAGGACAGGACAGTGTGACCATTCACTGACCATTTGCAACTGATTTTTGTTCCCGGTTATGTCCTGAATGTGTTTAAGGTTGCAGCGTGCTTGCAGGATCCACAGGGCGTTGTGGAGGTGCTATGCCAACTTTGCTCCAAACCCAACGAGCGAATAGTTAGGTTTGGCCAGAACCGTATAAGTATATACAGTTTATGTACGGTATTTTTGGCAGCGAAATCACCAAATATACGGTGTATTTATACGGTTCTGGCCAACCCTACGAATAATGCAGCCACACCTCAAGTCAGGCACTCGGGTAATGTGGCAAAGAGTGAAAATTGGGTCCACGTCTGATGTATCTTGAGCTAAGCATTTCAGCACACTGGACTTGCAAACATGATTGTGCAAATACAAGCAGACAAGCGCACTGGACTTGCAAACATGATTGTGCAAACACAAGCATTTCAGCACGCTGGACTTGCAAACATGATTGTGCAAATACAAGCAGACAAGCGCACTGGACTTGCAAACATGATTGTGCAAATACAAGCAGACAAACCCACCACGGCGTACACATGGTATATCACGACGATGATTGACGAGACCAGCACCAGCAACAGTTGATACACAAGGCCCACAACCACACTTAAGCTGCGAGTAGATGGTCAGGGAACAGGGGGAAAATGGGAGGGTGTCACTGCGATAGGTTTATTGGCAGGCGCTCAGGGTAAGCACAAGGACTTGATAAGGGCCAAATGTGCACATGTGTGCTAGAACGCAAGCTGCCAGGTATTCTGGACAATCCTGATCTTTTTGATTGACAGTCCTGATCTTTTTGATTGACTTTTTTGTCGGGACCTATAGGTTGAGCAGCCATGCCAGGCAGGAGGCCTTAGTGATCCAAACTAAACAAAAACTGGACAATCCTGTTAACACTAGGTAACTGACCGCTTGCTTCTGAGATAGATATACGTAATAATACGCACAAAAAGGGTTGGCAGCCGTATGCCATGTTACAAAAATAGAGTACTGATAGTCACAAAAAAAGAGCCCTGTCAGTCACAACAAAAGATTCCTGTCAGTCAAAAACTGAGCCCTACCGCACGTATTTAGGGTGAACCAGAACTGTATACCTACATCGTATATATGACTGTATTATATTATTTATATAATTGACATGGTGAATTTCAGCTAACACTTCCGTTTAAACACCATGTATACGTATATACGTATAAATGTGTGGTTCCAGCCAACCCTATACACGTGTCGTGCAATTGATGCTGAACACGGTGGCAAAAGTGTATCCACGCTGATGAAGACCAGTGCCCATGCAGGAAGAACTGTGAAGCAGTGCTCATACTGGCTAGCCAGAGCCCCACCAAAGTAGTGAACTACTAGTCGCCCCAAGGGGATGTTGGCCGACAGGGCTACAAAGGTGCTCCCAATCTCTCACAGTTTCCCCTGCTTTATCCACTCATTTTACTTCCTTTTCTGTGGCAGAGGAGTTTCGCTGTAGGTTGCACTCGGTGCCAAAGTCTCATCCTTCCTTTAATTAATGCGGGGAGTGCTTCTCACTGCCTGCTGTGCCGTTCTGTTGCTTTCCTTTTTTTATCCGCTGGTTCAAGAAGTTGACCCAGCGTTCACCCTCTTGTTGCAGTTGCTGAAGTTTAAGTTTAAGCTGTGAAGTTGTTGAAGTTGTTGATGCTGAAAATTAAGGCACAAAAAAGACACTCACAACACAGCAGGCTGAGGCCGATGCCGCCATGCGGCATTCCTGTGCCTTTTCCAATTATCCCAAGTGTAAACCTAAGGATGGATGTTAGTGAAGGCACGTGTTTCCCTACTTGCCCCAGCAGTCGAACAGTCTGTATATAAGCAACTCATCAGAACATGAAGCAAGGACAATTTGACCAGGTAAGTTTCTGGCCACATCTAAATCAACTTATGTGCACATCAAAATGTTTGGTCAGAAGCAAACCTGCCTGCGAACACCGTGTCAATAGCCCCCTTCATTTCATTTACCTTGTCAGCAAAAAGCCGCTGGTGTGAGACCTGCAGTTAAAGATAGGCACGCACGTATATGAAGGTTGTAAGAAAAAATGAATACGGCTGCTCATCTGCTCAGTACGACCTTGCGGGTTCAAGTTGGCTTTAATGCAACATGAAGCTGCCTGTTGGTATCAGACACAGGCAATACAATGCGCATGGAAATTGCTTTGGTGGTTTAAAGCCTGTTTGGTGCAGCGCGTTGAACAGTTACACCTGTTTTTGCCTCTACGCGCTACTGCATATAATAGGATTATTATTGAGCAACAGAGCAGCAGGGCCTTGGGCTGGTAGTGCATTGTGGTTTACAAATTGAACGGTGAAAACTCACGGGGGTGTCTATGAATAGCGGTAGTATTCTGGGGGGCCTGTCAACCGACATGTGTTGAGGGCAGCGCCAGGTCAATCTCTGCAGCAGTCCTGTTTGACCCTCATTGTTGTGGATACCAGAGCCATGTATGTTTCTATGGAAGTCTTGCGACCAAGAGGGACTGAGAGGCTGTAGTTGTGTCGGGGAACGACCTGAGCTTAACGAGGAGTATCACCCATATTAGAAGGATTGTGAGCCACAGTAAGACAGCCTTGCTTTGCATCTAACGCAGATTGATGTATGTTAACATTAAAGCTACACAGCTAGAGTCCATATTGTACAGCTAAAATCCCTTTTGTACTGCGTTTGTCATTTGTTCATGCAATGCGTGCAAAGCGTGTACAATTATTTATAATAAATATTTGTGTAACTGTTTCGAACAATGGTCGACGAATCAGCTAGCACGAGCCCCTTGCAAGCTCCAGATAGCACAGCAGCAGAGCCAAGCACCTCAGGAAATGCAGCTATCCAAGAGCAGCCCACCTTGAGCGCTGGAGATGCTATAGCAGGCAAAAAGAAGAAGAAATTTGACCCTATAGAACTGCGTGAGTGCGCGCTGGCTGCATGAACGTGCATGCGCTTTTTAATGCTCATTGCGTGTTTCTTCTTCTACGCTTTCCTTCACCTTTACGCTCTTGCACCTAATAACTGGATCCATGCAAAAATTGTGTCTCGTACTTGCATTCACAGCGCACCCCATGCGAATCGTGCAAGAGGATTTCATGAACAACTGTTTTATCAAGAGTGCTTTGAGTGGGGCCATGGGAGGTTTAGCAGGGGGAGCCTTTGGTCTGTTCACAGCCAGTATAGAGAACAGTGGGGGGGTGAGTGGCACACACGTTTTGGCGTTTTGAAGGTGCCAAGGAGGCACTCTTATTTGTGTGCTCGCATCACAACTATTTGCTTCCTCTGATGCACCATTGACTGATTTTGCACTTTGTTCACGATGGCGTCTGCTGCTGATCGTGTGTGCGTGTGTGTGCGCTTGTGCAGCCAACGGAGGTGCTGCCGCCAGAGGCACGTGATAAGCCGACGCGAGTGGTGCTACGAGAGATGGTGAAAAACATGAAGGACAAGAGTGTGTGAGTACAAAGTTTGCAAGAAAAACATGAAGGACACGAGCGTGTGTGTACAGGAGCCAGTGCTGATGCTGGAGCCAGATGCTGATGCCTGCTGTTGTGCACATTGTAGGGTGTGCTCAGTGTACCTGGTAGTGCTCAGTGCACCTTGTAGGGTGTGCTCAGTGTACCTTGTAGTGCTCAGTGCACCTTGTAGTGCTCAGTGCACCTGGCAGTGCTCAGCGCACCTTGCAGTGCTCAGTGCGCCTTGCAGTGCTCAGTGCGCCTTGCTCAGTGCACCTTGTAGTGCTCAGTGTACCTTGTAGTGCTCAGTGTACCTTGTAGTGCTCAGTGTACCGCCTTGCAGTGCTCAGTGCGCCTTGCTCAGTGCACCTTGTAGTGCTCAGTGCACCTTGTAGTGCTCAGTGCACCTTGTAGGGTGTGCTCAGTGCACCTTGTAGGGTGTGCTCAGTGTACCTTGTAGGGTGTGCTCAGTGTACCTTGTAGTGCTCAGTGCACCTTGCAGTGCTCAGTGCACCTTGCAATGCTCAGTGCACCTTGCAGTGCTCAGTGCACCTTGCAGTGCTCAGTGCGCCTTGCAGTGCTCAGTGCGCCTTGCAGTGCACCTTGTATGGTGTGCTCACTCAGTGCATGAGAATTTTGATGTGGTTGCACTTTTTTTTGCTTTGTGTGGAGTGCTTTGTGTGGCGGGGAGTGGTGTATAATCTTGATCTTAGTTAGGCCGACAAAAAATGAAGAGGAAGAGCAGGGCTGAAAGCCTGAAAAACTGAAACTTGTCAACGGTTGGCAACGCACCACTTTGTTGACGTGCCCTGAATGCTTCACACTTGCACACACGCACAGACCAATTAATCCCAAAGCTTTCATTTATACGAAGCCACCTAACCCCTTCACGCATTTGCTCTGCTAACTTCATTAGCAATTTGCTTGTTTGATACGAAGAAGCACAACAGCTGGGTGCACGGAGTGTTGTAATGGAAGAAGAGAAGACTAGGCAGGCCTTCATGCTGAGCTCATTGCCAGCAAAGCCTCTTCATTTATATTTGGCAGGCAAGGACTTTGAAGAATTGCTGAAAGAAAGAGCCATTTAGCCGTTCGGTACTCTACAAAGCCCTACTTGGACAGAAAATAGTATTCATGCGCGCACACACACACACACACACACATACACACACACACACAGACTGCAACCCATGACAATCAGACGTTTGCAAAACACCCTGCCCTCTCTCCTTTTTAATGTGTGCGCCACAGATCATACGCGAAAGGGTTTGCCTACTTTGGGGCGCTGTATTCATTCAACGAGTGTGTGATAGAGAAATACCGGGCAAAGCATGACAAGTACAATCCCATGTTTGCGGGGTGTGCCACCGGGGGGATGATGGCCTATGGAGGTACGTGCGATGTGTATGTGTGTGTGTGTGTGTGTTTGTGTGTGTACGTATGTGTGGAAGCTTGCGTGTGGGTGTGGGTGTGTGGTGTGTGTGTGTGTGTGTGTGTGTGTGCGCGCGCGTGCGTGTGCGTGTGGGTGTGGGTGTGGGTGTAAGCTTGCGTGTGGGCATGGGCGTGGGTGTGGGTGGGTAGTGGGTGGGTGGGTGAGTGTGGATATCAAGAACAAGCGGCCATTATTGAATTGACTACTGCAAAGGTGCTTAACCCATGAGGTGCTTAACCCATGAGGTGCTTAACCCATGAGGCGCTTAACCCATGAGGTGCATAACCCATAAGGTGTTCTCACTTCTCACTCCTACCTACGATCCTCCCTATCGGCCTAAGGCAAACGTTGGAAGTGGGTTTTCGGGGGGGAGGGTGGAGGGTGTACAGCCAGCTGCAATGAATTGAGCAGGATTCATTAGACCCCCACATGGTATTCATATATGCGGCATACGTGAATACCCTGTAAGGGCGTATGCGGTGTACTGTAAACTGTATGTACACTGCGGTGTACATATATGCATAGGGTTGGCCAGAACCATATATATATACGGTGTGTATACGATGCTTTTTGCAGAAATTCCATCGATTATAATGTCATATACAGCGTATATACTTTTATGTAAATACGGTTCTGGCCAACCCTATGCATATTATGTATGTACACGTTGTGTTAAATCATGTACCTATACGTGTACATAGTCCTGGATAACTGCGGGAATGAGCAATGCTCAGCATGGGAGGTACATACGATGCAATCCATACACCATCAAACCTCAATCCTTAATATTTTCATCCTATGGGGGTGCGATGGAATTTCTTGAACCAGTCAGGGTATACCCCTTTTCACCGGTATAGGGGTACATTCAGGTGCGCAATTTGCTCCATATGCCAGCTTGCTCCATATGTAAGGTTGGCCAGAACCATATATATACGGTGTATATACGGTATTATTGGCAGGTAAATCAAGAAATATATGGTCATACACGGTGTATATATACGGTTCTGGCCAACCCTATCCATATGCCACCATAAGAGGCTCTATATAAACTGTGTGTGAAAATAAATTTGTTACCTCTCCAGCCATGAACACCATACGTACGTGTCTCTTGTAAACCATATAAGTAGGGTTGGCCAGAACCATATATATACGGTGTATATACGGTTTTTTTGGCAGGGAAATCACCAAATATACGGTCATATACGGTGTATATACACGGTTCTGGCCAACCCTACATATAAGAAACCTTTACAAGAATAGTTGAGGAGAAGTCCACCTTGGTTGTTTGGACACACCCGGCATGTAAAAGGAAAGAGAAACTACGCAGACAGTGAACACCACTGCTTAAGGAAAAGAAAGCCGCTTTGGTACTGCATGCCGTAAAACTCTTGTATCAGCAGACCAAAACGGCTTTGTCAGAAAAGAATTAATCGATTAGCTGAATGTGCATGGCGAAGGATTTTTATGTTTATGAGGATTATGCCGTAGTCTGGGAGCAAATGTTTAGGGATTTAGGGATTGCCAGCAAAAAATTACGCCGTACACAGGAGGATTTTTAATTTTTCTTGGACGACACGTTTTCTTTTTAGGGTGGACACCCCTGAGGGACCACCCACCCCCCAAACCTCCCTTCCAGTGTCCCCACCCAAACAAAAAGGGTACCGATCTGCTCCTTTTTGAATTCTGCATCCATCTGCATACTCATCAAGACCTAAAACTGTAAGGTATCTAAATGACAAGGGCCTCGCGAAGCTCGCATTGTAATTAATTAATTCAATTTAAACATGAACGGGGACAGGCCGGGAAAGTCTCCCAAGCCGCCCCTCAAGGCCCCCAAGGTGGACAAACAGCTTGGGAGGCTGGCCCTCTATTGGGGAGGAAGGACCAAGAGAAGGGCGCCTTCATTCCCTTCACATGTGCACGCACGCACACGTACCCGCATGCACACACACATACACACACATACACTTCTACGTGCATGCACACACGTACACGCATGCACACATGTACGCGCGCACACACACACAAAAGTACACAACACACGCACACATGTACGTACGCAATCGTATACACACGCACGCACGTACACAACGCACGCACATGCACACACATACGTGCACGCACACAAACAAACACACACGTAAGCGCACGCATGCACACGTACGCACGCATGCGCACGTACGTGTGCGCGCACACACACACACACACACACACACACACACACACACACACACACACACACACGTACCTGCATGCACACACACACATGTATGGTGTATGGGACATGTATACATATGTATACACACACACTTACGTACACACGTATGCGCATACACACACGCACACACACATACACACAAGTACACAATGCATGAACGCAGTAGGTACACAACCGTACACACACGCACGTACACAACGCACGCTCACACGTACGTGCACGCACACACACACACACACACACACACACACACACACACACACACACACACACACACACACACACACACGTACGCACATAAACACGCACGTACGCGCACGCACGCACACATGCGCACGCACGCATACGTACGCGCACACGCGCGTGCATACGCATGTAGGTGCAGCTCATAGGGCCAGAAGGCCCTCGCATAGGCTCGCTTTGTGTTTTTTAGTTATGTGTTGCCCCCCTCGCATTGCTCGCATTGAGGCTTTTAATTGGGTTTTTTCAAACCTCGGATTGGTCACGGTACCCTACGGTATATTTAAAATTCCGTGGATGTGTCCCAGAAAAAAACTGGAACCCCCCGCAAAAAAACTAAAAACCCGTTGGGGGACCCCCCCCCCCCAATTCGACCCATATATATACCAATCGATAGCTCTTGACGTCAGGATTCCGAATTTAAACTTTTTAATCGATTTGACAGGTGTCGTCCAAAAGTTATGCTTCCTGCAGCCTCCTGCCGTACATAATATGTAATATCTAGCCATATTTAGACATTCCTGCCACATCCTCCTTTTCCATCGGCTGGCTAATTCACCAAATGTATGACTTCTAATTTCCTTGTCAAACACGACTTCAAAAGAGCAGGCAATCCTTCATCTTGTTCATAACGTTCAACAAATGCACGTCAGGAACAAAAAATAGGCGTACAGCGTGAGGGATATGTGCAGGAGAGGGCTGTGAAATAATAATAATGAAAAAACAAGGCATACAGCATACAGCGTGAGGGATCTGTGCAGGAGAGGGCTGTGAAATAATAATAATGAAATAATAAGGCGTACAGCTTGAGGGATCTGTGCAGGAGAGGGCTGTGAAATAATAATAATAATGAAAAAATAATAATGAAATAATAAGGCGTACAGCTTGAGGGATGTGTGCAGGAGAGGGCAGTGAAGTAATACTTCCTGTTATCGACTCTCATCAGGAGCCGGTTTCAGGCCAAGCCTGCAACCCTCCTGATCCCCATTGGTTTTTCCTTTCCTTTTTGCGGTGGAGGAGCTTTACGGTACTCGGTACCAAAGTGGCTCCTTTTCCTTAATTAATGTGGGGAGTGGTTTTCACTGCCTGCGTAGTTTTTCTTTTTCTTTCTATCCCCAACAACATACAGCCGTTTTTAATTTTGTATTAATACATTGTATTAGCACATTAAAGCACGCACAAAAATTCACATTAACACACATACACACACGCACACGGACGCACGCACAAACATTCACACTCATCCACCCTTTCTGTGCTTGCAGCGGGACCCAAGGCCATGTGCTTCGGCTGTGTTAGTGTAGGCGCCTTCAGTGCGGCTATAGAACACTTTTTGGAGTTGCATTGAAAAAGTTTATATTATAATTAGTGTAGAACTCTTGTCAAGGTGCATGGGGAGTGCTTATCACTGCCAGTGCCTGTGTAGATTTTCTTTTTCTTTTTTTCAGGCTCGACTTGTCAACCTCAATATTGCCATGTGACTACTTTCCTATTTCTTACCTACGAGGAGACTGCTACGCAGGCAGCAAAAAAATTCCCTACTTCATTTATGGAAAAGGAGCCAACTTCATATCGAGTACCGTAAACACACCTGTCACGACAAATCATGGTACCAGCTTAAGCATGGATTGCAAGTATGAGCCATAAAAGGTGTGTTTAATGTCTCCTCCCTCTTCACGCGAGAAGGAAGCGACGGCTCAAGCAACGCCCAAGAGGAGATGGCTCAAACAAGTCTGAGAAAAGAGCGATTTTGTTACAAGAGGACCATATAAACTGGCCAAACAACCAAATAACCATAAAACCGTTGCTCACATTATTAATTTAGGGAAAATCACACGATTCGTCCATGCCATTGATTGAGCATGACACGCACACCCCACCACCAAAGAAGAAATAAGATCAATGAGCGTCAGGAGAGTTGCGGGTTTGACCTGACACTGGCTCCTGATGAGAGTTGGTAGTGGTACTGGAAAGAGCACGTCTGGTATGGACGAGTAAAGCAACATAGTTGACAGAAAGCAGATGGAGCTTGGAAGCAAGTGTTCTTTTAGAGTCACGACCTAGCTTCTTCTTAACAGGCTCCAACCAGGTAGTGTGTGATTTTCAGCACCCCTATAGAGGCATCCACTCCCAGAAGGATGGTGTGAAGGGGGGGGGAGGAATGTTGGAGATCTTTGGCGGATCCTGTGCTCCAGCTGGTTCTGGAGTCTAGTGTCCTTGCAGTATTTGATCTCAATGAGGTGGATGTCACGTTATAGTATGTCGAGACCGTCAGGTCGGTGCAGTCAGGGGGTGATTGCTCTGGCTGCCGGTGGCTGACGTAGCTGCTGATGGCTGCTGGTGCGGCTGAGGTGCTCCCACCAGCCAGTTTCGCTTTTTCAGCCAGCCAGTTTTGCCCCCTGCCACTCCATAGAACCCACCCCCCTCCGTTAATCAGAATGTTGCTTTCTAGTTTTTGCGGAGATGGAAGCAACCAACACAGCATCTGGACGGCTGGAGAACACGTGTTTTGTCCAAGAACAAGCGAGGTGAATGAAGTCACTTCGGTTTGATCCGTTCCAGCTGTTTATGTTATTGGTTACAGTGTTATTCTTTACTCCATGCCGGAGGAATTGTTTACACCATAGTGTTATATACTTACAATAGGTTATAACCTGCCATATTGCCCATGGTTCCAACAGCTGTGACCTCCACGCAGGTTGCTTGGCTGATCGGCAAATTTGACTGGTCTTAGCCAGCCATTTAAAAATCCCCCCTGGCCCCTTCTTTGTAATCCTCTATACCTTTTTCCTATCGGGATTACACAGCAGCGCTTTGGAACACATAGACCTGAGGGCCACCCCCAATTGTTGCCATTGTAGACACTGCCCTTATGGTACTCAGAGACAGCTTCATAAGGATGCAAAACTTGTGTATACTCACCACCTACACAGCAGAAACATAAGTTTAGTTTGGATTACAACGGCCTCTTAAAAACATAATAAGAAGTCCATGGCAAATGAGAGAGAACAGCTATTCTACCTACCTATAAGACGCGTTCCTTGAAGGATAAAAAGAAAAAGAACGCAGAATGACCTAATATTGAAGAACAGAACTTTCACAGTGACACACTTCCCTGTTTGAAAAATACCATAATTAGAGCAAAATGAAGACGGTCACGGCAAGTTGATTGCGTACTTTGAAGCAAGAACCACAGCAAGATTGTGAGCAACATAAGAGCGACAAAAAGCGCCCAAAACGAGAAATATAGTGTGGCAGCCACAACAGACAAGGTGCAAGTGTGGATGCTTCGCCACACAAGCCCCCTGAAACACATTGATGTCAAATGGTTGGGGGGTCGCCTGGTGCGGGCACCTATGTAGTCCCTCCCTCTGTAATAATAAAAATAATCAGGGTTGGCCAGAACCATACACTTATAGGTACATACGGGGTATTTACTGTATTTTGGCAAGGAGATCACGATACACACGGTCATATACAGTGTGTATATACGGTTCTGGCCAACCCTAAAACTATTAAATATTGTAGGCAAGCGGTGATGACAGCCCAAGTACGGATCAAGGACGCAAAAACTTTGCTGTTGGACAGCACAGAGCTACCAGGCGGATTCCAGCCAGCGACCCCGTGTGTGTGTGTGTGTGTGTGTGTGTGTGTGTGTGTGTGTGTGTGTGTGTGTGTGTGTATGTATATATGTATATGTGTGTGTGTGTGTGTGTGTGTGTGTGTGTAAAGGTCTGGCCTGACCACGGACCACTAAGCTTCCAGGGCAGCCACCCTTATTCATCAGAGCGGCTACCCACAATCAAACTGTGTTAATACCATAGGTGTATGATTTTAGCACCCAATGACATGCAATGCAATAATAACCAGCACTGAAGGCCTGCACGGTGCGTGACCTCGTTCACAATATCTCAACCTCACTGAGAAGGGAGGGAAGGCGACGCCAAATACCAGAAACCTCTGAGATCAAGCTTTGGTCAAGCTTTAGTGTCGAACCTTAGTGTCAAACTGTAGGGTGTGTGTCGCCAAGTAACGCTTTGGCAGTGCTCCCTCCAAACGTCGACAAAAATCGCATGATGACGGGCTCCATAGTTTCTACATCCACCTGCAGTTGCACATAGAAGAGAGGCAGCTTGAGTCAAAATCAGAAGAACTTAAAAAGAATAGATGAAGGCGGCTTAGCTCGCATGATGATGGGCTCCTTAGTTTCTACATCCACCTGCAGTCGCACATAGAAGAGAGGCGGCTTAAGTCAAAACCAGAAGAACTTAGAAGAATATAGATGAAGGCGGCTTAGCTCGCATGATGATGGGCTCCATAGTTTCTACATCCACCTGCAGTCGCACATAGATGAGAGGCGGCTTAAGTCAAAACCAGAAGAACATAGAAAAAAAAGATGAAGGCGGCTTAGCTCGCATGATAATGGGCTCCATAGTTTCTACATCCACCTGCAGTAGCACATAGATGAGAGGCAGCTTAAGTCAAAACCAGAAGAACTTAGAAGAATATAGATGAAGGCGGCTTAGCTCGCATGATGATGGGCTCCATAGTTTCTACATCCACCTGCAGTCGCACATAGAAGGGAGGCGGCTTAAGTCAAAACCAGAAGAACTTAGAAGAGCATATGAAGGCTTAAATTAAAACCAGGAAGCCGGTATTCAACGGGACGGTGGTTACACTGCACTTCACATGTGCTTTTATAAGCACTGGCACATTCATCAAGCACTCTTTTGCTGCGCACTTCACAGGCGCTTTTAGGCACGTGGCACATTTAATGATTATTCTTTCGCTACGCACTCCTCAGGCACTTAAATGAGCACTTGCTCATTCATTAAAAGTCCTCCTATCATAAACACACAATCAATAGCACGCATGCACTAATCAAATAATCAAATGTCCTTGGTCGATCTCTCTTTTTCACCTACCAAGATACCTTACTCTCTACATGTGAAACATACATAAGTAAAGTACAATTACTTATCGCTCATTCATCTGGTAAACCATTTTGGGCCGCTACGCTACAACATGTTGGCAGCTCTTTTTGGTACAACATGTTGGCAGCAACACACACTGTTGGCAGCAACATGTTGGCAGCAACACACACTGTTGGCAGCAACACACACTGTTGGCAGCAACACACACTGTTGGCAGCAACACACACTATTGGCAGCAACACACACTGTTGGCAGCAACACACACTGTTGGCAGCAAGACACACTGTTGGCAGCAGCACACACTGTTGGCAGCAACACACACTATTGGCAGCAACACACACTGTTGGCAGCAACACACACTGTTGGCAGCAACACACACTGTTGGCAGCAACACACACTGTTGGCAGCAACACA
>Ga0307947_1003045_pt1 | contig 13509 bp, 8 predicted proteins | sample OrgLakmetagen232_FD_201840 | JGI IMG/M metagenome (GOLD analysis project Ga0307947, IMG submission 201840) | Saline water microbial communities from Organic Lake, Antarctica - #232 | ecosystem: Environmental > Aquatic > Non-marine Saline and Alkaline > Saline | place: Antarctica: Organic Lake...
ACGGTGTATATACGGCATGTAAATGACCAAATATACGGTCATATACGGTGTATATATACGGTTTCGGCCAACCCTACACATGTGGGTGTTACCCAACTTACTTGAGTGTTTACACCCTTAGCCTTGACCCAGAGCAAGATAGCTGCCAGCTGTACGTAAGGCAAGCCGCGCACGGAAGCACACTCTGAGGATCTTCCTGCATACACATAGGTTGGCCAGAACCATACATTTATAGGTATGTACGGTGTATATACGGTATTTTTGGCAGGGAAATCACCATACATACGGTCATATACGGTGTGTATATAAGGTTCTAGCCAACCCTACATATATGCAACAGCACATGCAGAGCTATTGCTGCTGAGCTATCCAAAACAATAAGGGGCAAATAAAGCTGCACATACGAGAGGGGCAAGTAAAGCTGCACACACGAAAGGGGCAAGTAAAGCTGCACATTAGGGGCAAGTAAAGCTGCACAAACGAAAGGGGCAAGTAAAGCTGCACACACGAAAGCGCGCTCTGAAGCTTTCCTGCGCAGCGCAAATGAAGTGCTTATTGTTCTGCTTGAAAAAAGGTAGGGTGGGTGTGTTCAGCAGCCCACACAGAAGCAAACTCTGCGGTGCTTGGGCGATTTACTTACAGAGGAGGAACATGACTGTTGAGAGGAGGAAAACCAAAAGACACTGGATCTAACTAACTGCTAGCCTGCCTGATACCTAACATACTCTGGTTTTTTTGCTGTAAAATTAACAGTATGTTGAGCTGTGCACACCAGAGCACATTTTTTGGCCCTTGCTGCAGCAAAAGGAAGTTGTTTTGGGAAGACTAAGATGACTTGACTTGGCGATACGCCGGTGGGAAATAGGATGATGTGATTCAAAAAAGACTTAGTCTGATACCTAAGAAACAATGAGTAATTTTTGACTTTAATTCTTGTCTCTGCAACGTTTATAGTTCAGCAGAGCAGTGCTGAGTGGCCAGGCCACGCACAGAAAGCAACAACTTTCCACTAAAATAACTTTGCGTCGCCACTTGGCCCTTAACACAGGAACCAAGCAATTGAAGACCATCCTAACAGAAGACCCCGCCTTCTGTCTGCAGTCATAAGGCAGCAGTTGGGGTTGCTAGACCATCCTGGTACAAGACCATCATACTTATGCTTGCGTCACAGTGCCAGACTTACGCGTTAATTTAATTTAAGGGTGGCACAAATCAAACACTGGAATCAAGTTGCAGAGACGCACGCTCTGATGGACTACTTTCTGCAGAGCAACAAACATGCTGTGTAGAAATCCAGGCTATAAACAAACAACCATCATGTAGGAGCAAAGCATTTGTTAGCTAAAGCACCACTTAAGTTGGATAGGTTTATCACCCGTGGCCTCTGAACAACACTGTAAACACTCGCACCTGTCAGGAGGTCGTGGAGATCAGAGGGAAAAGGCCCAAGCTGTCCTTGGATGTGGTTGTAGTACGCCGAGCCGAAAGCATCAAGGGGCACAGCAAAGGAAGCATCCACCTGTGCCCCGAAAGATTTCATTAACACAGGTTACAATTCTTGTGTTGGAGCTCCCTTCATATTCATTGTATGAGATGCACCGGTAAACCGATAAACCGGTTTATTGTCTGCATCTCTTGCAGTCCGATGCTTTGCACATGTAAACCCACCGGCACTGAGCAGACAGGTGAATGAACGGTCTCGGAACTGGCAAAAAGTCCTCTCAGCCCCTTTTTTGTAAGCATGCATGCATGGAGCTCAGCCTCCAGCTCCCACGCAATCGCTGACATAAGCTGCTCAGGACACGGCACGCGCAGACCTGCGCTGCATTTTCTCAGAGCAGCCTGTGCACTTGCCCTTCTGTGGGTTTTGCGCATGCTTGGCAACAAAGTTGCCTTAGGGTTTAGGGCAATAAACCCTTGAGATGGCAACATGCAAGTTAGACTTCTTGTCAAGACAGCGAGGAGTTGTTTCAGATACTTATATTATACAGCTTTTATAATATTTTGGACTCCTTAAAATGGGGTACCACACTTCGGCTGGCTGTCGCTTGATTTCACTTTTTTCATGTAGAATTGAATTTAAAGCACGAGGAATTCCGCTACCCCTGCGCCTAATCCCAGAGGGGGTTATCTGGGCAAAATTCCAAAACATGCTCCTTTTTGGTGCAGCTTCTCACACGTCCCTTCATCAACTTGGACCCAATTATACTGATGCTGATTTTATAAGCTACCCGAGCATGTGCTCAGATTTAGACAAGTCGCCCTGCGTACAGAATGACAGGTCTAAAACACGTCGTGCACCTACACCTGCTAGAGCTGGATGCTTTCCAGGGGGATTGGCACATTAATTTGCACATCTCGCCACTCATTCTGTTTGCCCCATTATGCAATGATCTTTATTTACTCTTAGGACTTCAAAACATCAAAAATCACTCAGTTTGGATGGTGCGCTGGCTAATCAGATACAGCATATGGCTGCTCAAAAAGTAGGGCTCACACCGCGGCTGCTGAGGCAGGTGGCCCTAGCTGGTACGTTTCAAGCTCAGCTGCACTGGAATTTACATATCAGAGCTGAGCTTGAAACGTACCACTTAGGGCCACCTGCCCTGGGAGCATGCAAAAACCGTACCATTTTTGGCCTGAGATAACTCCCTCTGCCCTAATCCCCTAGGTTAGGATGTAGGGCTAGGGTTCGGGTTTAGGGTTATCCTACCCTAACCTTAGCCCTACCCTAATCCTACCTCAAATTAGAAGACTGGGCTCTTGAAATTTTGAGTACCAGGGTAAAACAAGCACGCACCAGCCGTCAGCCGGCCACGTGTTGCCACTTAGCGATGGGCTTTTGTTTGCTCTAGTTCATGTATTTCTGTGTCTATAAAAAGAATTTAAAATGTCGTGTTTCAAACTACAAGGCAAGGTCTAAAAATACAAAACACGCAACAGAAGGCCACAGTGAACCGACTGTGCAATTGGCAGGTCTTTTAACCATAATAAAGGAATGATTGGATAGGCTCAACACGGATATTATTTCACACCCACAAGCTCCTCTGAGCCACCTCCCTTAATCTGCTGGACACAAACCTTCCAACATAAAAATTTGCTAATGCGAGCCATGCTATGGTGGCACCTCCAAGATACTCCGTAGCCAGTTTACAGCCCGTTCTATGCACTCAGGGGTGTCTGGGTCGTGGTGCAAGTCGTGGAAGCCATCTTGAACCTGCTGACCATCAGCATCAGTAATAAATATGTTGCTGGAACAGGTGTGCTGGAACAGGTGTGCTGGAATATGTTGCTGGAACAGGTGTGCTGGAACATGTGTGCTGGAACATGTGTGCTGGAACAGGTGTGGAACAAGCAGAATGAAATCTGCTTGCAGCAGCTCACAGCATGCATGACTGGACAAGGCAAACATAAATCAGTTTTTGACACAGAAAGATCGCAGGGTTCCATTAGGGGGACATGCATGACTGGACAAGGCAAACATAAATCAGTTTTTGACACAGAAAGATCGCAGGGTTCCATTAGGGGGAATTACATTTCGGTTGGATGGCATTCACTTTCATTGCAGCAGCATGACGGGAGCAGGATGATGCATTTGCCATTTAGGATCAACACTCATGCATTTTTGATTTCCTCACGCAGATCATTCATGTCCAGCATGCATGTCATGCAACAGCGTCATACTTCCAGAGCAAGCAGAGATGAAGCACATGTGAAGCAATACTAGCATTTCATCTCATTTAAGCAAATAAGACAATTATAGCTCATTGCTACCATGGCTCATTGCTACCAAGCAAGACTATATTACTGCTCATTGGTACCATGGCTCATTGCTACCAAATACGACTATATTATTGCTCATTGGTACCAGGGCTCATTGCTACTAAATGAGACTATTATCGCTCATTGCTACCATGGCTCATTGCTACCATGGCTCATTGCTACCAAACACGACTATATTATTGCTCATTGGTGCCATGGCTCATTGCTACTAAATGAGACTGTCATTGCTCATTGGTACCATGGCTTATTGCTACCAAACACGCTCATTGCTCCCATGGCTCATTGCTACTCAAGGGTGTGCCATAAAAATGCTGCTCATTAATGAAACTCCATCGCATGCTGTGCTAAGCTGGTTGATGCATTTGGCGCAGGTTGTATGCCAGCAACACAGACCCCAGGAGAAAAAAAAAACTGGAAGGGGAGTTACATTGTTAGGAATGGAAAAAAAAGGTGACAAGGTGGTACGTACCTCACAGTACGTCACTCGCTTGGAAGAGAAGAAGGGAAGCAACCGCCGCATGGCAGCCACGCTGCAAGCAGACAACACATCACATTCAAAATTACATCATATTTTGATTACGCGTGAAACATATGAATGCAAATTAGGTGAGCAACCGCCGCATGACTGCCACGCTGCAAGTCATGGAACTATCGTCAGCGTGTACACATATTGTGGTAAGGATGCGGCTGCACACAAACATACACACACACATATACACACACACGCACGCACACACACGCACACACTCACACACACACACACACATACACACACACACACACACGTAACTCCTTTTCTTCCTAAGGAGCAAACCTTGGGCATGAAAAAATACAAGGTCCTGCTTCAGGCCCCAAGGCTTAGCCCAGAAGCGCAGGTACAACAGGTATTCAAACATAGGTGTTACGTATGGTATATGGTATATGTACCCAGTAATACTGAGAATTGACATCCAATCGATAACCCTTTCCCGATGTAACATTAGGGGCAGCAGTAATAGGGCTGCAATGATTGCATGCTCATACCCTCTACAACAATTAGAACACACCTGTTTTAAGGCAGTTTCCATTGTTGCGTGGTGCTTGAAAATTTCCACCCCAAAAAAACTTACTATCAAACACAGGCAATGGCACATTGTGTGAAGACCCAATGGCACATTGTGAAGACCCACTGGCCCAGAGCACAAGCTGAAACGCCCGGGCTTTTTTCCACGCTCCCGCTCAGATGCCCCTGAGGCATATATAGCGACGTAACCTTACCTTACCTTACCATAAACGCCCACCCGCAGCCCACCCACACCATGTGATGACTGCCCCCCTCACACCTGCAAGTCGCATCCTTTGTCCCCTGCTGAATAAGCAGTGGCTCTGTTATTTATTTTCTTAAACGCCCACCCGCAGCCCACCCACACCATATGATGACTGTCCCCCTCACACCTGCAAGTCGCATCCTTTGTCTCCTGCTGAATAAGCAGCGGCTCTGTTATTCAATTTCTTAAATGCCCACCCGCAGCCCACCCACACCATATGATGACTGTCCCCCTCACACCTGCAAGTCGCATCCTTTGTCCCCTGCTGAATAAGCAGCGGCTCTGTTATTTATTTTCTTAAATGCCCACCCGCAGCCCACCCACACCATGTGATGACTGTCCCCCTCACACCTGCAAGTCGCATCCTTTGTACCCTGCTGAGTAAGCAGTGGCTCTGTTATTTATTTTCTTACACGCCCACCCGCAGCCCACCCACACCATGTGATGACTGTCCCCCTCACACCTGCAAGTCGCATCCTTTGTCCCCTGCTGAATGAGCAGCGGCTCTGTTATGCCCGCCACATTTGCTTGCACAAACTGAGTGACGTTGATGCACGCCACCACTGTGCGTATCTTCAGGGGTTCACGGTACCTGCGACGTTTGGGTTGCAGTTAGGAATTATCTGAGCTGGTTATTCATGCTTGCCTTGCAGTGAACCTACCAGGTTCTAAGCATATTTTATAAGCCATTATTGATAAATGTATACAATACAGACCAAGTCTGGAGGGTTTAGAACGCTTCTTTTTAGGTTTAAAATATTTTGTATTTTGTAATACCAGCACGCTGATGGTTGGGACGGAGAGCCTCTGAACCAGCTGTGTAGTCGGTACCTTTTTGGTACTAGGTACTACCTTTTTGTACTAGTAGTTGGTGCTACTAGGTACTCCCTTTTTGTACTAGTAGTTGGAACCTTTTTGGAGCGTGCAGAGAAGGAGAGGTAAGCCACGCAAGCAGCTCGGACATGGTGCCTTTTTGTAGCATACATTTGAAGCCCAAAACGGTGCCTTCGTGGCATACATTTGAAGCCAAACAAGCTGCCTTTTTTGGTACTAGGTACCTTATTGTACTACTAGTTGGTACTACTAGGTACTACCTTTTTGTACTAGTATTTGGAACCTTTTTGGAGCGTGCAGAGAAGGAGAGGTAGGCCACGCAAGCAGCTCGGACATGGTGCCTTTATGTAGCATACATTTGAAGCCCAAAACGGTGCTTTTGTAGCATACATTTAAAGCCAAACAAGCTGCCTTTTTTGGTACTAGGTACCTTATTGTACTAGTAGTTGGTACTACTAGGTACTCCCTTTTTGTACTAGTATTTGGAGCCTTTTTGGAGCGTGCAGAGCAGGAGATATAAGCCACGCAAGCAGCTCGGACTTGGTGCCTTTTTGTAGCATACATTTGAAGCCCAAAACGGTGCTTTTGTAGCATACATTTAAAGCCAAACAAGCTGCCTTTTTTGGTACTAGGTACCTTATTGTACTAGTAGTTGGTACTACTAGGTACTACCTTTTTGTACTAGTATTTGGAACCTTTTTGGAGCGTGCAGAGAAGGAGAGATAAGCCACGCAAGCAGCTCGGACTTGGTGCCTTTTTGTAGCATACATTTGAAGCCAAAAACAACCATGCAAGTAGCTCGATCCTTGTATCCTCCCCTCTCTCTGTTGCGTCTCTTTCATCCCTTTGTGGCGTGCAAAAAGAAAGAGTGCAGTAATAATAACAATAGTAATAGTGTACCGGCAAGAACAAAGGGTATGACAATCGAGCAGCAGCTAGGCCGCTGTTGGTTTCTTAAAAAGTGTACGGTGAAATAAAGAAAACCCAAGAAGGTTGCTTAATCATAAATACCTTGTAGTAACGCGCAGTAGAAGAGGGACGAGTGACGCTGGTGGTGTGATGAATTGCTTAGGATGAAAAATGCTGGTGGTGGGGTGAATTGCTTTGGATAGAACATGCTGGTGGTGTCATGAATTGCTAAGAGTTAACACGCTGGTGGTGGGATGAGATGCTTAGGATGAAAAATGCTGGTGGTGGGGTGAATTGCTTTGGATAGAACATGCTGGTGGTGTGATGAATTGCTTAGGATAAAAAATGCTGGTGGTGGGGTAACTTGCTTTGGATAGAACATGCTGGTGGTGTCATGAATTGCTAAGAATAAACACGCTGGTGGTGGGATGAAATACTTAGGATACAAGCTAGTCTTGGCGGATGCATGCATTGGACAGTCTTGGCAGATGCATTTTCAGTCTTGGCAGATGCATGCCGTTTTGGTAAACCAGTCTTGGCAGATGCCTGTCGTTTTGGTAAACCAGTCTTGGCAGATGCATTTTCAGTCTTGGCAGATGCATGCCGTTTTGGTAAACCAGTCTTGGCAGATGCCTGTCATTTTGGTAAACCAGTCTTGGCAGATGCATTTTCAGTCTTGGCAGATGCCGTTTTGGTAAACCAGTCTCGGCAGATGCTTGCCGTTTTGGTAAACCAGTCTCGGCAGATGCCTGCCGTTTTGGTAAACCAGTCTCGGCAGATGCCTGCCGTTTTGGTAAATCAGTCTTGGCAGATGCCTGCCGTTTTGGTAAACCAGGACCGTGTGCAAGATAAATCACAACAGCATTTTCAGCAGGGGGGCATATACATGTGGTTATGGTCACAGATGCATGTGGTTATGATCATACATATATGTGGTTATGGCCATCCCTACATGACTACCATGAGCGTCTCTTGCAGGGGGGCATATACATGTAATTATGGTCACAGATGCATGTGGTTATGATCAGAGATATATGTGGTTATGGCCATCCCTACATGACTACCATGAGCGTCTCTTAGTCTCCCAATCACAATTAAAACTGAGCGCAGTAGAGCCTGCAAAACATGAGAGCCCCATCATTAGGATCATCACTATCATCATCAAGCACAGACGTAGACCCACCACAATGGGTCGGCAGCAGCGGCGGCCATGGACTCTTTGCAGCGCATCCCCAGGTGGATGGGACGTCGCTTTAAAAACGCCTTTTTTGGCACGACCTGGTTTAACACCCGGAGGCCCTGCAAATCGCAATTAGGTGCATTAGATAAGGGTGTGTTTCTGTTTGCGCTCACACACAGTTGTGTGAAATTTCAGCATTAGAAGTGAGGGTGTGTTCCTGTTTGCGCTCTTTAGACCCGGTGCCAGCACACACACACACACACACACACACACACACACACACACACACACACACACACACGCACACACACACACACGCACACACATGTTATAACCTATAATGGATCGATACTGTTCAGTCGAGCGTATGCCTGCATACCTGAAGCATGTCCGTACCCACCCATTTAATGACAGATCTGAAATTGCTTTCAGCATTTCCTGTCAAGAGCCGATTCTATTGCAGCTGGGCGAGTGTGGGCAGAGAGGTTTTACAGGGGAAAAAATGCTTACACTTATTGTTCATACCAAATGCATAGGGTTGGCCGGAACCGTACATCTGAACCGCATATGACCGTATGGTAATTTTCCTGCCATAAATACCGTACATACCTATGAATGGTCCTGGCCAACCCTACAGATGCACCTTGGTACTGAAGCAACTTAAATAAACAGGAGCAGGTTGGGCCCAGCTGTGCTCCTCCTCATACCCATTACCAACTTATTTTTACTATTGTTTTATTTCTATTATTATTTCAGCTGTTCTCCTCCTCATACCCATTACCAACTTACTTTTATTATTATTTGTTTTCTAATATTATTTCAACTGTTCTTCTCCTTATACCCATTACCAACTTATTTTCATTGATTTTTATATCAGCTGTTCTTCTCCCTATAACCATTACCTACTTATTTTTTGCATACAAAAAACTACGCAGGCAACGATAACCATTCCCCACATCGGTTAAGAAAAAAGAGAAAACTCTGGAAGGAGTTGTATGGTACCCGGTACCAAAGTGGATCCTATCCCTTAATAATTGTGAGGACTGGTATTCACTGCCAGCGTAGATTCTTCTCACTTATAAAATGTAGGTGGAATTCTTTCTAAGTGAGGGGCTTGAAATGGTACCAGGTGCCAAAACTGCTTTCCTTCCTTTGTGAATGATAAAATACCGGGTTGCCGCATGGGTTTTGCTGCGCGCGCTCCTTTTGTTTCGCTTCTGTACAGAGGCATGCTGCACTTGCAAAACGTGCACTTTGCCTTCTCTCGCCACAGGAGATTTCAGATGCGACATGATCGCCTGCATCGTAATTTTTCAACATCCTCATCGTACGGCATTGTCCTGCACTTACAAATATTTGTGCCCATTCCCCCCAGGAGTTTTTGGGCGCGACACAGACCAAGGGAGAGTGCAAGAGCAAGCCCGTGAAGAAGCTGGGGCGAGCTAAGGCGGCAAGGATGCAAGTCGTCCCTGCAACTCATCACACACACACACACATAGGAAGAGTGCATACATTCATCACACACATAGGAAGAGTGCAGATGTTCATCACACACATAGGAAGGGTGCAAATATTCATCACACACATAGGAAAGGTGCAAACATAACTGAAGCAGACGTAGGAAGATTAAGTGCAGGGTTGAACCTTCAATCAGATACTACAGGTGCTGGGATCAGCAATGATGCAGAGGTTATACACACACACAAATATACAAACACACACGCACCCAAGTACACACACACATATATGTACACACACGCACCCAAGCGCGCACACACACACACTTATAAGCACACACCACCCTGCTCCTATTTAATTCAGCCTTCCTGATCTAGAATGACCAACGAGAAAGATGCATACACACGCACAAACACACACAACAATCTGCTCCAATTTAATGCACCATACCTCCTATAGAATGACCAGCAAGGAAGATGCGACCCTTGGGAGCTTCTCTCCTGGCAGCTGCTGGTATTGCTACCTACATGTGTGTGTGTGTGTGTGTGTGTGTGTGTGTGTGTGTGCGTTTGTGTGTGTTTGTGTGTGTGTGTGCATGCGTGTGTATGTATGTGCTGTGTGTGAATGTATGTGCTGTGTGTGAATGTATGCACGGGTTATGCTACCTGTATATGTGTGTGTGCATGTGTGTGACTGTATGTGATGTGTGTGTGCATGTGTGTGTGTGTGTGTGGTATTGCTACCTACATGTGTGTGTGCATGTGTGTGACTGTATGTGCATGTGTGTGTAAGACGCGTGTGCAAGGCAAGGTGGAGGTTTACACGACATATACAAAGAGTAGGCTTTACTAACTTTGTTCACACACCCACCCAGCAAGACTAACAGAATGCGAGCACAGAAAGCACAATGAGCGCACAGAAACGGTAGAAATTATTCCCTTTGTTCACACACCCAAACAACAAGATAAACAGAACCAGCGCTTCTTTACTGACTTTGTTCACACACCCACACAGCAAGACTAACAGAATGAGCGCTTCGGTGTCAGCATTTATAAGTAGGGTTGGCCAAAACCATATATATACGGTGTATATACGGTGTTTTTGGCAGGAAATTCACCAAATATACGGTCATATACGGTGTATATATACGGTCCTGGCCAACCCTGTTTATAAGATGGACGCCTGTCAACAAGATGGGGTCGTAGTGGGCACGGGGCAAGGCAATGTACTTCAGGATGCAGCAGGATTAGTATTGCAAGGCGATACAATATACTAATGATTAGGGTTGGCCTAAACCATACAGGCACTGATATGGTGTATAATTAGTATATACAAACATTGCAAGGCGATACAATATACTAATGATTAGGGTTGGCCTAAACCATACAGGTACTGATATGGTGTATATTAGTATATACAGTATTTAACATGGTGTATACTTGGTATATACGGTACTTACCATACACGGTACTTAAACGGTATATTTAGTATATACGGTATTTTACAGAGGGGGGCGACTGACCCCCCAAATGGGCACGTTTTCCAAACGATCCTAAAGTATGTGCGCCCCAGCTGGTAGCAGTCAAGCTTGATTTTAAATTATAGCAGTTGAGTCTCAGTGTTGCCAATTCCGGCGCTCATGGCTAATTAAATTGGCGTGAACCCACAAAATCTCCACAGCAGGTCACCCACCTCTCGCCAAATCGCATGATTTTGGGTGGCATGGAGTTATTGTAAAGAAATGGAGTGAAAGGGTGAAGTGGTTGGGGATGTAGGCCAACATGTGCTGTTTTCCCATGAAAAGCCACCCTTTTGGGGTTTTGGTGGCCAGCGTGAGTTTCGACCACTGTCACATTGCAAGCAGAGTGAGTACAAACACGTCCTCGTATACATGTATACAAACACATCCTCGTCTACCTAGAAACTCCAGCTTTCACTTGAAGCAAGAATGGTCCCAATCGGATGGAGGGGCGGTGAATGGCTGGCTTCTGAGTGCTAAAAGGGATTATTTTTTGACCCCCAGTCACCCCCTATTATTTTACGCACTTTTTTCACCATCCCAAAAAATCACCACTCAAGTTCGATGGTATTTTTTGCAGGGACTTTGTCAAATGTACGTTATACACGGCGTAAATACACGGTTCTGGCCAAACGTACGAATGATGCACGTGCGTTTACGAGTGGGCTTTTTGCATATGACAAAGTACAACCTCAATGCACACGGTTCCAGGAGCCACCTCCTTCGGGTGAGGGTTTTGGGTTGGGGTTTAGGGTTAGAGTAAGGGTTAGTCCTCACGTTGTTAGGTTAACAACCCTAAGTTGCTTGTTTGCGCCCGCCAAGAGAAGGACTTGCTTTCAAAACCCGATCAAACCCAAGCCTCAGAACCCCAGAAATGCCAAACGTGCGATAAAGAGTGTCCAAGGATGACTATAAGCTACCGTGGGTGTTTTTTTAGGGGGCGCTTTGGCTGTGTTTCCCCATGCAGCTTCTGCCGCAGTTACCTATTTCCCAGCTTATTCTCACTTCTTTGCCATGTTGGTAATGTCACACGTGCTGATGTTTTCCACGGTGGTGTTACAATTAATACCGTCCGTAAATACATGTTGACACTGACATGTTGGCACTGTGACATGTTACTGTCCATGAATACATGTTGACACTATTCACACTGGTGTTCCAGTCAATACCGTCCGTAATCACGTGTTGACACTGACATGTTGGCACTGTGACATGTTACTGACCGTAAATACACGTTGACACTTTCCACACTGGTGTTCCAGTCAATACCGTCCGTAATTACGTGTTGACACTGACATGTTGGCACTGTGACATGTTACTGTCCGTGAATACACGTTGACACTTTCCAGGGTGGTGTTCCAGGTAGTACCGTCCGTAATCACGTGTTGACACTGACATGTTGGCACTGTGACATGTTACTGTCCGTGAATTCATGTTGACACTTATTATAATTTCTACCATACCTCCAAGTCAACACTTCCATATTATTATAATTTCTACCATACCTCCAGTAAACACTTCCACATTAATAATTTCTACCATAAATCCAGGTCAACACTTCCACATTAATAAGTCCTACCATACCTCCAGGTCAACACTTTGTTTCCATGTCTGTACTGTCCATTGGACTTCCATGGGTGGTACTGTAGCTCCTCTGGCCTACCCAATGAGCAGTTGTCAAGCTCACCTTATTTGTTGGGACCTATAGGTTGAGCAGCCACGCCAGGCTGGAGGCCTTTGTAATCCAACTTTGTAATCCAATCTAAACTAAAACTAAACATAAGCTCACCTGGTCGACAACCTCAAGCAGGTCGTCCCTTAGGTAGCGGTAGTCTCCTACAAAAGCTCTGCGCAATAAAATAGATTGCACCGATCAAGAGCACGAGTAAGTGTGGGATACAGAGCACGAGCGAGTGTGGTGTACACGTGGGAATAGATTGCACCAATCAAGAGCACGATGAAGTGTGGGATACAGAGCACAAGTGAGTGTGGTGTACACGTGGGAATAGATAGCAACCAATTGAAAGCACGATGAAGTGTGGGATACAGAGCACGAGTGAGTGTGGTGTACACGTGGGAAAAGATAGCAACCAAAAGCACGAGTAAGTGTGGGAATCAGAGCACGAGTGAGTGTGGTGTACACGTGGGATTAGATTGCACCGATCAAGAGCACGCGTAAGTGTGGGATACAGAGCACGAGCGAGTGTGGTGTACACGTGGGAATAGATTGCACCGATCAAGAGCACGCGTAAGTGTGGGATACAGAGCACGAGTGAGTGTGGTGTACACGTGGGAATAGATTGCACCGATCAAAAGCATGAGTAAGTGTGGGATTCAGAGCACGAGTGAGTGTGGTGTACACGTGGGAATATATTGCACCGATCAAAAGCATGAGTAAGTGTGGGATTCAGAGCACGAGTAAGTGTGGTGTACACGTGGGAATAGATTGCACCGATCAAGAGCACGCGTAAGTGTGGGATACAGAGCACGAGTGAGTGTGGTGTACACGTGGGAATATA
>Ga0307947_1003048_pt1 | contig 13506 bp, 13 predicted proteins | sample OrgLakmetagen232_FD_201840 | JGI IMG/M metagenome (GOLD analysis project Ga0307947, IMG submission 201840) | Saline water microbial communities from Organic Lake, Antarctica - #232 | ecosystem: Environmental > Aquatic > Non-marine Saline and Alkaline > Saline | place: Antarctica: Organic Lake...
CAGCAAGTGGATGACATGTGTGTGTGTGTTTGTGTGTGTGTGTGTGTGTGTGTGTGTGTGCATGTGTTTTTGGGTGTGGGGGGGGGTCTGCAAGGGAGAAGGCAGCAAGTGGATGACATGTGTGGATGTGTGTGCTTGTTGAATAAGAGGAGGACCCCAAAGCAATGACCATGTTCAACTTGAGGTTTCGGGAGAGCTGATTAGACCTGTGTTTGACCTGCCACGGATCAGGACCTGGAATGCGTTAATTTCCTATGCAGTGCTTCACCTCGTAAACGGACGCTTGCTTCCCATCGTACGCCAGCAGCAATCCTTTGCTCGTGTCCAGTCCCAGGATTTGCATGTCAAGCGTGAGCTTCGCAGGGGGCACAGGACTGGTGGCCTCCATCTGCTCTACAATGACTTGATCCACTCCGGACTGTGAGAGGAGGGGGAGATTGTGCGAGGAAGAACACGTTAGATTTCTCCAGCTGCATTGCATTCAAACAATGAACTCCAAACCCTGAGCCAATGTCCGATCCCACAATTTGCATGTCAAGCGTGAGCTTTGCAGGGGGCATAGGACTGGTGGCCTCCATCTGCTCTACAATCCCTTGATCCACTCCAAACCCTGCTCGAAGGGGGCTACGAGCTGCCATAATTGTTTGACCTGTGTGCGATCTGAAGACTGGGAGGGGGGCACCTTGCCTGTGCCAAAGAAGGGAAGATTTTTCTAAACAACCTCCCTCATCTAAAAGGGAGATCGTTGTAAGGGAGCGACCTTACGATCAGCTATCAGCAGCATACACAAAGGAATGTTATCTGCATTTGCCTAAAGCGCTGGAAACATACAAGTGACGGAGCTTGGTCTAGCAGCTTGCCTCTGTTTTTCCTTCAACTTAAAAATTCAACAAATTTAACAAACTAAGCTGAAATTCAACAAACTCAACACAGTACTTCTTTGTGGAAAGAGGTATATGGTATATATGGCTTAATCAAACAGCTTGCCTCTGTTTTTCCTTCAGCTGAGAAATTCAACACAGTACTGAGAAATGCAACACAGTACTTCTTTGTGGAAAGAGGCACACGAGGCTTGATCAAACAGCTTGCCTCTGTTTTTCCTTCAACTGAGCAAATCAGCAAAATTCATACTTGGAAAAAGGCACACAGCATTGCACAAAAGGCACAGCATTGAGCAACGAGATATAATCGCATCACTTTTGTTGCCATCAACCGTCACTTGAGCCAATGTTAGTTGATTATCCATGCCGTAAAAATGCCTTTTTGCAATTAAGACATACACCCTGGCCCTGAAATGCCCTAAATTATAAGCTGTACACATTCTTCGGCCCGAAACACACACCCTGGCCCTGAAATGTTCTAACTTATAAGCTGTACACATTCCTTGGCCAGGGACACGCACCCCGACCCTGAAATGCCCTAACTTATAAGGTGTACACATTCCTTGGCCAGAGACACACACCCTGGCCCTGAAATGCCCTAACTTGTAAGCTGTACACATTCCCTGGCCCTGCTCTGCCTTAGTTGTAAGCTACTGTCTGACGCCACTCCACTCACAACAATGAATGAGGGACATTCGCAACCGCATTGAATAACGAGCATATGATTGAATACTAAGGGCTGCAGTATTATAATTTTGCATTATAAGGCATTAAGAGTTATTACTCAGGTAATTACTTTAGATTTTCTTACAGTTCTTGTGGAAATTTCATTGGTGTGCCCTTGATTCTATTTTTTTATCACTCCAAGCTTGCAAAAAATCATCCAGTCTGCGCTTTAAAGCAATGGGAGTATGCTTACAAGACTACATACACGCAATAAATAATTCCTAGTGAAATATTGAATTAAACACTCACACCACGCTATCCGCAAAACAGTTCCCACCCCACCACCCACAAAAAAATGCAATACGACTGCACTCCATCACACAACAAAAGCATCCAACTACACTCCCGCCCACCCACCCCTGAATGACAACACAGCCATCCTTGTAGCATTGCTGCAGGGGGGACGATAAGAGCAAACACTGCACGCTCACCCTCACCTGAATGACAACATAGCCATCCTTGTAGCATTGCTGCAGGGGGGTCTTGCGGCACACATTCACGGCTGTGTGCAACTCAGGGCCAGGCACGCTGGGTCTGCTGCACACCACACACATCAGGCGAGGGTTGGGACCCCATTGCATGAGGAGGGGGGGGCCCTCCACCTGTAAGTGGGGTGTGTGTGAGTGTGTGAGTGTGTGTGTGTGAGTGCGTGTGAGTCTTCCACCTGTAAGTGGTGTGTGTGTGTGAGTGTGTGAGAGTCCTCCACCTGTAAGTGGGGTATGTGTGTGAGTGTGTGTGTGTAAGTGCGTGCGAGTCCTCCACCTGCAAGTGGGGTGTGTGTGAGTGTGTGTGTGTGTGAGCGTGTGTGTGTTTGTGTGAGTGCGTGGAAGTCCTCCACCTGTAAGTGGGGTGTGTGTGTGAGTGTGTGTGTGTGTGTTTAAGTGTGTGTGTGAGTGTGTGAGTCCTCCACATGTAAGTGGTGTGTGTGTGTGTGTGAGTGCGTGTGAGTCCTACACCTGTAAGTGGGGTGTGTGAGTGTGTGTGAGTGTGCATGTGTAAGTGCGTGCAAGTCCTCCACCTGCAAGTGGGGTGTGTGTGAGTGTGCGCGTGTGGGGGCGTGTGTGAGTGTGTGTGTATGAGTGTGTGAGTGCGTGTGAGTGCCTGCGTTCCTGGTACGTATGTGTGTGTGCATGTGTGTGAGTGCGTGAGTGTGAATGTATGAGTGTGTGTATGCATGTAAGTGTGTGAGTGTATGCGTGTGTGTGTGAGTGTGTGTGAGTGTGAGTGATGTATGAATGCATGTAAGGATGTAAGGTGTATCATGCGCACCCCGCGCAAGGATGCATCCTGCTTTCAGAGATGTGGAGTGACATAAAGATTGTTGTAAAGTCAGATGTGAGGGTGTGAGCCGGATTTAATGAAAGTCTGGAAAACAAGAGTGAAACACAAAGGAGTGTTCGCAGCTAGTCATAAGGCACACACAAGCACACATGCACACACACCTGCAAAAATACAAATGACATAGCATCCAAAACATACACCAGCACAAACGCAAGCACACAATTCACACACATGCACACACACATACACACACACAAACACACAAACACACGCACACACACACACGTACCAGGAACGCAGGCTGGACATCCCAGCACTTGCTGAGCTCGAGCATGGGCTCTTGGTCTTGAGAAGGGGCATGGTAATTAAACACCTGAAGGGGCAAGCATGATGCAACGCTTGCATCTGTGATTGGGGTACCATGAGCAGCACCACATGTTTGAGCATCAGGGGCAAGCGCAGTGCAGCAATTTAAATCGAATTGGGTTACCTTTTACCATATTGCACACACCTCAGCTGCAGCGTGCAATTTACTGTTGCATCTTTGGGTGCTGCAGGTCGGTATCGAACCAGTGCTTGAGTCAAACGCAACAAGTAACGGTATCTAACCAGTGCTTGAGTCAAACGGTATGTAACCAGTGCTTAACGGTATCTAACCAGTGCTTGAGTCAAACGCAACAAGTGACGCCCACACCGCCTTACAGAAAAGGTATATGCTTTTTGAGATGATTTTTCCAGACGTAAGCGCTAAGCTTTCGGGCGTAAACGCGCATATGCGCACATGAGAATAATGACACAAAGTAGCAGCCAGCACACCCTTCACCCACACCACAGATAGGCACATAGGCACTTACACCCACACCCACATATACACAAGCACAGCCGCACACAGCAGAAGGAACAGGCACTCAGTAACACCCTCACACACACAAGCACAGCTGCACACCGCAGAAGGAGCAGGCACTCAGTAACACCCTCACACACACAAGCACAGCCGCACACCGCAGAAGTAGCAGGCACTCAGTAACACCCTCACACACACACAAGCACAGCCACACACAGCAGAGGAAACAGGCAATCACTAACACTGACGCAGACACGCACAAGCATACAAAGATGGAATAACAGGCACTCACCAACACGCGTCCATCCTCGGTGCCAGCAGACAGCATGCCGTAGCGTTGGTCTGACTTCAGACAAACGATGGGTGAGGCGCTGGGCGTACCCTCTGCAGACTCCACCTGCAGTAGCATGGTGGGTGCACGCGTGTGTATGCGTGCATGTATGTATGTTTGCGTGCATGTATGTATGCTTGCGTGCATGTATGTATGTTTGCGTGCATGTATGTATTTTTGCGTGCATGTATGTTTGTTTGCGTGCGCGTGTGCCTGCATGCATGCATGCATGTGTGCCTGCATGCGTGCTTGTGAAGGTTCGTGCGTGTATGCATGTGTGCGGGTGTAAACGTATGCCTGTGTACGTACATGCACGTGCAAGTGTGTGTGACTTTCGTAGTGTGCACAAGCACAACTTCTGGCTATGTTTTGACCACCAGCGGAGTTGCACCCATCTAAAGCAGTTCATTCACACCTGAACGACAGGTCACACCACAATGCACCTGACTGAGGCACCATGACCATGACGCATATCACATACCTGCAGGACAACACACACATACACACACATGCACGCACACACACTTGCAGGATGACACACACACACATATGCGCGCACACACACTTGCAGGATGACACACACATGCACGCACACACTTGCAGGACAACACACACATACTCTCACACATACACACACACACCTGCAGGATGTAGTTGTCCTCGGTTTCAAAGTTGTACATGCGCACCACGCTGTCCCTCCCTGAGGCTGTTGCAAGAGTGTGCTGTGCTGCCCAGCAGACCTACGCTCAAATTGTAGAGGCAATGCAGTGAAGTTGCAGCAATTTCACTCTGCAAGGAAACAAACAGCAACAACTCTGCAAGGACACAAACAACAACTGCAAGCACACTCTGCAAGGAAACAAGCAACTGCAAGCACACTCAGCAAGGAAACAAACAACAACTGCAAGCACACTCTGCAAGGAAACAAGCAACATCTGCAAGCACACTCTGCAAGGAAACCAACAACAACTGCAAGCACACTCTGCAAGGAAACAAACAGGCTCTAGAGTGTGTCGTGCTGCCCAGCAGACCTGCTCACAAAATTAAGAGACCAGAAATAAGAAGCAGCTGCAACCGAGCCGTCAGAAAAAAAACTACAAAGCACGCCTTTGCTGGCTTACAGTTGATGATGCTTGATAAAATGTCACGCATATGCTCAGCAACAAAATTCAGGGTGGAGCGATGTTGTAATGTGTGTAATGTGCTCAGCAAAAAATTTCATGATGGGGCGTTGTTACGATGTGTTACGATGTGTGTACGATGTGTGTAATGGGCATTATGTTTGTAATGTGTGTAACGTGCAAGTAGAGGCCACTGGGAATGCAAATTTCTCAATACCTAGACCAGGAGGCCCCAGTGAGCATAACTTTTGGACGTCACGTGTCGATCCCATTAAAAACTGTATATTTGGAATCCTGAGATTGAGAGCTATCGATTGATATATAAATGGGTCCGATCCGAGGGGGTCGGGGGTGGGTGGTCCCTCGAGGGGGTTTGGACTTTTTGGGACCCCCCCTCCAGAATTTTTTTGAGTCAAATTCACAATATATCAATGGATTCCTGAGCTTGTGAACTGTCGATTGGCACCCTTTTTGAGGAAATCGGTTGAAATGGGGGGTCATTAGGCTGCTGAAAGGTTAACCAAATGGGCTGTGTATGTTAGCAGTATTAGGATGGATGACTTAGAGTGCCCATACTGCCTTAAGCAGTGTGGCAATAGAGGCAACAGGGACAAGCACGTAGCAGCATGCAAGAAGCAGCGGGACACAGGCAAGAGAGCCGAGCATGGCCAGCAGAGCTTGAAGGGCTTCTTCCAGCCGTGCGCCGCACCAGCAGCATCCTCCATGCAATTGCATGCAAGCACCAGTGCAGGGCCAGCACCATCCCCTCCAGCAGCACCAGCATCACCTCCAGCACCATCACCACCATGGCAGCACCAGGCCAGCAGCAATGTCTCATGTACAGCACTAATGTGAGGGCTGACAGAATGCGTGAGCCTGTTGGCTCACACAACTTGCAGCAGCATGTGGGCAGCGGTGCGTGTGGCTTTTGCGGCGGCACTGCATGCACCCCCTACCTCACAGCCAATGGGCAGGCAGGCAAGCCTCTGGGCTGCGCTGCCTATGTCAAGCTCTCCAGCAAGCTATGTGAGAAGGACAGGGCAGGCTGCAATAACCACCTCATGGAGTGCCCAGCTGGGTGCAAGGCTGTGATGTGGAAGTACAGCTTGGAAGCTCACTTCACAGCCAAGCACCAGCAGCAGCAGCAGCAGCAGCTAGAGCAGAGGCAGCCTTTCATCATGGGCCCCAAGGAGCAGCGGCACATGGACAAAGTGTCCAAGGGTCCTTGCTAGTTAGGAACAAGCAGCTTAGGTCTTAGTGCAAACATGCATACGGATGCTCTGAATCTGTTTTTGACTCACAGCGTCTGACAGACACATTTATTGTATTTCCGTTTGATGCAGATGGATGCAGAATTTGAAAAGGAGCAGATTGGTACCCTTTTCGTTCCAGGGGGGGCAGTATTGGGGGGGTGGGTGGTCCTTTGAGGGCTCCCGCCCAGAAATTTGACGTGACGTCCACTACTTTTTTTTTATCCTCCTGCCTAGACGCACATTTAAATTTACATGTTTGCACTCACATGGACACGTACACACCTGTGCACTTCCGCACAACACACACGCAGCTTGGACACAGCTTTGTCGGTGCCTGAGGAGAAGCGCGTTTCTGCCTCAGGACATACAATCAAACTTGCATTTTCCATAACACACACACACACACACACATACACACACACACACACACCTGCAGCTTGGACGCGGCTTCACCGGTGCCTGAGGAGAAGCGCGTTTCTGCCTCAGGACATACAATCAAACTTACATTTTCCATAACACACACACACACACACGCACCTGCAGCTTGGACGCGGCTTCACCGGTGCCTGAGGAGAAGCGCATTTCCGTCACAGGGTACCATGGGCTCTCTGGATCCACCCTGCCCAGAACGTATAATGTGCAGCTCACGCCCACAACAATGAGTTGGTCCTTGGCAGCGTAGTAGATGAGGTCTGTGGCATCCTCAGGCATCTCCTGCGTGCGCGTAGGTGTGGGTGTGAATGTATGTATGTGGTTTTTAATGGGTGCATGTATGTGCAGGTGTGTAAGTTAACTAGGGTTGGCCAGAACCATATATATATATATACGGTGTATATACGGTATTCCTGGCAGGAAAACCACCACATATACGGTTAAATACGGTGTGTATTTACGGTTCTGGCCAACCCTAATACTACAATGTTTGTGGCAATGAGTTGGTCCTTGGCAGCGTAGTAGATGAGATTTGTGGCATTCGCAGGCATTTGCAGGCATTTGCAGGCATCTCCTGTGTGCATGTAGGTGTGGGTGTGAATGTGTACATGTCTGTTTTTTGAGCAGATGCATGTACGTGCAGGTGCGCATGTTAACCAATGTTTGTGGCAATTGAGTTGGTCCTTGTCAGCCTAGGAAACGAGGCCTGTGGCGATATCAGGCAGCTCGTGCACATATGCATGTAATTTTAGTTAGAATAAGTTAGTCCTGGCAACATAATAATTGATATCTGTGGCACCTTCAAGGGAATTCCTGCGCAAAGTAGAGGAGTGCTCGCTTTGTGTTTGGTGCGTGTATCTGCTTTTTAGAGTTTGAATCAGTATCTCCGTGGGTGGTGGCGGCAGGTGCATTGAGTTGTTTGTTAGAAGCAGCATCACCGTGAATCAGGTGCATTGAGAGTTAGAATCAGCATCACTATGAATCAGGTGCATTGAGCGTTAGAAGCAACATCACTGTGAATCAGGTGCATTGAGTTGTTTGTTAGAAGCAGCATCACCGTGGATCAGGTGCATTGAGAGTTAGAATCAGCATCACTGTGAATCAGGTGCATTGAGCGTTAGAGTCAGCATCACCGTGGATCAGGAGCATTGAGAATTAGAATCAGCATCACTATGAATCAGGTGCATTGAGCGTTAGAGTCAGCATCACCGAGGATCAGGAGCATTGAGAATTAGAATCAGCATCACTATGAATCAGGTGCATTGAGCGTTAGGATCAGCATCACCGTGGATCAGGAGCATTGAGAGTTAGAAGCAACATCACCGTGGGTGGTGACGGCAGGTGCATTGAGTTGTTTGTTAGAAGCAGCATCACCGTGGATCAGGAGCATTGAGAGTTAGAAGCAACATCACTGTGAATCAGGTGCATTGAGAGTTAGAAGCAACATCACCGTGGATCAGGTGCATTGAGCGTTAGAAGCAATATCACCGTGGATCAGGAGCATTGTTTGTTAGAAGCAGCATCACCGTAAATCAGGTGCATTGAGCGTTAGAGTCAGCATCAACGTGGATCAGGAGCATTGAGAGTTAGAAGCAACATCACCGTGGGTGGTGGCGGCAGGTGCAACAAGCGGTTCAAAGGAAGGTTGACTGTGTTAGTTCTCTCATTCGTTGCGGCAGGCATTAAATTATTGTCCACTTGACTTTTGCTGATGAGCAACACCATACTCCAACTGACAGATGCAATCACAAGCATGAATGGTTGTACACATGAGCACATAACATACACATACATGCATACATAGTACACACAGAGCACAGAGCATTATGCACATATTACTACACACAAATGATGGTTGCACGTGCACAAGCACCCATATACACACAAATAACTGTTGCACACACACACACACAAACACGCGCGCGCACGTATCAGCGCGGCCAAAGGGCCTCACCTCCATTGTTCCCTGGTACCCCTGATCGTTGGCCCACTTCAGCAAGGTGGCTCCCTGGAATTGGACCCCGTAAAAGATGACACACGTAACCACCCCCGTTGAGTCGTTCACTGTGGAGGGTCCCATGGTTGCGACGCTGATGGTGCTACCTGGACACAGTACACACACGGACATGAGGCATTCAGGTATACATGCGTGTGTCTGAATGTAGAACGCCAATGAACATAGCTGGACACAGTACACACACGGACACGAAGCAATCAGGTATACATGCGTGTGTCTGAATGTAGACCGCCAATGAACATACCTGGACACAGTACACACACGGACACGAAGCATTCAGGTATACATGCGTGTGTCTGAATGTAGACCGCCAATGAACATACGTGGACATTTCCCTTGCAGAGGGCCTTATGTTTGCTACAAGTAAGTAGGGTTGGCCAGAACCGTATATACACACCATATATGACCGTATGTATAGTGACCTGCCTGCCAAAAAATACAGTATATACACTGTATGTACCTATAAATGTATGGTTCTGGCCAACCCTACAAGTAAGCATGCAAATTCCAGGCACACAGGAACACACATGCACCAACAGACAGGCATATCCATGGCATGGCAAGCTAAAAGCTCACACATGCACCAGCACACATGCACAAGAAGTACGTGCGTTTGGGAGGTTGACTGAATGCGTACGTTGACCTACCAGGCGCCTCTTCGTATGAGTTCACTAGCAAGGGCTCGATTAGCCTGTCTGCCTTCCATATGGCCAACTGCACGCAACACACACACACGGCAGTAAATAATAAATTATATATATATATCGGCGACAAGTTTTCAAATGGATTGCCGCAATTTCTCCAGTTGGCAACAAGATGACAAATTGAGAGGCGTTGCTAACGTTCATCGCAGGCTTTTGGTCACAAACACAGGAGACGTGTCACGTAAAATTAAAGTACTGTGTCACGTAAAATTAGAGTACTGGAACGCTTTTGACAAGCAGGCATGTGTGTGGTTGGGTATATGGTATATTTGAGTGCGTGAGTGTGTGTATGAGTGTGTGTGTGTGTGTGTGTGTGTGTGTGTGTGTGTGAGGGGGGCGTACACTGCCTTTTTGTTCATAAGGTTTTTTGTAAGGTGTGTACCTAGGCGCGTCTGTGTTACGAATCGCAATGCTTCTCACCTTTCCTTTCTTGTCGGCGGAGATCAGGCGCTCGCCGTTTTCACTCCACGTTAGGAACGTAACCTCACACCTGTTTATATAATTTGTGTGTGTGTGTGTCTGTGTGTGCTCACGAGCGTGCATGCGTTTGTGTATATGTGTGTTTATGTGTGTGTGCGCGAGCGTGCATGTGTTTGTGTTTATGAGTGTGTTTATGAGTGTGTTTATATGTGTGTGAAAATGTGTGTGTGTGCGTGTGCGTGCGCGCGAGCGTGCATGCATTTGTGTGTATGAGTGTGTTTATGTGTGTGTGAAAATGTGTGCGTTATCACGTTACCACATTTGTAGGAGTGACAGGTAACTAGGTTTGACAGACCTGGAATCTCAAATCATCAATATAACCGTGCCGCCCTTTGAACATCCTCACACCACACAATCAAGCGGGAGTTGGCAAACAACACATTGCTCACTTGTGCAGCCTTTGCATGTTTCTTGACACTACCTACCTCTGTCTATGTGTGTACGCCTGCCTGTGGCCTGGTCACTCTTCATAACATAACAATAATTACCATTTGCGAGTCCCACAGTGGAACTCATGTGCATTCATGTGAGCATCTTAAGGTTTGTGATCATGATCAACCCTTCATGCCCTGCCTGTGTGCCTTCCTGTGGCCCAGCCATTGGTCTGACAGAAAAGTTGAGAGTCCCACAATACACATCATTTACACTCAAGCACTCAAGTGAGCACCTCCAGATCTGTCATGATCATAACTCTCATACCCTAGTCTGTCTGCCTGCCATGCCCCAAAACATCTGTTCTGCCCCCGCCCTACCGATGTGTCTTCCTGTCCTCCTTCTGTGTCCGTGTCTCCATGTCCCAGAACGTAATGCAACCTGCATGCAGTACACGCTAGAGGGTGTATGTATGTGTGCGTGTGCGTGTGAGTGAGTACGTGTGCGTACGTGTGGGCGTGCTTGTGCATGTGCTGCAGAAGTGTACCTACCATCCAACCAGCCAATGGCTAGCACCGGCAGCAGCGGGTGCCACGCTAGCTTGGCACACTCGCAGCCATTCACATTCATCACCATTCTCTCTCTGCTGGGGTCCCAAGGGTGCCCCTGTTGGGTGTGTGGGTGTGGGTGTGGGTGTGGGTGTGTGCGTGCAAGTGTGTGTGCCTGTAATGTTCAATATTTCTATCATTGAGCATCTTTATAATTGTCTCAGAGATGTATGGAAAAACGCAAGGTGGATCGATTGGGTGATTTGTGTTTAGTCATGATTCCTAGGACATTACCAAACACGCATAAGTTAAGCAAGACGTCTGTCAGGCACAAAGACGTCAAGCACAGATATTTCAGTGCTGGTGCTTGTGTGGTCGCAAAGAGAAATGTTTCTTCTGTTGAAAGTGCAGAGGCTTGAAGAAAAGACTCAGGGGATGAAACTGCAGCTTCTGAATATGCAATGTTCTCAAGGTAAGAGGTCTTGCATAGAGAGAGACACAAGCAGAGGACACAGAATTCCCTTGCATGAAATACAGAGGATACTGACCAATATAGAGAAGAGGCAGAGATGGCACACAGACAGGGCGAACACACATACATACAGGACACATAAAGTGGCATGCATACCTCTGCTGTGTAAAATCCGATGGCATTTGGTCTCAAGGACACGGCCAGTAGGGGATCGTAACCAGGCGCCTGTTGGTGGAAAGGAAAGCACATTACTTGTTTATCTGCACAACACAAAATGACAACTTGACAAGGTGCACGTGTGTGGACTTATTCCCTGCACCGTTAATGTTTCCTGGTCGCACACTAACAAGACTCACTTGGATCCATGCTGCAGGCACCCCCGTCTTCCTGTATGTGTGTGTGTGTTTGTGTTTGTGTGTGTGTGTGTGTGTTTGTGTTTGTGTGTGTGTGTGTGTGTGTGTGTGTGTGTACCATTGGTGCCACTGGTCAACCTGACATGTGCGTGCAACCATGCACCTTTTGATTTGATTGCAGTAGTATATCTCCATGCTTGTCAATGAAGTGTACCTCTCAAACCACTTAGCCTGCTAAATAAGGCATTAAGCTTCGATGGCTTATTTACACCAAAACATCACCAAATGGAATTATTTAGTGATATTTATACTTAATATTAAATTCCATGGAGGAAGATTGGGCGTGTGCTATTTGCTGTGAAGTCATATTAGACCCGATATGCGGGTCCTGTGGGCATGACTACTGCAAACACGTAAGTACAACACACACACACACACACACACACACACACACACACACACACACACACACACACACACACACACACACACACACACACACACACACACACACACACACACACACACACACACACACACACACGCACACACACACACGCACATACTTACACATACATACACTCACACACGCACACATACACACATACACTCACACACGCACACATACACACATACACTAACACAAGCACACATACACTACGTTTTGATTTCTATTCTAATTGCACACTTCAACGCTGTGTTTTGAAGAGAAACCTGTCCACAGCTGCATGGAATTATGTGTGAACAAACTTCACAGTTGTGATTAACATAAACATACACGCACGCACACACACAGACACACACACACACATGCGTGTGCATGCACACATGCAGTGCCTTCTACGGTGGGCAGAGCAGCAGCAAAGCACTGGGAATGCGAGGCAGCAGCCAGATGCATCACAAAGAGGGCTCTTGTCAAGGCCTGTGGCGTGCCCTCTCTGCCGTGCACCCCTTGCCAACAGCTTTGAGGAAATCACACGACTAGGTGATTTTGGGTGTGCATATGTGTTAATGTGTGTTTGGTGTCTTGAGTACAGTTTCACGTGTGTCTCGCGTTTGTTATTTTAAGCATATGCATCGCTTGCAGGCTGCATGCAAAAACAAGCCCCCGTGAGTAAATTGCCGTTTGTGCAAAGTATGTCCTTTGCGCAACAAAGTATGTCCTTTGCGCGGCAAAAATGGGAGCGTCCATGTGCGAGGCCTAAGGTTGTTGCGAGTTGCAAAGCGTGAAGCCTGGAGCTAGATGTTGTTTTGTTCAGCGTTGGCTTTTGCGCTGCTGCGCTGCTCCTTCTTACGAGTGTTCTATACCTACACAGCCTTGGAGTTACTGGTCTGAGTGCCACGGCACTCATGGTAAAAGTAAACTCATACAATCGTACACCACAGTAAGCAAGTTGCCGTTTGGTCGGCATTGGCTTTGGCGCTGTTCCTCTCAATATGCCCGATCGCATGTGTGCACCTATAATCATGCCAGGGGTGTGTGTCCGCCTAAAGCAAGCGATGGAGGCCCTCTTCCCTGCCCAGCTCAAAAGGAGGCGGGAGCAGCAGTCAAGTAAGAAGGAAGGCTGCCCTGCTGCAGCCACAGCGCAGCGTCAAACACAGGTAGGACTTGTTTGCACGCTTGATGGGATGTGTATGCGTGTATTTATGAGGGTGAGTGTGGGAGGGGTGGGGGTTTGGGTGCGGGTTTG
>Ga0307947_1003051_pt1 | contig 13505 bp, 17 predicted proteins | sample OrgLakmetagen232_FD_201840 | JGI IMG/M metagenome (GOLD analysis project Ga0307947, IMG submission 201840) | Saline water microbial communities from Organic Lake, Antarctica - #232 | ecosystem: Environmental > Aquatic > Non-marine Saline and Alkaline > Saline | place: Antarctica: Organic Lake...
GCTACTCGGCCAGCAAAGAGCTGCTGAAGGTGTGTGTCTATGGTGTCTGTGTGGGTGGGTGTGAGTATTTTGTTTCAGTTGAGGTGCTGCCTTGCCAGGCTGTGATCCTAGCCACAGGAGGCTACTCGGCCAGCAAAGAGCTGCTGAAGGTGTGTGTCTATGGTGTCTGTGTGGGTGGGTGTGAGTATTTTGTTTCAGTTGAGGTGCTGCCTTGCCAGGCTGTGATCCTAGCCACAGGAGGCTACTCTGCCAGCAAAGAGCTGCTGAAGGTGTGTGTCTATAGTGTCTGTGTGGGTGCGTGCGAGTATTTTGTTTCAGTCGAGAAGCTGCCTTGCCAGGCTGTGATCCTAGCCACAGGAGGCTACTCTGCCAGCAAAGAGCTGCTGAAGGTGTGTGTCTATGGTGTCTGTGTGGGTGGGTGTGAGTATTTTGTTTCAGTTGAGGTGCTGCCTTGCCAGGCTGTGATCCTAGCCACAGGGAGCTACCCGGCCAGCAAAAGGCATATGTGCCCATGATGAATCCGACAGAGTAATCTTACGGAGGAGCGTGAAGCACTATTGCAACACATGCTCCTGTATGATGCATTTTCACCTGTGCGTGTTGTGTGGGCACAGTTGTGACATGCACTCCAAAAGCCGGTTTTGCCAATGGCATATTGATAAAAGGGTACGATGCATCTCCAAAGGCAAGTGGATGCAAAGCTGGCCGATGGGATCAACTGATGCTGCTATGCAATCGGCTAGTGGGAAGTCCTGCATGTAGTCAAGCATAAACACAATTGAGTGCAACATTGTTATGTGTTAGCAAGTAGTGAGTTACGTTGCCTACATTTTATGTATTTGGACTCTCACTTCATGCATGTGTGAGGTACCTGCAAAGTGTCGTCAAGCTTGCAAATGACTTGCATACTTCATGATGATGATCCAACCTCACAAGCTCATGAAGCACACCTAAAACAGGTAGTGAAGTCTTAACGATTGACCTGGAAATGATTGTATATAAAAACGGGATGTCAGATGAACAGGCGGTTGAAATCCACTTAATCCGCTCATACATTTGCAGCTTTCCCCTCATCTACTCCAACATCACCACTTCCGCTACCACCGCCTCCACCACTAAAGTTGTTGTCACCCCCACCTCTCCCCCCACCACCGCCACTACTACTCTCACCACTGACACCACCAACCTCACAACTACCACCCACACTTACAGCACCACCACTTCTTGTATCACTTGCACTTCCACCACTTGCACCACCACCATCACCTCCTCCACCACCGCCACCGCCAACTACACTCTCACCTCCGCCGCTTGTAACTCCTCCCCCCACACCACCCCCTATCCCTCATCGCCACTAGTGAAACCTGCACCTCCCCCAATGATCAGGGTCGGCAGCCTGCTGCTGCTGCTGCTGCTGCTGCTGCTGTTGTGGTTGTTGTTGGTGGTATTGGTGGTGTTGTGCGTGTTGTCGTTGTTGTTGTTGTTGTTGTTGTTGTTGTTGGTAATGGTGGTGCTGTTGCTGGTGCTGTTGCTGGTGCTGTTGCTGGTGCGGGTGCTGGTGCTGGTGCTGGTGCTGGTGCTGTTGCTCCTCCGGATCAATGAGCTCCGTTGATCCGGAGGAGCAACAGCGGAGTCTTTTTGCTTATTTTGTGTGCACAACCATATTACTCCAGGCTCTGTCTCTCTCTCTGCAGGAGGGGTGTATTCGCGGACATCCCACGCCTGACATATCACCCCTCATCCCTGCATTTTCAATGTCACTCTTGCAATAAACAATGCCACTCTTGCAATTAAATCGAACCATCCGCCATAAAACTTGGCAACTCGAATAACACACTCCACGCACTGTGTGTCGCGTGTCGCACCACTTTATGGCACAGCGTCAAAAGGACCCACTCTTGCAATAACATTGAACCATCCGCCATAAAACTTGGCAACTCGAATAACACACTCCATGCACTGTGTGTCGCGTGTCGCACCGCTTTATGGCACAGCGTCACTTCTAATTTTATTTAGATAACATTATATAATAATCAGCAGGAGCTGATGGGAAGTGTGGCCCTTGCACACCACACTCCACGCACAGTAGTAGTCAGTAGTAGTGACAGCAATAGTAACAATGTAGCAGCGGAACCATCACTTGCACACACCCCACGCACAGTCGCATATACAAAGACACCACGACAGTAGTTAAACTTGGAGATAGAAGTCACCACACACTCCAAGCACAGTGGCGCAGGCACGTACTACCCCACCCACACACTCCACGCGCAGTAGGTCATCTCAGGCATATTTTGTGTGCACAACCATGTTACTTCAGACTCTGCCCTTTCACACACTCTCTCTCTCTCTCTTTCACACTATCTCTCTCTCTCTCTCTCTGTCTCTGTCTCTTTTCTGTGCACATACTTGAGACCGTACCCTTTTGTCTGCTGGTAAAGAAGTCTTGCGGTCCTCGGTACCAAAGTGGCTTTCTCTTCCTTAATCAATGTGATGAGTGATTTCTCCGGCCTACGTAGTTTTCTTTCTTTTCTGTACCAGCGTACGCCGTTCTTTATTATCTGTGGACAGTACCTCAGACTCCAACCACAGATACCGTCCTGCTCTCTGTGCACAATGTCTCGGTCTTCGTCCCTCACAGTGCGCCTCACTCGTGATTACAATTGCTCACAGGTGCAGGTGCACAACCTCACTGCCATCATGCTGCTGCCTGTGTGCCCCCCCCTGCTACTCTGCCTGCAGCTGATGCGCTGTCTTCTGTGCCCTATACCACAACCGTACATGAAATCACCCGCTGCAGGTGCACAACCTCACTGCCATCATGCTGCCTCCTGTGCGCCATGCCTGACTACACCTGCAGCTGTTGCCTGTTTTCTGTCACCCTTGCCTTGCAACTCTGCCTTCTGCTGTCACCCTGTTGTCTGTGCATGGTGCCTCAACCGTGCATGAAGCCACTCACTGCAACTTTCTGTCCCCCACTGCAACCTCGCTGCCTTCCGTGCGCCATGCCTTGCTGTTCCGCCTGCAGCTGTCGCCCTGTTTTCTGGGCACGATGCCTCAAATTTGTGTTAACTCACTCACCACAGGCGCACAACCCCACAGCTGCCACGCTGCCCACTACCAACGGGCCATGGGCGACGGGAGACTCTTTGGACATTGCGCAGAGAGCAGGGGCACGCTTGATTGACCTGTCTGAAGTCCAGATCCACCCCACAGGTGTGCTTGGATGTGTGCGCGTATGTATGTATGTATGTGTGTGTATGTGTGTGTCTTAAGTGTAAAGTGTTGGTCAGGGCCGTGCTTTTTTGTGCTGTACTACATTGAATGACCATATGATTTGTTACTCACAATATTTTGCATTATGGTAACTTGTTATGGTGCTTGCGATATTCTGCAATTATCTGTTTCTGTCCCACCTGTTGCCAACCGTATTGCTCTAACCTTACGTACAAAAGGATGTGTCCATTTACGTATTTCATACATCCAATGCCTCGTATCAAATCTTTTGCAATTGGTCGTCTCAATAATGGGCAACGTAAAACTCATAATGAGTTGCTCAAACTAAAATGAGCAAGTGCGTGTGTGGATGTCCCCCCCCAAAGAAAAAAGTATGCAGCAATGTGCAAACGCATGCACTGCCTCTCCAAGCTAGTTGTGTGCCTGCATCACTCACTTCATTACAAATATGACGGATGATGTCTTTATAAAAGAGACAGCAGGTAATCGAGGTAGCAAAGAAATCAACGGAAATGCATATGGCCAAACGGGGCTGACCCAGCTGCTGTGACTCGTCCTCCATATCAAAGGCAATTTTTAGTTTTTTCTCTTGTTTTGTCTTTTAAATATTTCTTCACTCCCGCCCCCTTCGCGCGCTTGCAAGATTCATTGACCCTAGTGAACCTGACTCTAACACCAAATTTTTGGCGCCTGAGAAATTGAGCTTCAAAATAGTTCTTCACTCCCGCCCCCTTCGCGTGCTTGCAGGATTTATCGACCCCAATGAACCTGACTCTAACACCAAGTTCTTGGCGCCTGAGAAATTGAGGGGCCTGGTACGTTGCTACTGATCTTAAATACACCCTCTTGAAGCGCAGAGCTCGAGTAGTCAAGAGCTACTCCTTAGCCCTAGAGTTGCATAGAGCCTCGCATTATAGCCCAAGACCTCAAGTAGTTAAGGCGGAGTAGCTGCAAGGTTTACAAGGATTACAGGATAAGGCCTTCAGTCAAGAAGAATGCCTGCTCGCCTGTTCAGAATTTTTTATTGCTGCACCTAGCCACAATGGCAAGCTGTTGCACCGTTTCACCCTTGCATCGGGCACATCCTATAATCTAATCAGAATTCACTAGAACAAACTCCTCACAAAAAAGTCACACGCACACACTCTGCATTTGCAAACGGGAGCTACGGCCTATGGCAGGTGGTGGGTTACCTTGCATCAATCTGCATGCCTGTGCAGCGAGCAAGCAAGCACTCACCTCCTGCCATCGTTATGGCATCATGATGGCATCGTTACAGCATCGTTATGGCATCGTAAAAGAGCCTACTCAAAGACTGCAGGGTTACAAATTGTAATTTACAATGCCTTTCAAACAGGGTCACAACACCTTTTTGCAGGATAACGATGCCTACTCTCTGACACTGCACAGGGTGCCATCCTATTGAATACATCAGGCAAGCGCTTTGTGGACGAGCTCACCACCCGGGACAGAGTGTCTGACTCAATCATGGGGTAATTACGTAGAAGACGCGTGTTTTGAGGTTGTGTGGATGTGTGAGAGACGTCTCATACTGATTTTGGTGAGCAATTGTGTCGTGCATGTGGGCAAGTGCCATTGTTTGGTGTGAGTAGCTGTTGGGTGTGAGCAGCTCTTGGGTGTGAGTGGCTGCAAAGTGCATGTGAGCAGCCACAGAGTGCATGCTGTCTGGTGTAAGCAGATCTTTGGTGTGAGAAGCTGTAAAGTGCTTGTGCGCAGCCGCAGAGTGCATACTGTGCATCTGCTATCTCACAACAGCACACATGCTGTAATTGTGTTATGTATAGCGACTTCCTGTGGTGAAGGAGCGTCGCACAGATTATTTTTTACAACAGCTACATTCATTTTTGTGTTCAGTGTGGGAGGTGGTCTCACTGCTCGCGTTCCTTTATCCTTGTGCAAGCTGGTAGTGCGTAATTTTGCATGGTAATTTTGATTTGGAATATTTGCAAGTCGCGTCAACCTTACTCTCGAGACTTGTTGCAAAAAGGCAGGTGGGCACGACTGTGTATGTCATTAAATTGTTATCAATATAATAAGTCTCGATTTTCATCTGTGCGCAGAGAAGAAGGCGGGTGGGCATGGTTGTGTCATCATTACAGTATTGCTAATATTAAAATATAACGCTGACAATCATCTGTGCGCAGAGAAGAAGGCGGGTGGGCATGGCTGTTGGTGCCCCAGGCTGCTGCCACCGAATTTGGCATGGAGGCCATTGACTTCTACTGCAGGCGTAATTTAATGGTTCACGTAGGTCACACACACACACACACACACACACGCTCTTTCACACACGCGCATACATACGCTTTCTCTCCTCTGCTAGAAATACTGTTTATCTTACATATATGTCATTGCATACCTGAGCATGTGATTTGCGCTATGTTTTTTGCAGCTGATTTTGTGTCTTTGGCTTAGGTGTCGCAATCAATTACCTACATGCTCTTTAGCTTAGGTGTCGCAATTAATTACATGCCCTAATATAAGGAGTTGCGCTGAAAACAAAATTTAGTTGAGACGTGTGGTGTATATTTGTTAGGGCACACATGCCTAAGGCAAAGCCACGTTCCATGTTTTAAGCCTTGTGTACTTGTGTACAATGGGCGAATTGCAAAATGCCTTACATACACAGTAGCCTCCTCCTTGTCTCTGTCTTGCCCATGGTGTGATGCAGCAAAGGATGTCTGAGCGCGCTCAATGTCATCGTGACAGACGTATGCACCTTCATCATGCACCTTTTGTCTGCTACCAAAAACATCGTGCCATATGTATGCACCTTCATCATGCACTTGTGTGTGCTACCAAAATGTTACTGGCACTTTAAGCTAAGTGATAATAGGGGAATGAAAGAGTCCCGCTCACTGTCCACACACACGCGCACACACGCGCACACACACACACACTCATCAATTGTGTATGCATTTTTGCACAACAATCTCAGGTGGATGACGTGGCATTGCTGGCAGCTTTGCTTAATGTCGACCAGCATGGGCTGATCGATGAGCTGGAGATGTACAACGAAGTGGTGCTGGGACACGAAAAGGACCCTTTCGGAAAATCCAGCTTTCCCCCTGGTGTGTATGGGTTTTGTGTGTGGGTTTTGTGTGTGGGTGCGTGTGTTTGTGTGTGTAAGGTTGTTATCGAGTGTGGATGTGGGGTGGGTGCATGTGATTGTGATTGTGCAAGAGCATTACTGTGCAGCACAGGCACATTTGAGGAGGCGAGTGCCGTGAAGGATAAGACTTTCTGAAGCAGTCTTCAAAGTTTCTTTGCTGCAGTGCTTACCTGATTGTTGTCAGTGGGTAAGAAGAGTTAAGGGCCTGCTGTTTGCATCCATGTGGCACCTCCACAAAGTGATGAACATAGATGAGAAATGGAGCTTTCAATCATATCCTGTGATCAACAGGGTGTTATCAGCAGCGTTGTCATCCCCTCATGCCCAACACACAGGTCCATACCCCTGATTGCTTCAAAAGACCTTAAATGTTTTTGTGTGTGTGTGTGTGTGTGAGTGTGTGTGCACGCACACGCATGTCTGTGACCCGCTTTGTATGTCGTCCGTTACTACACAGCTTTGCCTCGCAACCTCCAACGTCTCGACTTTCTTTTCCACCCCAACCCGAACCTCCTGAATCCACACCGCAGACATATTTTTCGGCGGCTCCATGTATGCTGCTGCTAGTTACCACAATACACCCCAACCTTGCCCTCCTGAACCCACACCGCAGACATATTTCTTGGCGGCTCCATGTATGCTGCCGCTAGTCATCACGGCACACCCCAACCTTGCCCTCCTGATCCCACTTCGCAGACATATTTTTCGGCGGCTCCATGTATGCTGCTGAGGTTACCCCAGTGGTGCACTATACCATGGGCGGCATCGAGATCGACAACGCCGGCCGGGCAATGTCTGCCTCCGCGGATGGGCCTGCTGCATTGGATGGCCTGTACGCAGCTGGTGAAGCGAGCGGCGGGTGAGTGTGCCGGACAGCAAAGGAGGGGGGAAGTTATGACAGCATTAACTAAAACTAGCACGTCCCCTCTCATGATCTGGTGAACACTCTGCTAGCAATGCTAATGGCAAGAAAGCTCAAATGATCCACAATGTGCTATACAATGCTATACAATGCGCTATACAATGAGCTACAATGAAAAATAAAGTTGCATGGAAGCAGTCCCAGCGTTGTAAATGTTATTTTAGTGTGTCTGCATGATAAGATGCTAGAGGGAATGAGAAAAGGCAAGAACAAAAGGTTGCAGGACAACGTACTTGCAACAAATGGCTGAACAGATGTGGGCACGTCATATGCTGCTCTAAATGTTGAACTTGCCTCATCCGTCGTGCTTCTCTGCTTGCAATGCAGCTTGCACGGGGCTAACCGGCTGGGGGGCAACTCACTGTTGGAGTGTGCAGTCTTTGGTGAGTGAACGTGACCCAACTTGCATGCACGTTTGAATACACAGATTGAACTTCTGCATTCATAGTAGCAGACTCACAACTGTTCTCCTTTCCGTTTTCTCCACAGGCAACATCACTGGAAAGGCGGCTGCTAACTACGTACTCAATATCACAAGGAATTAATCTGAAAAGCAAGGATTCTGGCATTCGTGTTAGGTCAAATAGTTAAACAAATAAAATAAAGCGGCACCTCAGAAGAGTTTGTCCAGTTTACAGCTTCGGTTTACAGCACGAATGTATAGATTGGTTTCTGTATGTTTTATATGACAGCCTTTTTCGTTTCTCTATGGCATAGCTAATAGCATACGTAACACAAATCAGTGTGACTCTTTCATTCCGTGGTGTGATCTACCTGTATTTCTTGCATATTTGTTATAAAAATAAAAACGAACTCGGAATTTGTCCTCCTGTGGCTTTGGCAGACTCTCGGATTTTTTCCGAGTTTAGTTTGGAAAGGGACAGGGATTTTCCAAGGATTTGTTGAACGTGAAATGTGTGAAATCAATTTTGTAGGTGTTGCGAAGACAGAAGGGCAATTGTGTGTGTTAGGTCGCACATTGGAAATTACCGGAATGGCGTTTTATTCTATAAATGGGTAACGAATATTTATATAATTAAATCAACAAGAGAATTAGGCTTTAGAGGTTTGCCTGATTTTTCAGGCTTAAAAGAGCAGAACGAAGTTGTGCTTCACATCAGCATCCTGCATGCAAACAACTTCAAGTGGTTACACTCAGTCAGACTTGGGATTGTCAGAAAGTGGGTAGTCCTTTTCCTGCTCCTCGCACCACTCCAGTGAGTCACTAGAAATCGGCAGGATTATAAGCTGCTGCTGCAGCACAACAGATACGTGCATGTGTCAGGCGTTTCTTTTCTCAACTTTTTCAAGCATGTAGGGCTGTCAGGGGGGTCTAACACATGGAAATACAGCTTCATGCCCGAATCATGCAGCGAAGGAGGATTAGGCGGTGATTTTGCAGAACATACAGCAGTGGGCAGCGGGCATGACACCGGCCGTTCCCACCCACCACCCCTGCACATCCTGCGTTCCTCCCAACTGGATGCTGGGAGGCTAGACACGGAGCTCATCACGCTGCTCAGAGAGCAGCTGAATAGGGTGTTCTCTATGTTTAACCCGGTACGTGCCAGTATGTGTAGTCCTCTCGCTCTCACTATCTCAGTTGCAAGGTCAGGGAGGGTTTCTGCGGAGAAGAGAAGTACAACGCACTACTTGATTAAGCGTGGAACACAACATGTGCTGTGTATATATCATAATTTGATTCAGGCCAGTGCCCACAAGCGAGTCCTCTCATTCACATGGATCTGGATCAAAATGCACGCAGGGCCGGATAACAGAGTGGGATGCTGAGATAAGCGCTGTTTTAAATTTGCTGGTACGTGCGACAACACGGAGTTTATTGTTATCCTCAGGCATCATAACTTTGTGGTTCAGTAGCTCCTCTTCCCTCTTTTCTGTTTTGACCGGTCTCATCTCTATCAAAGCTGTTCAAATGGCTATTATTATGAAATGAGTACATAGAAGCTGCACTTTCAATTTACAGCGCTTCACGTGCGTGCCGGATGTCGTGCTCTCCTTCATACCTTGCCATACTGTATCTGCTACTGTACTGTACCTGCTGCAGTTACCATATGCTACTTTAATCTCTAGCAGTTCCACCATGTGCCCTGAAATTACATGCACCTGATCCCTGTGTGCGTTTTATGTGTGTTCAGTTACGCATGCAGCAAGCAATATGAAAGTGTGAAATCACGGCGTCCTCATCGCACTGACAGGACATTGCTGTCCATGTCTGTGTACACTCACACACCATGAAACGTTTGCTCAACAGATGTTCGGAGCTTCTGTATGGCACGGCCCTGGTGCAGCCACCCCCGGCTCTTCCCTCTTGAACCTCAAATACCGAAGCGAAGAAGCACCGGGGTCAGCGCTCCTGCCCTCCTGGAGCCTATGGGTAATTGATCGTAATGAATGTGCATGCATCCGACGGGTTTGTGAATGTGCATGCTGATGTAGATTCCTCGTGCATGTCAGCATGTGTATGTGTATGTGTGGGTGTGGGATGAGTTATGCTGAATGATTTGTGTGTATATGTATGTGAACTGAAGGAGGTTGCTCACATGCAAGTGCACAGATTTGATTGTATTCAGTGTATCAAAGCGAGTGGCTCATTTTAAATTGCAGATTCACAAGCTAAAAGAGCATGACTTTCTTGTGTATGCACGTGCATACATCTCAAAACATAACCTGAGTTGGAAAGCCTGTTAAAACTGCTCAGAGCGCGCATGTTCGCTCCACATATCAAAGAGTCGCGAAGCCTTTGTTTGCTCAATGCAAACCCTATTTTAATGTTAGTTGTAGTCAGTTCTTGTTGTAGTTTCAATTACACCCTTGAATAGTTGTCAAGGGCCACACTGCTAGCCTACCACAAGAGGTGCTGCTGCAGCAAGAACCCGGGCGCAGAAGTGATATAATGATAGGTGATCATGCCCTTGTTGTTACACACATGCTACGTACAAAGGGCACTGCCAGGCTCATCACAACAGATGCTGCTGCAGGAAGAGTCCCTGGATGCAGCAGTGCTATAAAATATAAAGCTAGGTCATCATGTCCTCGTTGATAACGTTGCATACACTCATGCCACGTGCGCAGGGCACTTCCAGGCCCACTACAACAGATGCTGCTGCAGGAAGAGCTTCTGGGCAAAGGAGTCCTCAGTCTAGCACACAGAAAAGCAAGCCTGAACCACAGCCCGGGGGGTCTCCTGCAGGTAGCGCGCACACACACACACACACGCTCTTTCACACGCACACACACACACATACACACATACACATACATATGCACATGCACATGCACACAAGTACACACGCATACACAAACATATGCACATGCACAAACACGCACCATCACACACACAAACACACACATAAATGCACACATGTACATGAACATGGACAGGTGCTCCGTTAGGAGGGCGTACCGGTATAGAGGGCCCTAGCCTGTCAGGCTTGCAGCGTGCGTTGCTCGTGGCAGGCTTTGTGGCAGTGCCATACTTGTGGGCGCGTTTAGGGACGCGGCTGGCAGCCGCAGCTGTGCCAGGTGGGACTAAAGAGGCTGGCGGAATTGCTGGTGCTGTTTGGGCGTGTGTACTTGTAGGCAGACTTTGTGGCAGGACCGTGCATTTGCCACAGTGGGTGTCCGTATAGGATTAGGCAGAACCGTATATACACCGTATATGACCGTCTATTCGGTGATTACCCTGCCAAAATTACCGTATACCTATATACCGTTTTTATATTTGTTCTGGCCAACCCTATACATGTGCCACAGTGGGTGTCTGTGTCGGATTGGCCAGAACCGTTTATGCCCACCGTATATGACTGTAGGTAAGGTATTCTTCCTGCTGAAAATACCGTGTGTTTATGTATGGCTGTAACCAACCATGTATTTTATGTATGGCTGTAGCCAACCCTGTATTTATGGACATGTCTAGGGAGCCAACTGGCAGTGTCAAATGAAAGGGCAATTAATGAGCGGTAATAACGCAATTGAGTACCGTACCAAAATTATATCACCCCGCAAAAATAATGTTTTGGAGGGGTGCGGCTAAGTGCGGACAGAAAATAAGTAATTTTAGGCCTGCGGATTGGTGAAAATGGCCTAAATTGGCGAGAATGGCTTAAAAATGGCCTGCGGATTGGATTATAATAAATATTGAAGGGGGTGCGGATTGGTTGCGGATTTGCAAAACTAAATATTTTTTCTGGGTGCGGGATGTAAATTTTGGTACGGTAGGCAATTTTTTCGGCAACTGATTAGACAATGCATCAGCAGCTGTGCAAGATGTGGTGTAGGGGGGTGGACAAGGCCGGCAGCTGCTGTTGTGTGTGCATGCAGGCATCTGCATGTACCTACACGCGCACGCACCTCTGTCAAATGTGTAGACATACTTTCATGGTGCTGTGAAGATGTACCTACACACGCACGCACCTCTGTCAAATGTGTAGACATACTTTCATGGTGCTGTGAAGATGTACCTACAAGCGCACGCACCTCTGTCAAATGTGCAGACATACTTTCATGGTGCTGTAAAGAGGTTGAGGAGGGGGGGCTGTCCTGTCTCCCTCCTTTTATTCTGGCTGCTGATTGTCAAAATGACTGCCATGCCCCGCAACACACACGCAGGAGTCGTGAGTGGGGTGAACAGGCAGTGGCATTGGGGTAGTGCATCTACTGGAGAGCAACATGAGGTGCATCATGCTAACCGACAATGGCACAGGTATGCAGGAGTGGATTCGGAATTGTAGGCTGAATTGAAGCGCTGGCCTAGCCACGTGAGGTGAACCATGCCAACCAACGATGGCACGGGTATGCACAAGTGGATCTGGAATTGTAGGCTGAATTGAGGCAGTGGCCTAGGTAGCTAGCAAGTTAAAATTAATAGGGTTTTTTCGTGGTGCAGGGGTTTTCCGGTACCCGGTCCAAAGTGGCTCCTTCCCTTTGTTGAATGTGGGGAGTGGTATGGATGCCTGGTTGTGTTAGTCAATGGTGAGCTTCTTCAGGCATACGGACTTATGCTTTCGTTACGGTTGTTTTCTACCAGTGCAGCTATTTGCGTGGATAGCAACATTGTCTCACAACAACCTCTCACGCTTTTTGATCTATTGTCGAAACTTTCCCGTGCTGCGCCTACCATGGTGCAAACTAGTACGGGCCTACCCCCTTTCTGCACTTCTTTCTGCACTCTTTGCTGCACTCAGTACCTTCCATCACAGTTGGCTACTGACAGACTGAACTCACAATGCTGCTCATTGTGATTCTGTACAGACATCACATAACAGACATCACACACGATCCGCTCATTGTGATTCTGTACAGACATCACACAACAGGCGTCACACACAATCTGCTCATCGTGATTCTGTACAGACATCACACAACAGGCATCACACACGATCTGCTCATCGTGATTCTGTACAGACATCACACAACAGGCATCACACACAATCTGCTCATCGTGATTCTGTACAGACATCACACAACAGGCATCACACACGATCTGCTCATCGTGATTCTGTACAGACATCACACAACAGGCATCACACACGATCTGCTCATTGTGATTCTGTACAGACATCACATAACAGACATCACACACGATCTGCTCATCGTGATTCTGTATATACATCACACAACAGGCATCACACACGATCTGCTCATTGTGATTCTGTACAGACATCACACAACAGGCATCACACACGCTCTACTCATCGTGATTCTGTACAGACATCACACAACAGACATCACACACGACCTGCTCATCGTGATTCTGTACAGACCGCCCACGCAAAGTACAACACAGTATATTACAGACATTACAACTTACATACACTTTTTCTCCCAGCAGATCAGTCGCCCCCTCCAACAGCCCCCCTATGTCACCCTCACACCACCAATCTTACCACAGACGTAGCAGCAGCAGCAGCAGCAGCAGCTGCTCAGGCCTGTCCATAAACTCTGACTCACAGCCTGTTCTGCATGGAGGTGGCGTGCTGGGCGTCGTTCTGGCTTGGCTGGGGCTCAGCCACTTGCAGCCCTTGCTACTGTCCTGGATGGCTAAGGCACGCAGGCTGTGCACTGGGAGGGGGGGGGGGCTGAGGGGGTTGGGTGCAGGGGTTGTGCGTACAATACGCAGCCGGTGCAGTGCTCAGGTGTGTGTGTGTGAGTGTGTGTGTGTGTGTGTGTGTGTGTGTGTGTGTGTAGGGGGGG
>Ga0307947_1003052_pt1:0-7500 | contig 13503 bp, 17 predicted proteins | sample OrgLakmetagen232_FD_201840 | JGI IMG/M metagenome (GOLD analysis project Ga0307947, IMG submission 201840) | Saline water microbial communities from Organic Lake, Antarctica - #232 | ecosystem: Environmental > Aquatic > Non-marine Saline and Alkaline > Saline | place: Antarctica: Organic...
CTGGCCTCCTTCTCTTCTTGAAGCTGCCTTTTTTTTTTTGCTATAGCTCAACTGCCCTCGCTGGCGGATATAGCTGTGTAACCCTTACCCCTTCCTTCCTGTTTACACCTTTTTTTGAGGACTTTTCAGCAGCCCAACCCTTTTTGCTGCAACAGGTCAACAACCAACTTGTTCATGATTTCCTTTCTCAGCAGAACAATAGAAATCTTTTTCTTTCTGAGCTTATGGATTTATTTGTGGCTGGCCGAGACCAGTCAGCAGCCGATCAGCCAAACAACCTGGCTGAAGGTCACCCCCCATTGTAACCATTATAACTATTTCACTGCCTGCTGATCTGTTCTTTCTTTAGTCTTCACACAAGGCACCCCTCAAAGGTTGCTCCGGACAGCACATCCAACAAAACTGTGATTACCAGCAGCACATAGGACACCTAAACAGAACAAAATCATTCCCTCAGCATCATCAAAAGAGGGTAAAGTCGCTCCCAGGGTTAACAGAGTGGAATTCGTTCTCAACAAATTAACGATCTGAGACTCAACATCATGTATCAGCTAAAATTCTGCAAGAGACTACGCGGGATCTATGGCACGTGCTATCAGCTACGAGGATGATGGTGCTGGCACCCGCGCAGCTTGGCCTGCCCCGTTGCTGTCAACCAACCCGGTAGTCGCCTGCCGGTCGTGCTGGCTGATCCACGCAATCAGCTTGTTTAACGCACTCGTGTACGCGCGTGCACTGGACACCACGATGTCTTCGTGTGCTCCGTTGCCTGGGGTCGAGCACACGTGTGTATGAGCAGTGGTACTTTGTGCGCGTGCGTGTGTGTGTTGTGTGTGTGTGTGTGTGCGTGCGCGCGCGTGCTGTACGTCTTCAAACCTGCTCTTCTATATCAATGCAAGCAAATATCCCGTGTGTGTGTAAGTGTGTGTCTTTGTGTGCGTAAGAAGAAGCCACACAATGGATTCTGCAAGCTGCACCCTTCCATCCGACCCTTTTATACTTTGCCGCGTCATATTATACGACTGTGGGACTAGGGAAATATTCGGACACCTCAGGACAGCTGTTCATGGCCATGGTTCAGATTATTTGCCATTACAACCCCCAACATCGCTCGCGCTTACCCTTCCTGCACACGGACACCTTTAACATTTGAGTTTACACACACACACACACGCACACACACACATTTTCACCACACCCACCCACACACCCACCCCCCCACACACACACACACCTGAGAACAGGCGGTTGACCTTGCCCATGGTGGCATGCTCGCTAACAGCTTGGTCACTCATCTTGCCGGCAGGCTTGATGATGACTCTTGTGGTCGCCAAGGCCTCTATGCCCTCCGTCACGCTGCTTACTGCGTGCCGTCAACATAAATTAGTATGTGTGTGTCTGTCTGTATGTGTGTGAAGGTGAGTGTGTGCATGCGTGTGTGTGAGAGTGTGCGCGCGTGTGAATGTAAGCATGCGTGCATGTGCACGTGTATGTGTGTGTGTGTGTTGGTGAAATGCGCAAGGGTGTAATGCTAGTCCTTCACAAAAAATGAGATCAGGGATGCCGTGCTTATCACAGTTCTTCACATGAAGGGAATCTCCGCATGAGAGGTAACTGTCAAATGTCCAGACATTTTGCTACAGACCAGCATTTTGCTACAGACACAGCATTTTGCTACAGACCAGCATTTTGCTACAGACCAGCATTTTGCTACAGACACAGCATTTTGCTACAGACCAGCATTTTGCTACAGACACAGCATTTTGCTACAGACCAGCATTTTGCTACAGACATAGCATTATGCTACTATCTTACTACATCTTACTACAGACACAGCATTTTGCTACAGACACAGCATTTTGCTACTATCTTACTACATCTTACTACAGACACAGCATTATGCTACTATCTTACTACATCTTACTACAGACACAGCATTTTGCTACCATCTTACTATATCTTACTATAGACACAGCATTTTGCTACAGACACAGCATTTTGCTACAGACCAACATTTTGCTACAGACCTGTACAGACTCATAGTAATCATACGATCGACATTCAGCAACGTAAAAGCCTGTTTTGGTGGAATATGCCAAGAGTGCCTGCAAAACCTCCCAATCCTCCAAAGCGCAAATGCGTCGACTCAAACATGTGTATATATATAACATTTGATATAGCTCGAACTTTTACATACACCCGCCCCTGTTGCCCAAAAGTTGAACTGACCGACCCTGCATGAGTTTGTGGAGGATCCTTGATCTCACAACACCTAACACACATTCACATGGAAGGCAGTCTACATCACGCATGCAAGAGCCTAGGAACTGTCTTTGCTTGCACGCACACGCACACACACAAACATATCCAGACACATGCACATTCATAAACACAAATCCAATGCACATACCGCTGTAGTCTGTGAGCTCTGTCTCTACTCTAACAAGGGAGTCAATGGCTTTGTACGCGGCATCCACTGGACCTGTGTGTGCGTGTGAGGCGTGTGTTGTGGGATTAGATTTGCACGCGCGTGTGTGTATGCGTTTGTATTTGCATGAGTGATGTGTGTGTATGTGCTCGTGAGGTGTGTATGTGTGTTGTGGGATCAAGTTTGCGCGCGTGTGTGTGTGTATGTGTGTGTGTATGTGTCTGACGCAAGGCACACAAACACACGTCACTGGATTCCAGGTGGTGTGAGTGATGTGTGTACGCAGTTGTGTACTTGCATAAGTTATATGTTGTGTGTGGGTGGGTGCGTGTGTGAATAGTGTGTTGTGTGTATATGTGTGTCAGTGCTTCTTTTTTGGAGACGCATGACGTCTATAGACGTGAAACCCCTACTATTTGGGAGTGGGGGAAAGACGTGAAACCAAGGATTTGGGCCCCGGGGGGTCTCCCGGCAAAAATCGACCAAGGGCCCTCGAGAGCCCTTCGATGGTCGAAATTGAACCACAGAAATCAAAAATTTTAAACATTTTTAAAGTTTTGTTTGGATAATTGGTTCGCCTAAAAGAAAGAGAGTCAAGCAGGGAGAGGGTGCATGGCTTGGGGAAGAAGGATGGGCCTCCCAAGTACACATTGAAGGGCATGCCAGTGGACAGGGAGGAGCCTGCGCGCAGCAAGTGGTTGCAAGATGGAGGTCTGGGGGAGGACAACCTGTACTACCTCTGCTGCAGCATTTGCAGCACCAAGGTAGCAGCATGCAAGTTTCAAAGCAGGTCCCAGAATATCCTATCCCATGAGGCAAGCCAGCTGCATCAGCGCGCAGCACTGAAATGGCAAGAGATTTAGGACAAGAGGGGTGTGTTGCAAGGTTACCAGGATGCAGCTGCACAGCTCACAGCTCAGCGCCGTGCCGGACAAACAGCAAGCCTCAAGACGAGCACAGTGTTTGCAAGTGTACTCAGGCACATGCGCCTCGGCCGTCCCATCACTGACGTCTTGGCAGACAAGGAGTTCCTGCAGTTTGTTGGGCCTGCCCCAAGCGTGGGCGTTACGGAGTTGAATAGATATAGTTAAACAGATTTCAGTGTAGGACAGACAGACAGACAGACAGACAGACTTGTAGGCTTACGGACGTATCAGTGTTGGTACATGCTTTATTTTTATTTTAGGGCCATGCCTGAAACATTTGATTTACCACGTGCACGAACATTGCTGGGAGGCCTGCGGCCTCCCAGCGGGCTGGGCATAAAAGGGTGTAAGACGTCAAACAAAGGTTTTAAAATTGGCCAAATCTGGCCGTGACGTGAAACGAAGGTTTTCCAAAATCGAAAAAAGAAGCACTGATGTGTGTTGTGTGAGTGTGTTCAAACGTGTCTTCACGTCCTAGCAATGTATTTTGCCTTTTTCCATGAGTGTGTTGTGTGTGTATGTGTGTTGTGTGAGTGTGTTCGAATGTGTCTTCACGTCCTAGCATGTATTTTGCCTTTTTCCATGAGTGTGTTGTGTGTGTATGTGTGTTGCCTGAGTGTGTTTGAATGCGTCTTCACGCCCTAGCAATGTATTTCGCCTTTTTCCATGAGCTGTTATATGTTTGAGCGACGGTAGGGTGGCTTTGCAGAAATCCCATACCAAAAATGCTCAGAGAAAGATGCCCGTTATACTGACCCTTTACAGATTCACTAAGACAGGAAAACGCAGGTGCATGCCGTTCTCACTTTCGCACAAACACGTACACACACATTCACAAACACACGTATGCACACGTACATTCACACACACACACACTCACACAATTACACTTGTGCGCACCTGTACCAACTCCCACACCGATGCGTGCGATGCTATCTGGACCTCTCATTTGGACGGTGGCAGTCGGCATGCCCATTGTTCCACACACCACCTGTGCACAACACGTGTGTGTGTGTGTGTGTGTGTGTGTGTGTGTGTGTGTGTGTGTGTGTGCAATTGTGCGCGCCTATTTGTGTGTGTGCGCGTGTCTGTGCGTGCATGTGTGTGTGTGTGTGTTTGCGTGCGTGCATGTGAAATCAGGGCATCCACTAGATCAGCTGGTTGATTTAAGGCGGTGGCAAGGTGCGGCCACATTAGGTCTGATCCTGATCGGCCGGTGCAGCACTTGCTGACCTGACATGAGCACTCCGCGTCACTTCTGCGACCAGCACTTGCTGATCTGACATGAACACTGCGTCACTCCTGCGACCAGCACTTGCTGATCTGACATGAACACTCTGCGTCACTCCTGAGACCAGCACTTGCTGATCTGATATGAACACTCCGCGTCACTCCTGATCTGACATGAACACTCTGCGTCACTCCTGCGACCAGCACTTGCTGATCTGACATGAACACTCCGCGTCACTCCTGCGACCAGCACTTGCTGATCGGACATGAACACTCTGCGTGACTCCTGCGACCAGCACGTGCTGATCTGACATGAACACTGCGTCACTCCTGCGACCAGCACTTGCTGATCTGACATGAACACTCTGCGTCACTCCTGAGACCAGCACTTGCTGACCTGACATGGACACTCCGCGTCACTCCTGATCTGACATGAACACTCTGCGTCACTCCTGCGACCAGCACTTGCTGATCTGACATGATCCCTCCGCGTCACTCCTGCGACCAGCACTTGCTGATCGGACATGAACACTCTGCGTGACTCCTGCGACCAGCACGTGCTGATCTGACATGAACACTGCGTCACTCCTGCGACCAGCACTTGCTGATCTGACATGAACACTCTGCGTCACTCCTGAGACCAGCACTTGCTGACCTGACATGGACACTCTGCGTCACTCCTGCGACCAAGTCGAGCAGCTCCCAGAACCTGATCACCATCAGCTGTGAGCTGCTACAGCACGACGACCTGGTTGGGTCCGACGCAACCCTATGAATTCAATTCAGGGACCTGGCCGTTTTAACATTCTTGCTACTCAGTTTTGCTGTCTTCTCCATGGATGATCTCGCCTTTGTTTCTGTACACGCTAGCATAGTAGCACACAGCTCATCATCGACTGGTGCAGCACGGCAATGTCACCACTTTGCCTAGGTTTCTGAAGCTGAAGTTCTTTAGATCACCCCTTGACCCTTAAGCCTTAGGCAGCTGCAATTTTTGAACAGCTCCCAGCTCATCATCATTGGCACTGGCACGGCACAGCAACCTTGGTTGCTTCTAATTATTACTGGAACGGCTTTTCATGATTACTTAAACGCCTAGCCAGGACCCCACCTGCAGGTCCAACAGCTCCCAGATCATCATGGGCTGGTGCAGCTCGTCGGACACGAGGGCGATGATGTCTTCGTCGGTGACCAGCTTCTTCTTGTCTGCCAGGGCCTTGAAACGCCTGCGCAGCACAGAGGTGTTGTGGCCAGTCAATTGTAGTCGGTGCACGCGTGTGTGTGTGTGTGTGAGTGTATGCGTGTGCATGCATGTGTGTATGTGTGTCTGTGTGTGTGACCTTTTAGGGGTGGGGGGGGGAGGGCTAAACGTGATCCATCGGTTAATGACCATATGGTGCGGTACACAGTGCATATGCACGCATGCACAAAGCACAGCCCTTAAAAGCAGCAAACAGGCCACCCGCACTCACTTGAACACATCATCAAGCTCTGCGATCCCGGTGTTGTACCCTAACGCCTTGAGGCGCGTGTTGAGAGCGTTTCGTCCGCTGTGCTTGCCCAGAACAATGCCTGTGAGCAAAGGTGTGTGTGTGTAAACATGTGTGTGTGTGTATGCAAAGGTGTGCGTGCACATATGATTGTGTGCACATATGTGCGCATGCATGTATCGTGTGTGTGTGTGTGTGTGTGTGTGTGTGTGTGTGTGTGCGTGCAAAGGTGTGCGTATGTGTGTGTGTGTGTGCGCGTATGTGCGCGTGCGTGTATCGTGCATGTGTGTGAATATGTGTGCCTACTTGTGTGTCTGTGGGTGCTTTTTGAGTTTTGAGTGAGTTTGACCACTAGACACGCACACATTAGCTTGCTCACACATTTTGCGTCTCTCTGCGTCGGTTACAAACGCAGCAAACGCAAGAACGGGTTTGGGTGCATGTGCTACTTACATTTGTCTGTGGGAAAAGCGTACCCATGGCAGTGTATGAAGAGCTGTGCATCTGACCCACACTTCTGAATACACACACATACACACAAACACACACTCACACGCAACACCTCTTGGCGGGAAACGAAGCTGCAGAGCGGCTGGACATTGCTGCGACTCCTGCACATTCCCCCCCTCACACACACAGAGACACACACACACACGCAAGGTTAGGTACACCTACCTGCATCATCAGATGCACGATTTAAGCCGATTGCCTCAGGGGTCATGATCTCGTATGTTTCTCTATTCTTCAGCATGCCGTCCTGCACATGCATGCAACGAGTTGAGGGCCTTGACATTGAGAACGATTGTGTGTGGGCGTGAGTGTGCATCGTTTGAGCATTGCTGTATCGTCCAGGCTGCACAACCCACGTGTCGAGACACAACAACTTGCAACACCGTATGGCTGAATGGATTTCTTGCACTCAAATATTATCTCACACACACACACTCACACACACATACTCACAAACACACACATTCCCACACACACACAAACACACACACATACTTGCACACACACACACAGACACAGACACGTAAACACACTTACACACCTGGTGAATCCCGGATTCATGTGAAAACGCGTTGGCGCCCACGATGGCTTTGTGAGGCTGCACCATCATACCACTGCAGTCACTGACCAGCCTGCTGGTAGGGTAGATATGCACTGGCCGAACGCCGGTGTACAGCCCGTTCATCTGGGCATCCCTACACGTGATGGATGTGACATTTAAAAGCAAGGAGTAAGAAGGAACAAATGGGTTTGATAGAGAAGAATGTCGGTGCTGCTACTTGGACTGACGCCGGTTTGTGTGCAGCTCCTTTTTCTGTGTGGTGGGTGTGGGTGTAGGAGCAAAAGTAGGTGAAGGCAAAGCCGTGTGTGCCACGTGCACAAGCACATGTGGATAGGCATCGCCTCTAGCGAAGCG
>Ga0307947_1003052_pt1:10000-13503 | contig 13503 bp, 17 predicted proteins | sample OrgLakmetagen232_FD_201840 | JGI IMG/M metagenome (GOLD analysis project Ga0307947, IMG submission 201840) | Saline water microbial communities from Organic Lake, Antarctica - #232 | ecosystem: Environmental > Aquatic > Non-marine Saline and Alkaline > Saline | place: Antarctica...
TGGCTGCACGTTGAGTACGGCTCGCGAGTACCCATGTGTGCAAGCATGTGTTTGCGTCATCCACACCCATAAGAAATGCCTGCTACATTTGTGCGTTTGATTACAAATACTGCAGTACTCACATATGCAAGCATGCGCTTGCACGCGCTACTGCATCTCCCTCGCAGGCCCCCATGACTCCTTTTAACAAAGTGATGGCAGCAAACCGCGGCGAGATTGCCATCCGCATCTTCAGGGCAGGCACAGAGCTGGGGCTGCGCACGGTAAGCAATGACACGCAGCTTAAAAAGCATGTGGGGGTTGTTTCTTGCGAGCGTGTGTGCAAGTCTCTGTGTGTGTGTGTGTGTGTGAGTGTGTGTGTGTGTGCGTGTGTTCACCGATACAACAAATCCCACGTGCCTGTCTCTCAACTACTATCAGACACAATTACTTCTGAGTATTCTTACGCACACCTACACCCCCACCCCCACCCCCCACAGGTAGCTGTGTACAGCCCTGCTGATCGATTGCAACCCCACCGCTACAAGGCGGACGAGGCTTACCAAGTCGGAACCTCCTCTATGGCCCCTGTGGCTTGCTACCTGGACATGAATGGTGGGTGCCCTGGGTACCGTACCAATACCCACATATACACATACACTCTCCAAATGTCCAGACTGGTGTTTTGCCGAAACCTGCACGTACCTCCAAATGTCCAGACTGGTATCTCATAATTTCAGACAAAGACGTGTCCTCGAACAGGTATGCACTCCTTAAAACACATACCAGAGGACAAGTCATACGTCATGCGTAGGGTTGGCCAGAATCGTATAAATACACCGTAAATGACCGTATATTTGGTGATTTCCCTGCCAAATTTACGGTATACACCGTATGTATATATGGTTCCAGCCAACCCTATTCACGTGCTCACCCAGCGCACGTATCTGAGCATGCACACATGCATGCACACGCGCACGATCACACACACATACCTAATGCACACAATGTTTGTGGCGCTCATACTTTGCACCTTTATTCTACAGATTCTCCTATGGCTGCCAAAAGTGCAGTTGTGGATGCCATCTTCCAGGCTGTACATTTCCAAGTGACAGTTTTACCACTGCCCACACAAAACAAAGATGCACGCACTACGCACACGCAACCCACGCACACGCACACACGCGCGCACGCACGCACGCAATCACATACGCACACACACACACGCAATCACATACGCACACACACGCACACGCAAACACATATACACACATGCACACACAAACACACACACGCACACACATGTGCGCATGTGTCCAATGTATTGCAGGCATCATCAAGGCCGCCAAGAACGCGGGTGTAGGTGCTATCCATCCAGGCTATGGATTCCTTAGTGAGAATGCCGTGTTTGCCAGGAAGTGTGAGGAGGCCGGCATCGCGTTCGTGGGACCAAAGCCAGAGACGCTGGAGGTGCGGGTTTTGTCAGACGCGGGTGCCTGAAAGCTTGCGCACAAATGCGAGTTTAGTCACACACACACATACACGCACACACACACACGCACACACACACGCAAACACACATGCGCACACATACACGCACGCACACATAGACACACACAAAGCTTACACACTCGTCCCTCTCCACCTTGTTTGTGTGCCGTGGGCGACAGGCGAAAAGATCCAGGCACGGCTTGCAGCTGCTGCTTGTGTGGTGTGCCTGAAGCTTACGCGCAAACGCGAGTTCGATCATACACACACGCACACACTCATACAAACACATACACAAACAAAACCTCTCACGTCAATCTCCATTTCATTTGTTTCTGTGCGTCAGGCCATGGGCGACAAGATCCAGGCACGGCTTGCAGCTGTAGCCTGTGGTGTGCCCGTAGTGCCGGGGACCAACGGTGCCATTGCCGATGCGTCTGAGGCAAAGGCTTTTGCAGACGATGTGGGGTGAGTGTGTGTGTATGTGATTGTGTGTATACGTGCGTGTATGTGTGTGTTTCTGTGTGTACATGGATGTATGTGTGCGTGTGTGCTTGTGTGTGTATTTGCGTGTATGTAGTTGTGTGTGCGTGTGTGTATTTGCTTGTGTGCTTGAGTGTATGCGTGATTGTGTTTGTGTGCTGGTTTGCATCCAGCGACGTTTGGCCGTCCCTTATTGTCTGATCCACTGCGGAAACATGTGTAGGGTTGGCCGAAACCGTATATATACACCGAATATGACCGTATAATTGGTGATATCCCTGCCAAATACACCGCATATAAACCGTATATATATATGGTTTTGGCCAACCTTAAACATGTGTGCTTTTGCCTGCCTATGCATGAACCCACCCAAACCGTATTCATGACAAGTCGTACGTGCATCCCCCCCCTCCAATACGCACAAACACGCACACACACACACAAACGCACACACACACACACACACACACCACAAACATATTCAAGCACTCGTTTAAATGCACACTTGCGACCCATCCAGGTACCCCCTCATAATGAAGGCCGCTATGGGCGGCGGTGGACGAGGCATGCGTGTGGTCCACTCAGGTGTGTGTACCAAATGTATGTGTAGGCATGTGTACCAGGTGTGTACACCAAGTGTGTGTGTGTGTACACTCAGGTGTGTGTACGATGTGTATGTGTAGGCACGTGAACCAGGTGTGTCCACCAAGTGTATGTATGTGTGTGTACACTCAGGTGTGCGTACCATGTGTATGTGTAGGCACGTGAACCAGGTGTGTACACCAGGTGTATGTGTGTGTACACTCAGGTGTGCGTGTACCAAATGTATGTGTAGGCACGTGTACCAGGTGTGTCTACCAAGTGTATGTGTGTTAACACTCAGGTGTGTGTGTACCAAATATATGTGTAGGCATGTGTACCAGGTGTGTACACCAAGTGTACGTGTGTGTACACTCAGGTGTGCATACGATGTGTATTGTAGGCGTGTGTATGAGTAGGGTTGGCCAGATCCGTACCTATACACCGTATACGACCGTGTATTTGGTGATTTCCCTGCCAAATATACCGTACATACACCGTATGTATAGGGTTATGGCCAACCCGATGTGTGTGTGTAAACTTTGCAGTTGGCATCATTAGGTGTGCACGTGCATCTGTAGGGGGCTCAGTTTTGTATGTGCTATGTTAGGAAGTCACACACACAAACACACACTCAAACACACACACACACACAAACACACACTTAACACACACACACACACACAAACACACGCACGCAGATGGTGAGCTGATTGATGCATTCCAGCGTGCCAGCAATGAAGCCCTGGCTGCATTTGGAGATGGGCGCATGTTCATTGAAAGATATGTGGAGGAGCCTCGGCACATTGAGATCCAGGTGTGCTAGCGCTTGTCTGTGTGTATGTGTGTGTGTTTGTGCGTGTTTGCACACGTTCATTGAAAGATACGTGGAGGAGCCTCGGCACATTGAGATCCAGGTGTGCTAGCGCTTGTCTGTGTGTGTATGCGTGTGTTTGTGCGTGTTTGCACACGTT
>Ga0307947_1003054_pt1 | contig 13496 bp, 20 predicted proteins | sample OrgLakmetagen232_FD_201840 | JGI IMG/M metagenome (GOLD analysis project Ga0307947, IMG submission 201840) | Saline water microbial communities from Organic Lake, Antarctica - #232 | ecosystem: Environmental > Aquatic > Non-marine Saline and Alkaline > Saline | place: Antarctica: Organic Lake...
GGCCCCACAGAGGTGCCAATTAGGTGAGTCAGAGAACTCTCAACTTTTGATGCTGAGCAGAAGCCCCTGAAAGCAGGGAGGCGTACGTTGTGGTGTTTGGGGGGGGGTGCATTGGCGGGGGGTACAGAGGTGCCAAATAGGTGAGTCAGAGAACCTTTGAATGATATACGATTGGAGTCAAGACCTTGAGCTGTGCGGCTTATTAAATGTATGTTTGTTTGGATAAGGTAGTGGCTCGTTCAATGGTTAACGCCAGGTTCGGATAAGGTAGTGGCTCGTTCAGTGGTTAACCCCAGGTTAAGGAGCTATCTTGAGGGGATATGAGCTTTACGCCCTGATCCAGGACTCCTGCTGCTACATTTAGGGTGCGCTGTGCAATGGCTTCAAGCGTGTGCAATGGCTTCAAGCGTGTGCAATGGCTTCAAGCGTGCAATGGCTTCAAGCGTGTGCAATGGCTTCAAGCGTGTGCAATGGCTTCAAGCGTGCATTGGCTTCAAGCGTGCTGCAATGGCTTCAAGCGTGTGCAATGGCTTTAAGCGTTTGCAATGGCTTCAAGCGTGTGCAATGGCTTCAAGCGTGTGCAATGGCTTCAAGCGTGCAATGGCTTCAAGCGTATGCAATGGCATCAAGCGTGTGCAATGGCTTCAAGCGTGTGCAATGGCTTCAAGCGTGCTGCAATGGCTTCAGCGTGTGCATGAACTCAACACAGCTCATGCAAAAATATACTCTTGCAGTGCATCACGAAGAGCACCTGTGCCGTTCATAGCACACTTGTGTGACCACAGCATGCCTTTTTTTGCTCTTGTTCTTGAGCTAGCTTGCATACTTATATCTATTTTTGTGATTCACCTCACAGAGGTATAACTATCTGCCAATCCGGCGTGCAAGCCATGTGTGCATGCAGCTTTGAGCACGTGAGATCCAATGAGCCTATCTTTACACAGCTTGTTGTGCTAGCAACCACCCCTCGAAAGTACAACCTTCTCTGACAAGACATCTACCACAATACCACTTGCGTGTTGTATGCGCAGCATGCAACTCTTAGCCATGCGCCAGCCTATACACATAGTAGTGGCGTCTGCCACCCCATCTCAACCGCAGCTGCTGGCTCAGCAGCAGCAGCAGCAGCAGCAGCAGCAGCAGCAGCCACAAGAGTCGCACCAACAGCAGCATCCACGACAGCAGCATCAAGAGCCTCAGGTGCAGGAGACTGAAGCCCATGTTCATTTCTTGTCAATACACATACACACTAATACAAACACTCATACTCACACACAAACATACACAAGCACACACGAACACGAACACATCTCCAGGCAGGAGCTCGTGTGCATTCCTCAAAGGTTGCACCAGAGAGCGCTCACCCTGAACGGCACAAACATAGCTGACTAGACTTTGTACGCCTGGGTGTGAATGTGTGTGCGTGTGTGCGTGTGTGTGTGTGTGTGTGTGCAAGTGCACAGAAATGGTGTGAGCACCCACATGCTTCGCTCCCCCTTTGGGGCCAACTGGCATGGACCCTCACACAAACAAACACTAACAAGCTCGACGCAAGTGAGTGCCTGTGACCCTCCAACACACAATTTGGTGTTTGCAGGGACCAGATTTGGGTAGTGTGGAGCAGGAGGTGATTCAACAGTCTTGTTTGCAGAGAGTGGTCGTCGGCCTAGGCCTTGGGGAGTGGAGGACTGTGCTGTTGCGGCGGCGCCCAGTGGTTGTGAGCGTGCAGCTGAGTAGCGGACCCGGTGGGTGGGTGTTCAAAGTGCTACTCTGTGTGTGTGCGTGCGCATGTGAGTGTGCGTGCGCGTGTGAATGTGCGTGCGCGTGTGAATGTGCGTGCGTGCGTGTGTGTGTGTGTGTGTGTGCATTTGCGTGTGCATGTGCATGTGCATGTGAGTCTGTGTATGTGTGTAATGTGTGTATGCCACTCATTGCTGCTGTAGTACATGTTCTATGGACGGCAACATGTCTGGCAAGTCAGTTCTAATTCCTTATAGTCCTTTGCTCACAATTTATCTGTCCCTTGTTTTTTTTGCACCGCCCACTGTATTATAAGCCTTTTCAAGACACGTTTGCCATGCCCTGTGAACATCATGTCCTGATCCTAGCCATCAGCTGTTGCAGCCTACAACTTTATATTTTAGAGTTTAGACTTGATTTTGCGATACAGGGACAGCATTGGGAGTTCCAGCTGGAGCCTCAACCATTGGTGTACTCCAGCTCCAGCTTGCGTTGTATCCAAAGGTAGGATGCTTTTCAAGTGGCTTTATCGGTGCACTTCAGCTCCAGCTTGCGTTGTTCCAAAAGTTAGATGCTTTTCAAGTGGCTGTATTGGTGTACTCCAGCTGCAGCTTGCGTTGTATCCAAAGGTAGGATGCTTTTCAAGTGGCTTTCTTCTGAAGTTTGGCGGTGAGCGGCACGTAAGGTGCTGACACCTAAACGCCCTTCCCCCACTTGTATGTGTGTTTGTACTGAGTGCGTTTACAATCCCAGCGTAGCATTCTCAAGTCTATATCAAAAGGCATTATCGCCGGTCAAACCTTGACACGTTACAGAAGGTGCAGCTTGTATTGCATTGTACTCGTAGGTAAGGAACAGGAAACCTCATGTGGCAGGCTTGATGCGCATCCTTTTTCATACTGTGGTTTGTTCTGTTGACCATATGGCCATGAGGCAGTCAATGGGTCTAACGTAGTGTACTTTTAAATCTTCCGCATCCTTTTTGTTCTGTTGACCATGGCCATGAGGCAGTCAATGGGTCTAACATAGTATACTTTTAATCTTCCGTCCTGGTAAGTCAGGTAGCTCTACACAAAAATCTCCTAAGTACGTTGTCTTTCACTTAATCTGTTACAAGCGTCGCGAGGCTTTGCCTCAGGCAAATTCAACCAGGCTTTTTGAATCAATCTCATGAGTTAAAATAGAAGCCATGGTTGCGAGGGGGGCACTGACTAGGGGACACAGCATTATGCCAAAAGACAACGACAGGCCAGTACTTAAAATGGAAAAACTTGGTTTTGCCGCTTTTTTAAGGGACAATGAAAATTCATGCGCTCGCAGCTTGCTGTCAAAACAGAGTGGTAAGCCTGCGCTTCCATATTCAACGCTCGCGAACCGCTTTGCATCTTTGCAGGCAGATGTGGCGCTGGATGAGCCCTTGCATATTCAACACTCGCAAACTGCTTTGCTTTTTTGCAGGCAGATGTGGCGTTGGATGAGCCCTTGCATATTTAACGCTCGCAAACCGCTTTGCTTTCTTGCAGGCAGATGTGGCGCTGGATGAGCCCTTGCATATCCAACGCTCGCAAACCGCTTTGCATCTTTGCAGGCAGATGTGGCGCTAAATGAGCCCTTGCATTTTCAACGCTCGCAAACCGCTTTGCATCTTTGCAGGCAGATGTGGCGCTGGATGAGCCCTTGCATATTCAACACTCGCAAACCACTTTGCATCTTTGCAGGCAGATGTGGCGCTGGATGAGCCCTTGCATATTCAACGCTCGCAAACCGCTTTGCATCTTTGCAGGCAGATGTGGCGCTGGATGAGCCCTTGCTAGTCCTGCAGCAGCGCGGAGAGAGTGCAAGAGATGCAGGTGTGTGGGAAAATGCTTCTCGTGGTGCTGTTCAACATTTTAAAGTGGAGCTTGCTTTTGTAAAAACGTCTTAGGCGTGACGCAGATCTGGAAAAGAGATCTAGCTGGGTGTGCCTGGGTGTGCCTGGGTGTGCTGGCTGGGTGTGCTGGCTGGGTGTGCTAGCTGGGTGTGCCTGCCCAGCTTGCGCTCTGCAAGACCACTTGTGTGGAGCAGTGCTGCTGCACGGTGGCACAAGATGCAGGCGTGTGGAAAGTTCGTCTCCTGCGGTTCTGCCATTATAATTATGACAAGAGCACATTTGAAATGTGTTGTTTTAGATGTGCCTTGTCACTTTAATGGTTCAGGATAATTGGGGGCCTTTTCACTCTACGCCTTTTTAGAGCAACCTTCTTGAATGGGAAGCAAATGATTTAAGCAGAAATTGTTTGGCTTGATTGAACACGCCCTGCCAGAGCATGGTCATGGTGATTTTGAAGTACAAACAGGTGGTTTTAAAACGCGGCCTCTGCTTACGATGCTGGCTCAAAAGACAAACATGAGAAGGAGCGTGCTTGGTGTGATTGCAAAGGGTAGCAATTAGCAATGCATGACGCAAAGTTTAGTGTAGTGATAGTGATGCATGAAATGACAGTGAAAACGTCATCAGACAAACATGAGAAGGAGTGTGTTTGGTGTGATTGCAAAGGTGGCAATGCATGACCCAGAGTGTAGTGATAGTTATGCATGCAAACAAATAATGTAGTGATAGTGATGAATGACGCAAAGTGTAGTGATAGTGATGCATGAATTGACAGTGAAAACGTCATCAGACGACCAGATCAGACTTACAGACCAGATTAGACTTATATGTATATATAAATATATGACGCAAAGTGTAGTGTAGTGATAGTGATGCGTCATTACCTTGCAGACCAGATCAAGGTAGTGAATCTTTCACTCCTTGTGGGAGAACGTCGTAATAGTCACGTGCCCTGATTCACTCTTTGTGGGGGAATGTCGTAATAGTCACGTGCCCTAATTCACTCTTTGTGGGGGAATGTTGTAATAGTCACGTGCCCTGATTCACTCTTTGTGGGGAATGTCGTAATAGTCACGTGCCTTAATTACCTCTTTGTGGGGGAATGTCATAATAGCCACGTGCCTTAATTACCTCTTTATGGGGGAATGTCGTAATGGTCACGTGCCCTAATTCACTCTTTGTGGGGGACTGTCGTAATAGTCACGTGCCTTAATTCACTCTTTGTGGGGGAATGTTGTAATCAGTGATGTGCTTATACGCCGTATCTCCATTTTCAGACCGTATATACGGTACGGTTACGGTACGGTACGGTCCAAAACCGTATAATACGGTCAAAATGAAACTACGGTACAGTTCCGGTATGGTACGGGAATACGGTCGACCGTTTTTGCAGGGAAAAAGGAGGTCCTGGGTTCGAGTCCTGGTCTGAACCGCGCTTTTTGCTTTTTTTCCCCATTTTTTTTGTGCGTTTCCTCTTAAACAAGTCAGCACAATTTCACATTATATATATCTTCTACAGAACATTTGCATTGAAGGAAAAATGAGCCAACAATGATCCTTTTGGTGCAAAAATAGGAGACAGTCTTGATCCTTTTGGTGCCAATTAGGGACCTTTTTGGTCCTTATTAGAGACTTTAAACTGTGGGCTTACTTAGCTATTTGCAGAGCTGAAACAAAGCTCAATTTTAACTTTTTGACTGAGGCTTTTGAAGTTTAGACCGTACCGTACGCCGTACCGTATTTTACCGTATATATGGTCCAAAATCGTATAAATACTGTTGTACGCCGTATTTCCGTACCGTACCGTATAACCGTACACCGTACCGTATACCGTAGTGGCACATCACTGGTTGTAATAGTCACGTGCCCTAATTCACTCTTTGTGCCTCGTCCCCTTGCAGAAGCAGCATCAGGGTTCATTGCAAGAGCTAGAGCGTGGTGGGCGGACTATGTGCGCCTGAGCATGCAAGAATTCAAGCACAGGCCAGTGAAGGTGTGTGCACACATATGTGTGTGTGTATGTGTGTGTGTGTGTGAGTTTCTGCTGTAGCGAACAGCACCAGACCAAAGCATTGTTCCATGATGTGAAGTAGTCCTCCTTGATAGGATGCCTCATCCTATGTCTTCCAACACTCACCTGGCATGCACAAATCTGCCCTGCCCACGTCACACAGGAAACACGCACGTTCGCACACACGCACGCACACACACATATACACACACATACACACATACAACACTCTCAGGTATTAGCGCGTGGGGAAGACGGGGCAATGATCCCGTCACCTGCTTTTGTGCGCCCACTGCAACTGGGACGCTTGCTGCCCACACCGCGTCATGCCGCACGTGTGGTGGCCCTGTTGCGCTCAAGGGACGATGACGTGCATCCGGCCTCCAGACTCACGGGTCGTACTGCCAGTGGGGTGAGGGGGACGGTGCTTATAGCTCGTGTATGTGTGTGTATGTGTGTGTTTAAGTGTATGTGTGTGTATGTGCGCATGATGGCCGTGAGGCATGTATGTTTGCTCAACAGCAGAGGAGCGTAGTGGACAGCGTCTGTAGCTTGTGTATGTGTGTGTGTATATGTGTGTGTGTGCGTATATACATGATGGCAGCAGGGTAAACGCGTCTATGCTTAACAACAGAACGGTGTAAGGAACAGAATGTAGCAAATGTGCGCGTGAGTATTCAAATCTAAGTGTGTATGCGTGCATATGTGTATTCGAAATCTAAGGGTGTATGTGTGTGCGTGAACGCTCAAATCTAGGGGTGTATGTGTGCATACATACAGAGAGAGAGAGAGAGAGAGAGAGAGAGAGAGAGAGAGAGAGAGAGAGAGAGAGAGAGAGAGAGAGAGAGAGAGAGAGTGAAACGGGGACCTTCAGCCAGACTGTTTGGCTGATCGGCCTGTGACTGGCCTTTGCCAATCAACAGTAAATCCATAAGCTCAAGATACAAAACAAAAAAGTTTTGTGTTGCAAGAGGAAATCATAAAACACCATATATGGGCGCTGACTGTGCTCTTCTGATAAGTCAAATGAGGGCGTAGATGTATATGGTTACAATGGTTACAATGCGTAGATGTAAGGTTACAATGCGTAGATGCAAGGTTAAGGCAAAAGAAAGGCTTACATACAGAGGAGTGAGAATGATCAGGGAAGGTCAGATGAGAGGGAGGCGCCCCCCACAAACCCCTCGGCAGGCTCCTTTTCTGTTGCATATCGCACAATTATTCAGGGGAGAACAAAAGTGCGGATGGCAGGATCAGATCCTCTGAGCCTTGGCGTCACCATGGCTCCTATCCTGGCAGAAAGTCGCACTATTGGCCCCAGTAAGCTCACGACAGTGCTCCTCCCCCCACAAAAACAATTGATCTGGTACTTATATGCCATGTTTCATTTGTTTTGAGGAATCCGGGGATCAATCTGTGACTGATCTCTCTCGGCTGAAACTCAGTACCCTGCACCTAGTACATTTTGTCGAATCCTTTTGCAAGGTGAGATGGAAAGTTTTTGGTGAGGCACACGATAGGAGGAACATTTTTGGGAGAGTGTGTGCTGGTGAGTGTGCTGTGTTTGAGTGAGTGTGTGTGTGTGTGCTGGTGATAGGAGGAACATTTTTAGTGAGGCACATGTCAGTTTTTCTTTTTTCGAGACATTGACGTCTTCCGACGTTAAACATATCCTTTTTGGCGTTGGGCAAAGACGTCAATTGAGCATTCGGGGCTTCAGGGGACTCCCCGGCAAAATCACCCGTGGGCCCTCCGAGGGCCATCCGAGGGTCGAAATTTGGCCTGGAATCGAAAAACTTCAAAAATTCAAGTTGTTTTAAAATGAGCGATGAGAATGCGCGCAAAAGGGCAAAAAAGAATCAGAGTGATGGAGCATACTTGAAAGGGTGTATGGCAGCACCTGCCCCATGCAGCCTGCATGGCTTAAGCTGGCACCTACAGATTACACAATAGCCATACACAGTGAGACAGCAGGGCAGACGCAGCAGCCATGGTTTAATAAGTGGCTGTCAGATGGGGGTATGGATGCTGCGCAGTTATATTGGTGTTGGACCCGTAGGCTTACGGACGTTAAAGGGTTCATATATGCTTTATTTGTTGTTTTAGGGCCATGCCTGAAACATTTATAATACCACGTGCACGAGCAATGCTGGGAGGCCGCAGGCCTACCAGCGGGCTGGGCATAAAGGGTGAAAGACGTTGAGCAAAGGTTTTCAGAATGGCAAAATCTGGCCGTGACGTTAAACAAAGGTTATTCAAAATCGAAAAAAGAAACACTGGCACATGTCCAAGAATGGCGGGCACATAACACATGATAGGAGGGGATGAAACTGTGCTTGAAATGGGGAGGGGTGGCAAGGAATGATGGGCTCGTGCTACAAATCAAGAGGGGTGGCGCGGAATGATGGGACATGTTAGAATGGGTAGGAATGCTGCATGCTAGAACGGGTAGGATGGTGCATGCTAGAAATGGTAGGGGTGGCGTAGAATGATAGGCTGTTGCTAGAAATGGGGAGGGGTGGCAAGGAATGATGGGCGCCTGCTACAAATGGGGGGGGGGGGCGTGGAATGATGGCACATGCTAGAACGGGTAGGGATGCTGCATGCTAGAACGGGTAGGATTGCTGCATGCTAGAAACGGTAGGGGTGGCGTGGAATGATAGGCAGTTGCTACACATGGGAAGGGGTGGCACAGAATTACGGTCACAAAAAAGAAAGGGAAAAACTATGCAGGCAGCAGGCAGTGGAAAACCACTCCCCACATTGATTAAGGAAAAGGAGCCATTTTGGCACCGGGTACCGTAAAGCTTCTCCACCAAAAGAAGGGGAAAAAAAGATCAATGGGGATCAGGAGGGTCGCAGGCTTGACCTGAAACCGGCTCCTGATGACAGTTGATAACAGTACTGGAAAGTGTGTGTCTGGTATGAACCAGTTTGGCAGCGTAGTTGACAGAAAGGGAATGATGGGCAGATGCAATGCCTGTGCAAGAAGAGCAGAATACTGTGGGAGTAAAGCGGTTGTGCGCATAAAATGTAATTGCGGGCCTAATGTGGCAAGTGCAAGAGTTTTAACCACACCCTTCCCGACCAGAATCTTGCACCCTGAACACACACACACACACACACAGGCGTTTAGTAGGGTGCTGGGGAGGTGCAAGCCTAAGATGACAAGTGCAATTGGTCACCGCTCTTCCCAACCAGAATCATGCACCCTGAACACACACACACACACACACACACACACACACACACACACACACACACAGGCGTTTAGTAGGGTGCTGGGGAGGTGCAAGCCTAACGTGACTGTGATACTAGTTTTGCCTTCCCTCTTCCTGACCTAAATCTTGCACCCTGCACCCCGCACACAGGTGTTTGGTGGGGATACTGCGGAAGCTGGAGAAGATCTGGAGCAAAGAGCTGCTGCTGCTGCAGCTGCTTCAACCACAGGTGTGAGGGAATGCACGCATGACAGACATAAATGAGGAGGTTGTTGTTGTGTGTGTGTGTGCATGTTTGTCACACGCCCTTGTTGCTCAAGTGCAGATGCACGTTATGCGTAGGTTGAATTATTTCAGAAGAGCTACCAGTACGGAATCATCATGCGTGCTTCCCCCTGTGTGCATGGTGTTCTCCTTGTAGGTGATGTCAAAAAGAGGTCAGTGTTGGAGGCAAGAATAAATTTAGTGATGTAAAAAAAAGGCCAGTGTTGGAGGCAAGAGAAAACTTAAAAAATACTTTTTATGCTTTCCAGGGTGGCCACAATACTTGGTAGAGCACCAGTCGTCTGAACTTAAAAGGGCACCATCTCTATTGTGTGGGGAATGTCCAACCACGCTTGTTCACATAGCAACAATGCTTAAACCACACTTGTGCTCTTTCTAGGTGATGTAGTACATAAGTGACAAAGTGAATGTGCGTGTGCTGGACGGGTTTCACACAAGCAAAACGATGCGCATGCCTGAAAAACATGCAAACACACGCAAAAGCACGCACACGTACACACAATCACTGCACAGGCCTCGGTGCCGAGTGCTGGTGCGCACTCCACACCCTTCTAGTGGGGCGGTGCGGCTCACAGGAGGAGCAGGCGCTGCTGTTGTGCAGGTGAGGGGTGTGGATTTTTGCTCTCTGTTGCAGTTTTGAGGAGCAGGCGCTGCTGTTGTGCACTGGTGAGCGGTGTGACTTTCTGCTCTCTGTTGCAGTTGTGAGGAGCAGGCGCTGCTGTTGTGCAGGTGAGGGGTGTGAATGTTTGCTCTCTGTTGCAGTTGTGAGGAGCAGGCGCTGCTGTTGTGCAGGTGAGCGGTGTGACTTTCTGCTCTCTGTTGCAGTTGTGAGGAGCAGGCGCTGCTGTTGTGCAGGTGAGGGGTGTTAATGTTTGCTCTCTGTTGCAGTTGTGAGGAGCAGGCGCTGCTGTTGCGCACTGGTGAGCGGAGCAAGCCGTTGCTGTGTGCGCCTGTATGCGTTCGGAGCAAGCCTGGTTTTCCGTGCAAGCGAAGGGTCGCTATGTGCACCTGTATGCAATTGGTGCAAGCCTGTATGCATTCTTGTCTTTGTGCTCAAATTTTGTATGCAACACATTCCTGCGTTACACAATTCTTCAGAAAAAGAATTTGGACAGCCAGCCAAAAAGGAAAATATCACCTGTCAGGGAAACCCAGTTAATTGTTGCATTCAGCACAGAGGCTTGGGCATTACTAGGGCACAGGACTGTACTAGAAGCATCGCATGTGTCACATGTGCACAGATGTAGACGTCAAAACGTAAAGCGAGCAAGTTGTTGTCCACAGACACAGCATCCACCTGCCCAGAACTATCCTTCCGCCCCCTTCCAGTTTGCTGCTTGGCTTTGGCCAAGACGCGTACGTGTGTGTGGGGCGCCTCCGGAACGGGAGTGGCCATTGCTGGGTTGTGTGCCGAGGCGCTTTTTTTTCTACCATGCACTGGGAGCCAAGCAATGGTGGGTGAAGCGTTGTCTAAACCATTTTTTTCTGCCATGCACTGGGAAATAAGCAACAATGGGTCGTAAACGATTTCAAGAATACTTTTTCTACCATGCACTGGGGATCAAGCAATGGTGGGTGATGCGGCTTTGAGAGGAGTCAGGTCAGCTTCACCGTAAATGCTCGAGGAGGCTTGTATTGAGCACACACACACACACACACTCAAACATACGCACACACACACTCAAACATATGCACACGCGCACACACACACACACACGTACACACACACACACACACACGCACGCACACACAAGAACACATGCACACAACAGGACCACACGCAGTGCAGTTTCTCTACCATGACCCGGAAGCGATCAACCAAAAGTGCTATCACTTGCATGTGAACGCACATGCGCATATGTCTTGTGTGATTGTCTTGATTGCCTTGCATTGCACGCAACCGTGGTGGTCTTATAATGGCATTCATGGCTTGTGTTACCTTACTTACGAATGACAAGAGAGCGTCGGAACTGTGCGTGTGCAATGTTCGTTTTCAATTTCTTCACGAAAATGTGTCGCAATGTTCAAATTGTGTTGCAATGTTCAATATCTATGGATTACACTTTTACAACATGTTTTGCAGGGAGGAGCGTATGGTCATCTGTGGTGTATATATATGGTGGCCACCAAACCTCCCCACAAGTAATAAGGGGCAGCCATAAGCATGCATAAGCATTGATCAGTACATCATGGTTTGCAGGAGACCTCCAACGTGCGGTCATACACGGCATGCATGTATGCGTACAGTTTTGGCCAACCCTTCCAAAAGCTCCTCAGTCCCTTCATCAACATCTGCACGTACACCTCTCATCCTGTTGGTTATAACTGAATAGCCTGCAATACCTAGCCCAGACAGGACCTCTATTGTAATGCTGTATCTATAATGAAGAACTCCCTGTTTTTTGACATTCTTTGGCTCCAACCTTCACAGGCACCCACTACTCATCTCTCCAAGGCCCCGTCTCCTGTCCCTACCTTTCTGTGGGATCTGTGTTTAACCACCGCAGCGTTTGGGCAAACTGCCAGGTGTGTTACTGTGAAAGCATTTCAGTTTACTCTCTGTTGCACGTGCTAGATCAGTAGCAGCGTATCAGTTTACTCTGTCGTACGTGCTAGATCACCAGCAGCATTTCAGTTTACTCTCTCTCACACGTGCTAGATCATCAGCAGTGTTTTAGTTTACTCTCTGTCGCACGTGCTAGATCACCAGCAGCATTTCAGTTTACTCTCTCTCACACGTGCTAGATCATCAGCAGCGTTTCAGTTAACCTCTGTCGCACGTGCTGGATCACCAGCATTGGTTTTGTTTACTCTGTTGCACGTGCTAGATCATCAGCAGCGTTTCAGTTAACCTCTATCGCACATGCTAGATCACCAACAGCGTTGCACTGCCGAGCGTGTTCAGGTAAAGTTGTAGGTGGTGTTTGATCATTTTGATCACCTTAGGCAACGTAAAGACGGTCAACCAGCAGAGCTTGACCTACGATTCACTTGTGCCTCAGCTGATACAAACACAAAGTCAGTCGACATCCCTCCGTACTGTGAGCCTTCACAATCACAGGGCTTGGATTGTGATGCGCTTGTGCATCAGCCAATACAGAAACAGGCAGCTCTGTACTGTAAGCAGCCTTCACAAATACAGGGCTTGGACTTTGATGCTCTTGTGCATCAGCCAGTACAGCAACAGTCTGCTGATGCAGGCTCTGTACTGTTAGCAGCCATCTCAAACACAGGGCTTGAACTGTGATGCACTTACTTGTGCCTTAGTAATCATAACCGCCCTGCACTGTGATGCACTTGTGCCCCGCCCTGAACTGTGATGCACTTACTTGTGCCTTAGTAATTATAACCGCCCTGCAGCCTACTTATAATGACCCTGGTGCACCCACATTGGAGAGTTATTAAAAAAAAACGCCCTGCAACCTAATTATAATGACTCTGGTGCACCCACATTGGAGAGTAATTATAACCTCCCTGCACCCTACTTATAATGACCCTGGTGCACCCACATTGGAGAGTAATTATAACCGCCCTGCACCCTACTTATAATGACTCTGGTGCACCCACATTGGAGAGTTATTAAAAAAAACGCCCTGCAACCTAATTATAATGACTCTGGTGCACCCACATTGGAGAGTTATTATAACCGCCCTGCACCCTACTTATAATGACCCTGGTGCACCCACATTGGAGAGTAATTATAACCGCCCTGCACCCTACTTATAATGACTCTGGTGCACCCACATTGGAGAGTAATTATAACCGCCCTGCACCCTAATTATAATGACTCTGGTGCACCCACATTGGAGAGTTATTATAACCGCCCTGCACCCTAATTATAATGACTCTGGTGCACCCTCATTGGAGAGTAGTTATAACCGCCCTGCACCCTACTTATAATGACTCTGGTGCACCCTACTGTTTTAAGCACCTTCATTCAAACATTACAAGTGGCCTACTTGTTCTGCAAGGCGTGCAAGGCTGATGATGCACTCCTAAATCATTTTCTGTGAATAGCCCCTTTCTCACTGTCTTCTCATGACCAGCGCTCTCGCCCTGCTGTGTACGCTGATACTGGCTCACTCCTAGTCACACCATTTACAGACCAGTGGCAGTGCGCGTTCTGCTTCACACCCTCTCTCTTTTGGCCACAGCCACGGGTTGTTTTGCAGACCAGGCTGTTGGTATATACCATACTTCGCCTAAGCACACCGTCGCTCCAGTAGCGAATACATTTGACTTGCTTTGCTCAGGCTGATGATGGGGTCTCTACTACCTCGTACGTGCTTGAGGAGGCCCATTTGTGGAAGGAGTTGCGTGTGAGCGTGCAGGACCGCCCTTGCTCGTCATGGTAGGCCTGTTTGGGGGG
>Ga0307947_1003055_pt1:5000-13494 | contig 13494 bp, 12 predicted proteins | sample OrgLakmetagen232_FD_201840 | JGI IMG/M metagenome (GOLD analysis project Ga0307947, IMG submission 201840) | Saline water microbial communities from Organic Lake, Antarctica - #232 | ecosystem: Environmental > Aquatic > Non-marine Saline and Alkaline > Saline | place: Antarctica...
TCAGAGTAGTTCACCCCGCGCGGCGCCCGCATATTTTAAGTTAATTTTGGGCTGGCCCTGCTGCTGCACAAGCTGGTGGGCGTTGCTGTGGACAAACCGGGCAAAAGGTGGGCATGTGAATAAAGTGCATTTGCAAGCAAGATGCATGAAGAGCATGCAAGCTGTGCGCGTAAAGAGTGTGTCTCCCACCTCCAGGGGCCTGCGCTTACCCCTTTCTCCTTCCCATGGAGTGAAATTGTTGACCTCACACAAGATGATGAGGAAAATAGAGAAGAAGGTTGTCAAAGAGGCCACACGCAAGAAGTGGGTGGAAAAGTTTCCCTGGATTGAGTGGACCGGTTGCATGGTGCTTAACCAACTGCACAAAAAGGTTAGCCAAATTGAGATAGGGAGGCTTGAAGATGGTATAGATGATGGTGAGCCAGATTCTGACTTTGCTTTTTGCGCTGATGATGGCAGTGATGATGATGGTGATGATGGTGATGATGATGTTCTATGGCTTGAGGATGAAGAAGGCAGTGATGAAGTTGAGGATGAATCTATTTTTGCTCTTGATCCCGACAGTGTGGCAGTTGTTCAAGTTGAAGGTGAAGCCTCATTTATGGAGAACATTTGATATTACCAATGTCACAAGATACTGCCTCCTCCTCCTGTCCCCCGCCCTAAGTGAACCTCATAAAGGCCTTCAAATTTATTTAACACTCACACACTGCGCCCCAGGCGCGGAAAAATTTTGAAAACAAAACCACAACTATTTCCAAAGCCCCTTAGGGCAGCCCGCACTTATTCTCAACAAGGCTTAGGGCAAACCGGAACATTAAAAATACGCCTGAACCGGTGTTGTTCACATGCTAGTTCTTTTGTGGTGTCCTTATGGTTCTGGGGTCTATCATCCTAACAGTACATGGTTCTAAAGAGGTGGACACCAAGCCAAAATCCTGTGGTTTGTGCTTTCTGGAGTTGGTGGCTCTGCTGGTGGCCGGCGGTGCTGCTGATTTGCTCCCAATGTCTCCCACAGTTTCCGCCAATATTCTAATTGTTTGCCCCGCTCCATCCATTGCGTTTGATTCTTGTGCTGTTGTGGAAATGGGAGCAGTAAGCACAGCATCTGGTTGGCTGGAAATGTTGTGTTTTAATCTCTGAAGTGTAAAAAGAGCCACTTGGTACAGTCCTTGTTTCAGCAGTGTAAAAGAGTTGGGAGAGGATTTGTCCCGTAGGCTTTTGCGGCATCATGTCTGGAGTCTTCAAGCAAGCCAACACTTCCCAAGAAGTCCAAACTGGTGCTTGAATTCCCTGAGAACTGCTGAGTACTCTGCAGCATGCAGAAGTACTCTAGTCCTTGGAGGCGAGTGCAACCGAACGTCAGTTGGTACTCTCTTGGCACAGCTTGCGCTGTGCTAACCATCCTTTTTATGCTTGTGCCTTAGATAGTTGGCAGCTTAGTTTAAAGATGGAAAATAAGTGCGTGAGAGAGGGAGCTGCAGCCAAAGTCGCCCCCTCAAGCGCCCGCAGCCCAGCCCCCGCCAGCGGCCCTGCTCCCTGCGGTTGTCCTGCGGCAGGAAGACGAACAGCAGCAGTAGCAGCAGCAGCTAAACGTCCGTGATTGTGGCCAGACCCCAATGCGAGGAGCAACTGCAGCATAGGTCCGGCAGCGTACAGGCGAGCGTCCTTTTTATGCTTGGTGTCGGCACAAGTGTAAAATCCCCCTCCAGCAGTTTGGTGGATACGAGCCGGAATAGAACCTTGCTTTTGATTTAACTAATTTCTTTTATTTTCCTCTCAAAATAATTCGTTGTGGGTCTGCGACTGAACCAGTACGGTCATGCGCGTCCTGCATGTTAAAAATATTGAGCATATAAGTCGTCCCCCTCTAATTGCGTTTGTCTTGCCAGGCCAACAGTGTTTATGTAGGGCTGGCCATAACCATGCAAACTTCATTGTGTAACCGTGCACACATGGTAAGGATTGGCCAGAACCATATATGCACACCGTATATGACCGTATATACGGTAATTTTCCTGCTTGAAATACCGTATATACACCGTAAATACGTATGTATGTATCAGGGTAGTATACCCCGTCCGGGAACCAGAAAAATTAACAAAATTTTGGGCTGCCCCGGAGGGCAAGAAATTTGCAGGAACGACAGCCCCTGCGATACCGGGAGACCCGGTAAAATATTAAATTGAGTTCCGGGTAATTCGCAGTTAATTTTGAATTGGCACTGAGAATGACACTGTGGATGGAAAGGCCAGACACCCCAGCAGGAGGCCCCTGCGACCACAGACCTACAAAACCTGTGGTTGCGTGGCTTACACCTTGCACCTGGCCCTGATGGGGCTTCGGCCATGTAATTGTTGAGAGCCCTCTGCTCCGCCTCACCCTCGCGATTTCTTGGTTGTGTGGTCCGGTTGTCACCCCCCCGAGGTCACCCCTTTCAAGATGCGTATGTGGCCAAGAACCCCACAAAATTCTGGCTGAAAACCTACATATGGATGTCCTTGGGCTTGAGGCAAGATTACTGAAAAAGGTATGCAAGGGGCCTCTGCAAGATTTGCTGTGAGCACTGGTTTCAATGTTTGCAAGGCAGGGCGATGACCACCAGGTGCTTTCAGAGCACCTGATACAAATTGCAAATGTGTCGTGGGATAATGAGGATAATGTTCACAACACAGCAGCAGTGAAGGGGGCTACCATATCTTAAGGTGTAGGGCTGACAGTAGTTGGCAGGAGGTTATGGCGTGTAAGCAAAGCGAAGCACGTTAATGTTGCAAGGCATCCTCATTGTTGTTGCTGACTTGGCTTGTGAAAGAAAATGTAGCAACGGGCTGCCTTTGATAAGCCTGGTGGTTTTTGCTGGAGGCTTTGGTCAGTGCAGATAAGTTTGCTGATGCTATCAATAAAGGGTTTGTGCCAGAACCGCATTGTAAACCAATTCCCTTGACTCCTGCATCATCAGCTTCCTTCAGTGCCTTTAGTGCCAAAAACATCGCCCAAGGGAAATTTTGCAACACCCTAGAATTTTTCATCTCGGAGACCCTGGAAATTTCCAGAGGCTGTTCTGGGCCTCCCTGAATAACTTGAGTACCCAATGTACTACCCTGGTACGTATGCTTTTGGCCAACCCTACACATGGTACGTCTTGCTGGGAAAAATCAAAATTTAATGTTTTAATTGTGAAAGTGCTTTCAAATTTGTGTATACCATTATGATTTTGCTAGTTTGAGCACTAGTTTTGAGTTTTTACGCACACTGGTACCAGCGTAAACTCTTAATTTTCTTCTGTATTTGCAGAGCTATGCGAGGCGGACGATGATTATGAGTGGGCATGTGAGGAGCTGAAACGCATCCTCCCAAACGTAGACGACTTCTACTTTAACAGCTACAATTTCCAGTTGAGCTTACATGCGCTCTTGCAAGGAGTACGCCTGTCGCATAGTTAATTGTGTTCATTTGTGTATTAAGCTTGCTAATTCCACCCTTAAGCGTGGGAAGCCCTCTCCTGGCTGCTGCCTTCTGTCCTTCCCTGTGTCTTGCCAAGCTGTACTTCATACTCTGCACATTGTTTTTTTGGTTCGGTTTTCTCTTAAGTTGAAACCAACAAACCAGCTTTTGGATAAGTTTCGAATGTGTCTTTACTTTCCTGAGTTGCTTATTTATCTTATCCTCTAGGCTCTTTGAGAAAGCCTTAGTGCACACAGCTTCTTGCATGACACAATTCTTTCAGATGCCCCTCACTCATTCTCAGCTCCTTATTTGCCTCACCCCAGGTTCACCGATATCTACGACGTGGTAAGTTTAAAGTTGTGTTTTTATGTAAGATGTTTCTGTTTACGCTTTTGTGTATGCTTTCTATATGTGGGCATGGTTCGAGATACACCTCTGATCCAGTTTGGGATTGCAACATCCAGACATTACCACCTTCAGCTCTTAAATCGTTGCTTTACATGAACACCTCACATATGTAAGACGTTTGTCTTTGTCATTTGTCTGTAGTCCATTTTACATCCCTTAAATATGAGAAGACAATAAGTATGTACGCCTTGGCAATCTTTTCCTGTGTTCACCATCCACGACTATATCTACCTCGCCCTCCATAGGTCACATCTCTTAATGCAGCTGGAAAAAAGCCGTACCCTGGTCTAGAAGATCCCCGCCTAGTGTCGGTTATCAACAGGCTTGGTGGGTGCAAGAGTTTCAAAATCACAATTGGTTTAGGAAGACTTTACAAGTGAAGTCTTTGTGAACTCTCGGTAGCTCAGCATTTGTGTGCTGTAACAGAGTAACGGTCACACGTAATTTTGTAGTGGTCACCAAGTGGTCGAACAATTCCTGTCATCTATTCGCTGGGAGGTTGCAGACCCACTTCTCTCTGCTACTGATTTGTGTTTCTAATGTGCAACGTTTGTGCTCACAGTACAGTTTCAGATTTAAGAGGACTGGCAACGACATTGCCATTCTTGAGCTGTATAAGCACCAAAAGCAGTTTTATGGGTTTTGTTAGGCTATATTGTAAGGCTATAGTGGTCTTTTGACCAGGCTGGACGTGAATGATGACGGATTAATGGCTCACTAATGCTAGAGATGCCACCCATAAGGAACAGCACATTTTTATGGTTGGCCAGAACCATATATATATCCGATGTATTTACGATACTTTTGGCAGGGATTTCACCAATTATACGGTGTATATGAATGGTTCTGGCCAACCCTGCACATTTTGCTTTGCTGACATATAATGTTGGATAGTCCTTAGCAACGCTATTTTAGCCAGAAATACATGCTTTTGCAGCTTCTAGAAGTGAACATCCTGTTGGTTGTCTAAATTAAGCGTATTTTGCTGCATTGTTTCTTTGAAAGTCCCAAGTTCCTTTTCTTTGCCATGTTCCTTATAATTTGTGCCTGCACATCATGCTGTGCTCATTACTTACTTCGCTCGACCTTGCCCTGTTTAGCGACAAAGGAGTTTGGTCCTCTTGTAGCACCAGCTGTGAGTGATGAGCATGGTCACAAGGTGAGAGCTGCTCAATCGCCTGTGTATATGTGCCTGTTAGTGCTTGTGTTGTGTGCCCTTCATTTCTAATTGCTAGAAACACGTGCTGGTAGGAGCCTTGTTGAGTGAGGGCACAGCAAGATTAGAGATTTTCAGACAGAACTCCTGCTGCTCTGCGCTGCTTTAGCTTTACAATGGTCGTTGGAGGTGGATGTGAATTCATGCCGTTAAAAATATGACAACACCAATTAAAATTAAACGAAAAAGGTGTAATCCTCCAGCACGGGTAAGGGTAGCTGCCCTGAAAGCCTAGTGGCCCGTGGTCAGGCCAGACTCTTCAGGGTCGCGGATTCGAATCCGCTTGGTAGCGAGAGCACCATGCTTGAGGTGTTATCACCCCTGCGTAGTTTTTTATTTCTTTTCCTCCAGCACAGCTGTGCCGAGACATTCCAGCTAGTATTCAGTTGCATTTGTCTTAAAAAGCACAAATACATGTACTTGCTCATGCTACTGAGCACCCAGCAGTTTGAAATTTCTCCAGCAGCCTGAGCCTTAACTTCTACATCTGATGAGTGTTGTCGCAAACCGCGATTTGGCTTCTGTAATGGGTCAGCTGAGAATGTGTACGGGTCATCATATGCATCTGTAGATTTCCCTAGTTGAGTTTCATAGTACGCATCTTATGGTGGTACATGTGTATATTTCGGCAAACCCTCCTGGTTGTGATAGGTACTGCGCATGAGCATGGGCATCCTTTTAAGGACGATGACAGAGAATATGGAAGCTGCGATCGGTGCCCCTTTAGAGGGCGCTCATGCTGGTCCTGGTGCAGGCAGTGCCGAAAAGCCTCAACTCCCTCTTATCTATTTGTTTAGGTGGGTGATAGGGACGGCTAATATTGTCAGATATTTGCTGCTGGAGCTGCCTTGGTGTTGCGCAGACGTATCACATATTACTAGATAGCACAAGCCATAAAATGTTTTGAAGCAAAATGATAGTAAGTAGCAAAGGGGGTCAGCGGTCCTACTTTTTGCTTTGAGGGTTGAAACTATTAAAGCTTGTCTGGTTTCCTGAACAAGGCAGCAATATCAAATTCACGTGATCATCACTCACACAACCACACTTATGCGTCCTGTTATACAGTGGCCATGACAGCACAATCATGCCGATTTTGTCCGCACTTGGAGTAACACGCCTAACTCAGTGGTGAGGGATTCTTGTGTTCTTGCTTGTTTAAAAACAGCTGCCTCTGAACATGAGGAATTGTTTTTGATTGAAATGTGATTTTCTTATATGCTTATACGTAAACTTACACAGGCCACCATATCTGTCCAACCTGACATTTGAGTTATGGGAACTTCCATCAAAAGAGACAGTGGTCCGCGTGCTAAGAGACAGAGAGCCTCTTGATATCCCTCACTGCCCAACTGGTGAGCATGTTTTTGACATTTTCAGCAAAGCGTCTCGCAAATCTTAATCCAGCATGTATTTAAATCATGCCAATAACCCACTCATCTTCAGAGAGAACGAAGGAGGTAACGCTACAGTTACGTAGGTGATCCTGGCTGAACCAATTACTTGCTGTTAACCCATCCTCTTCTTAGGTATGTGCCCTACGCTGGCCACATTCCGCGAGGAAATCATTGGGTCTTTCTTCATAACTCGCGAGGCCCTTGCAGAGGCATGTGTCGTCGAAATTGCGCATGATACTGCATTGCCCAAGCCAGAGGGCATGTCAATGGCCAGCAGGAGCGTAGAGAGCTCAAAATGAACTTGACGACATTTGCTGTTCTTGTTCAGTTGACGTTGTCTTTGTTGTGACAGTGATTTGATCTCCTTTTCTCGTATTTGATGTTTGCCTTTTTCCCCTCATTTTGTCAGTTCAGCCTGGTGCCTTCAAGCTCTTAATCGCCGCAAGATCAAATAAAGTCACAGTGGGAACATGAGTTACGTTGTCTTTGGCCAGATGATTGAGCTTTTATAAGTTAAACTTATTCCTTCTTTTTTGACCCATTTACAACATGATCGGCCCCTTAAAGGTCAAACTGGCTTTTATTGACTTGTCACGACGAATCATGGTACCAGCTTAAGCATGGATTGCAAGTATGAGCCATAAAGGTGTGTTTAACGTCTCCTCCCTCTCCACGCGAGAAGGAAGCGACGGCTCAAGCAACGCACAAGAGGAGATGGCAGTCTGAGGAAAGAGCGAGTTTGTTACAAGAGGACCATCTAAACTGGCCAAACTACCAAATAACCGTAAAACCGTTGCTCACATTATAAATCCAGGAAAAATTACACGATTCGTCCACTGATTTAGCATGACAGACTAAAAAGGTATATCCTAAGAAAACCAATGTTGCTCTTTGATTGCTCTTAAAATCTGGACCACATTTTAAAAAAATCGCCTAGCTATGGTAAAGTGCACACCTGAACTAATAAGACCTTGGACGTTGCAAATTGCTCGTTTGTCTTAAATCAATCATAGATGTGAATGGTATGCTATTCTTAGATGCTCTTTAAGCAAGATCAATGCAAAGGCTACATAGAAGTGGGACACAGCGCAGATACTAATCAGCAGCAAGATTTAACGTCAACTTGAAATGAAACACGGTCCAGCATTTATGGTGACTTGCAGGTATAATGTCCCAGTTGTGTCCCCGGGAATAACAAAAAAGTGAAACAAAAAAAAAAAAAAAATCAAAACAACCAAAACGGATTTTACGATATAAATATAGAAGGGAAGGGGCAATGCAAGCACAGCCTCCCCGTCACCGTCCCGATCAAGACTGTCCATGATGCGGTGGCTGCCCAGCTGCCGGTGTCTATTGTGCAGGATGACATGCAGGTTTGACACATGCTTGCATTGCACATCCCTTGCCATGCTTGCACGCACATCCATGGCAGGGGCGACACACTCCTTCTTGCCTGCGCAGCGGACATCCACTATCTTGTAGCATTGCTGATTTTAACAATCACATTTGTATTTTTTTTTTTTTCACTTTTTTGTTTTTCCCGGGGACACAACTGGGACATTATACCTGCAAGTCGCCATAAATGAAAATTTGAGTTTAAGAGTCTTAGATAAGGAATCAGCTGCCAAAAACATGCTGTTGGCCGACAAAGGATGGGTATATATATATATACGTGGAAATTTTCTTGGTGCCGTTACCAACAGAATAAGTCTTTAAATGGACCAGCAAGCATAATCCGCTGCTCCTGTTCACAATTTGAAGGGAAGGGCTGTTTGGTGTCAGGCTTTGCACAGCAACAATAACTTCCCACTCAGATTGTACTGAACACCCCATTTAAAGTATAAAAACGGGGCTGTTCAGAGGGGATCAAATATTTGTCAAGAAGAGGTCTGCCTGCCACCGTGGTGATCAGAAGTTTGGGCGCTATTTCATTTTTAAAGCATCCCTCCCTCTCCCCCCTCCCTTGTACTCCTTCCCCCTCCCCTCACACCCAATCCATGGAGGACAGCGTTCTAGGGCGCGCCCCCGC
>Ga0307947_1003059_pt1 | contig 13480 bp, 20 predicted proteins | sample OrgLakmetagen232_FD_201840 | JGI IMG/M metagenome (GOLD analysis project Ga0307947, IMG submission 201840) | Saline water microbial communities from Organic Lake, Antarctica - #232 | ecosystem: Environmental > Aquatic > Non-marine Saline and Alkaline > Saline | place: Antarctica: Organic Lake...
GCGCTGATGAAGCTCATATATGATGTAATCTTATATCATATATGATGATCATATAAGCACTGATGAAGATCATATATGATGTAATCTTATATCATGCATGATGATCACACAAGCGCTGATGAAGATTATGTATGATAATGACGTATTACAATAAACAACTCCTTCCTGATACGCCACAATTCTTGATACGCCACAAAAATTGCATATTACAATGAATGACTCCTTCCTAATTCACGAAAATTCCTGATACGCAACATCTGCAGGTTGCCCCTGCCAGCTGGAGGCGTAAAGTTGTGGGCGACGTGGATAACATGGAGCGCCTGCAGCAGGACTACGAGGACCTGTTCCTGCAGTTCAAGGTGGGAGTAGTTAGTTGGTGAAAAAAGTAAGCATGTTTGTGAGGCTGTATGGAACCTGCTTTCTTGAATATAATGAGGACCTGTATCTGCAGTTTCAAGTGGGAGTAGTCGGTGGTAAACTTGTGTGAGGCTTGCATGGGCTTACTCACAAAATCGCACTTACAATCAAAGTGGGTATCGTTGATGAAAAACGTAAGCAACTTTGCAAAGGTCTCGTGATACTGCTTGCTAGATCTATGATACTGCTTGCTAGATCCTTGATACTGCTTGCTAGATCCTTGATACTGCTTGCTAGATCCTTGATACTGTTTGCTAGATCCTTAATACTGCTTGATAGATCCTTGCTACTGCTTGCTAGATCCTTGATACTGTTTGCTAGATCCTTAATACTGCTTGATAGATCCTTGCTACTGCTTGCTAGATCCTTGATACTGCTTGCTAGATCTTTGATACTGCTTGATAGATCCTTGGTAATGCTTGATAGGTCCTTGATACTGTTTGCTAGATCTTAAGGGACCTGACCCTGCAGTTTGAAATGCATCCAGCTGCGCCACAGCTCCCTTCAAGTGTGTGGGTTGGGCATGCTGCTGCTGTAGCCTTGGCTATGAGTGCGGTGCAATTAGAATTGCTAGAATTACGTATGTCCTTTTGTGTAAAGCCGGAGCAAAGACTCAGACAGAACGTTGAGCTAGTCGTTACCTGCACTCTGGTACGCTTGCTCTAGCTGTGTTTGCACACAAACACTAGTAGAAACACACACACACACACACACACACACACACACACACACACACACACACACACACACACACACACACACACACACACACACACACACACACACACACACACACACAAACATACGCAAATACACAAACACATATATACACACATGCACAGGTGGACTTGGTTATCCAAGGGCACGAGCACGCGTACGCCCGAACGTGCCCTTATGAACACGGTAGATGTGTAGAAGATCAGCGCATTGCCGTCCCTCCTGCTTCCTCCTTCCATTCCAATTCCCCGTCCTCTTCCGCGCATCTAACAAGCAGCAGCCATTCCAGAAAGGTCCTCCTTGGTCGTAGAGCTACTGAATCCTGGGGGGGAAATCTGGCCCCAACAACAGAGCATGTGATCAAACCAGACGCATCTCGTGAGGTCCAAGAACAGGCTTTTAAACATAGGAACCAAGACCTGCCACAGCAGCAGCAGCAGCAGCAGCAGCAGCAACAAGAGAGTGTGTGCAATAATCGATATGCTGGACCGGCCGGGGCGCCCATTTACATGCTGTCAGGGAATGCCGGAGCAGGGGTGAGTTGTGTGCTTAGTTAATTTTTTGATTGGCATGTAGAACGTCAGCAGGATGGATTGGCAGTTGGATTGGCATCTAGAATGTCAGCAAGAGGGACGGCCAGGTCAGTACGAATACACATCAAATTATCTGTAATATCTGTATTTCAGCAGTTTCATTCACCATAAATCCTGTAAAGGAAACTGTGTGAGGCACACACTTTCAAAACAATTGACACAAGTACACACTTTTAAAACAATTGACGCAAGTACACACTTTCAAAACATTTGACGCAAGTACACACTTTCAAAACAATTGACGCAAGTACACACTTTTAACACAATTGACACGAGTACACACTTTTGACTACTCGCGGCAGTGCATTTCATTCACCCTCACACCCACCCCTACCCCCACACCCTTCCCCCCACGCACACGTCCATACGCACCTCCTGTCCGTAGTTCACACATGGCTTTCCGCACCCGCTGCCCGACTGGCTGGCCTTCGGAGAAGAAAATGTGAACGGCTACCTGAGGATATCAGCCTCGTCAGAAAGCTTTGACGTTGAAGCTGTGGCCCTCAAGCGTGCGGCCTCGGGTGGCACCATGAAAGCTGGGGCAGAAGTTGACTCGTGGCTGCTGGACTGTGTGTCTCTGCATCGCACATCCCCCTCTTAATTTCATTAATCATCACTGAGTGTTTGTAGTTCCTAAGCAGTATGCCTCTAAAGCGCACGACACCTTCAGAAAGGTCATTGCCTATCTCGTCATTGCCGCCTCTCCTGTCTCCCTCCAACGCCTAGTGCTGGCCTTAACGCCTGTATATCTGTTATGTGAGTCTGAGTGCTGGCCTTAACGCCTGTGTATCTGTTATGTGAGTCTGAGTGCTGGCCTTAACGCCTGTGTATCTGTGATGTGAGTCTGAGTGCTGGCCTTAACGCCTGTATATTTGTTATGTGAGTCTGAGTGCTGGCCTTAACGCCTGTATATTTGTAAGTGTGCCTCTCTACCTGACGCATACATAAATGTGTCTTTGAAGCGTGTATGGATTACCTGAGTGTGTTAACATACAATTGTACGTGTATACAACTGTACACAATTTCCCTCTTGCCTTAGACTGTGCTTGCACTGGCCTCAATGTGGACCAACAAAAGAGCAGTATGGGATGAAGCTTAAGCTGGACGTGTACTGGTTTTTCTTGTTTTGAATTAAGTGTACTTGACTGAATTGGCTTTTCCCTGATCAGATTGAACACTGCTCAGTTTGTATTATAATAGAACGATTTTTACGCAGCAGCAGTCATGTGTTTGATGAGATTGAAATATGTCTGAATGCTTGTACTTCTATCTTTGTGATTTCACATTTTTGTGACTGAATACGCTTTCCTGCTTCATAAAAAATACGCAAGGGGTAATCCACCACAAGCATTAAGGAAGCGAAGCTGTCGGACAGCGAAGTACTCACGCTACCAGGCGGATTCAAACCCCGCGACCCCGAAGAGTCTGGCCTGAACACGGGCCACTAGGCTCTCATGGTGTACACGTTTTACAGGGCAGGGCCACTAGGCTTTCAGGGCAGCTACCCGTAAAGCGAAAATAGTATGAGGCAGAAGTGAAAAGGAAAGAGCGCAGGTAGTATAACTGCCTCCTCATAAAGAAAAAGCTACTTTGATACCGTGAGACCGGGTACTGTTCTTCTCCCACAAAGACTTGATGACAAAAGGAAGGAAAGGCCATGGTAGATCTGCTGATGGCTGGCAGTGCTGTAGAGGCGTTCCCAGTCATCTCCAGTCCCAGTCATCTCCAGTGCTGTAGAGGCGTTCCCAGTCATCTCCACATGTGTCCCCTGACAGGGCGCCACTCCTAAGTATTCACCAGCCTCCATTACTAGCTGTCTGTCACTTTTTTGTTTCTGTGGAAATGGATGGGAGCAACCGATACAGCATTCGGACGGGTGGAAGTAAACTTGTTTTTGGCTGAGAAGCGGGGTAGAAGCCACTTTGGTACATTCCTCTTATTTTTATTGAGAATCTAATCATGCATATGCAAATCTAATCATGTATAAGCAGCTGTTCGCCACTTCCTATATCATTGTTGGAGCTATGGGGACTATCTACAAAGATTATACGGACAAACCTCTGGCAGACCCTAATCTGGATCACCATAAGCAAGGTTAAAAAACTGACAAACTGAAAACACTCCATCAGACATGCATCTGCACTCATAAAAACAAGGTATGCACTGCAATATAACACAAGCAACAACAGTCAAGGATTCGGTCTGGGCTGAAAAAAAGAAAAAAGAAAAACTACGCAGGCAGTGAAAGCCACTCCCCACATTAAATAAGGAAAAGGAGCCTCTTTGGTACCGAGTACTGTAAAGCTCCTTCACCGCGAATAGGAAAGGAAACATCAATGGGGATCAGGAGGGTTGCAGACTTGGCCTGAAACCGGCTCCAGATGAGAGTTGATAACAGTACTGGAAAGGGCACGTCTGGTATGGACAAGTTTAGCAGCAAAGTCCACAGAGTGCACATGGAGCTTGGAGGCAAGCTTCTTAACTCTTTGAGAATCGAGACCCAGGTCCTTGAATGGCTTCAGAGTGTGAGTGTTGTAGATCATGCCGTCCACACCCAAAAGGATGATGTGGAGAGTAACGGAGGCTCCTTGGAGAATGTTGCTAAGGTCTTTGTGCTGTTCCTTTGCGGCGTTCAGCTGGTTCTGAGGTCTGGTGTCCTCACAGTACTTGATCTCGACAAGGTGGATGTCACGTCGAGGTTTGCTGAGGTCTTTAGGTCGGTGCTGTCTGGGGTTGGTGGCTCTACTGGTGGCTGGCGGTGCTGCTGAGGTGCTCCCAGTCTCCCTCGATAGAACCCACCCCCCTGACCCACATTCTTTTCAATTGTTTGCGCGGTGGGGGGTTGCCTGGTGCGGGCACCTAAGTAAACCCCTCCTTATTTATGCTGGCTGTGTCATCACTACCAGCTACCAGCGGAGTCTTTTGTTTCTTTTCTCACCGACTTGGGAATGTTGTTTGACAAGCGCATGAACGTACACCATGCTGCGTCCCATGCATAGAGGCCTTTCAATGCAGCTATACGCAGAGTGAAAGGGTTTAGTATTGAGTAAGGGTTTCTGACAGGCCTCATGTGATGTTGTGGCTATCCAAGACATATGCGTTGTCAGCTGGCACGTATGGTCCAGTCAGGTTTGGTCTAAGTAATTTCTGGAGCATGACAATGTCTTCAGCAATCCTTGCAGGTCGCATACATGGCCTTTGTAAAGAGAGTTTTGATGATTAAATCTACTTTTGCAAACCGGTGTGTGCTTTGAGAATGCGCGCAGGAACCCTTGCAAATTTACTGGTTCCGACTGAGTCAGACCAGCTGCCAGAGTTTACAATACAATGGTTGAATCAAACAGGAACACTTAAAAAGTTGTTGAAAGCAGATATTCTTTTGGACATTCTGCTTTGAATTGTTGGACTAGACAGACGAAGGGTGCCTTTAGTGATTATTTGCAGAAAGACGCAATATTACTAAAAGTGGCCCTTTACGTTATAGGAAGCTGCACATTTCAAATTTGCGCATGAACTTGAGATTCAGGCATCAGGCAGTTTGGAGAGAGGCACATGGTCAAGACCTTTGCTCTTGTTAAAAAAATTCTGTGGCTTATCACGACTGGTTTGCTTCGCCTGGGAGACCGGTTTCTGATGTACATGCACCATTTGTTTTGCCGGTGTATTTGAAGATGGTTTTGAGCAAAAAAGGACATGGGTACTACGAGCAAGGGTAGAGGTCTAAGCACTAGCCAGCTATATCGGGAATCTGAAGATTTTGCATATCTAGCCTTTTGCTGCTACCTACATCCATGCAGACAAAGCAGGATCCTAGGGAGCCTGTCTTGCTGACAACTTTGAAGATCATGCTGCATGCTAAATTGTGCCTCTCAATGATCATATTTCTTATTTGTGTGTGTTGGCATCCAGAAAGGATGTGCAAGGCACTGTCTAGTTGAGGGCAGAGGTTTTAAACAGGGACATAGGACGCTGTCAGGTATGCGTTGCTAGCGGTTCCATTGGCAGCGCCAATTTTGATAGTCAGGTAGTATTCATGGTAGTTTGCTATGGTATTGGCATTTCCTAGTTTGTGTAGGGGGTGCATGTGTGCTTGTAAGGCGTCGTGGTAATTGGATAGGTACCAAAGCCTTGAGGTACTTGACTGGGCTGTGTTTGGGTGAGATTTTGTAAAAGTCGGTCTTTCATATTATTTTGCAAGCCAGTAGATGTTGTAGAAGGGATTTTCCTCAGGGCCAGCTGTTATGATGAAGGTATCCGCAACGTCAGAGTAGTTTGTGATTGATTTTGTAGCAAGAGCGTCAGCATATTATTTGCCTATAATACCTGCGTGGGATTTGGCTTTGTGGACATGAATGGGCGATGGTGAATGGTGGATTGCTTTGGCAATGGATTGGAGGACATCTCCCTGGGTGTGGTGGCGGTGGAGGTTTGGGTGTGAGAGCTATTTTTTAATTTGGTGCATTGAGGTTAGGCTATCTGTGGCTATATGGGAGTAGCCGTGAATGATTGCGGCTGCTATAGCTGCTAGCTTCGCACGTGAGGTGGTGGTATTGGTTATGCCTACGCCTCTAGGGTTCATGTAATGGGATGCATTTAAGCAAGGGTGGTATACACCTGATCCTGTGTCTTGCCCTTCTCGTGTTTTTTAGGACTGCCATCAGCGTAGGTCCAGTCCTGCCAATCTTGTACTTTATAGATCAAGTTTTGGCTAGAGCTGTGTTGGGTTGCTTCGTCAGAACTCTGAGGTGGATCCAGGGTACTATTTTTCATATAGAGGCCCTCGTTGGGTTTGATGAAGGTGATCGCTGGGTGATTTCTTTACTTTATTTAGGCCAGGAGTCTTTTCAGTGCTAAATGCAGAGGAATTGGGGCGTTTTAAATGTAATTGATTTCCCAATTTGCCTCAGGAATTCCTTTGGAAAGCTCTTTTAGCCAGTGGTTGTTGCAAGCATTGAGGCAGTTTCTGCCTTGAGTAATCCATATGGCAATGTTTGCATTTCCCAAGTGTGTTTTGGAAGGGGTGTCTGCATATTAGAGTTGGTCTGATGGTATGGAGCCCAAGAATTTACATGCACGGAGATCTATGGTAGAGCATTGCGTAGGGATTGGTGGTCATCCTTTTTTATTCCAGGAGGGAAGAAACATCAAGGTAGCTGTTGTCTCTGTGCTAAGTGCAGCAGAGTGAATTGTATGCCTTATTGCTTAGTACATGATGTTTTCATGGTAAGGGGGATGGCAGAAAGAGAAACCAGTGAACTTGGAGGAGAAGGCGTTGCAGTTTGCCACAAAGGCCTTATCTCTTGGGTGTTCACTCCAGTATTGAGGGAGTGTGGGGTCATGGTCAAGGGGGGATGCCATATTTTCTTTAGTGACCTTGTAGGGCGGTGATAATGTGGGGGGGAAGCATCCGTGAGCGATTTTTTAATCTTTGGCTTGCAGTATTTAGCAGTATTTTTGCGTGTAATGAGGCACACAAGATCCGACGCAAGACCCATGGGGGGCGGGTGAATGTTGTCATGCAAGCCGTCGTATTTAGCCTTTCAAAAAGCCCTGAGTAGAATGTTGAGACGTTCAGGGTTGAATATGCCTTTGCATTTCTTGTCTGCATTTTAATGCAAGCTACTGTGTCAGTGTACACTTCTGGAAGTACAGGGTCGTCTGAGGGAGATTTTGATGATGGCGTTTTACATATGTCCAGGGGAGATAGCAAACTCCCTACTACAAGGTTGAAACGAAACTGAAAGTTAATGAATAAAAGGGAGGCAAGAGAGGCAGGCTGGAGGCGATAACAGAAAGTAGGGGAGACAACCAGGGTGATGAGAAAAAGGGCAAAAAGTATACGAGAAGGTCAAGCATGGGAAAGAAAGAAGGAAGGAAAGCCTGCACACTTTAGTGCCCAAGTAGAAAAAACGAGGTTTAGGAAGACAGGGCTATTGAAGAGAGAAAAGGCAACGGGCCGATCTAGCTACCACCGCGAGGCACTCAACATGAAAAACTAGGGAAGCTAAGAGTTAGCCAGGATAAAAGCAGCTAAGCCGTTGCGATGACTGGTGCACCAAAACCAACTCCAACACAACCCAAAGAGAAGAGAGAGTTCCTCTACAGAAAACGCAGCTGCACCAACACGTCCTCTCAGCATTACGAGCTCATACTAGGGAGACACGAAAGGAGTACAGTGAACTAAAGGTTTAGATAACAAGAGTCGGGTTGTTCTACTAGGAGCCGAGGGCAAGGGGAAGCTGGCCAACCTATACCTTGATCAAGGCGGTAGACACGCTAGGCAGGGAGCTGCAGTGAAACAGCCAAGGAGCCGTTTGGCCTAGCATACACAAAGGGGTGAGCCTGGCCTAGGTCAGAGAAACTGGAGACACTACCTTGGCAGGCTGCAAAGTCTTTTAAGGGTGCGAGGAGAAGATCAACTGCCTTTGTTTCTACTACTGCGGGCTCTAAGCCTGTCATGGCTAGGGTGCTAAACATCAAACCCCTAGCTCTTAACATGGCAGTCAGGGCAGCTAGGCACACAACATACCACACTTCCTTCCTCACTGTTTGGCATGGCTGCTCTAGCAGCCACACATTCCGTGGTAGCAGCTGCACGGAAACTGGGAGGTTGTGTTGTATGGCTCGTCGGATGGCTGAAGCTCCTGTGCAAGTCCAAAAGACGTGCTCCCGCAGCTGTAGCGCCTGTGCAGCACGTGGCGATGCGGCTGAGTGTTGCCAGCCACAAGGGCAAGCTGTCCCCCGCTTCATGGGCCATCCGTGGCCCCCTGCTCCCATCACACCATGCTGGAGTAGGCGCCACCAAACTTCCTTCCAGTTATTCTCCCATGGGAGCCTCCATACTTGGCGTACTTGCGCTCGGAGCGCCTTTGTGATAGCCAGGGCTGTGGGGCGCGTTTCTTCTTGCGGCTGGGTGGGGGCGGCTAGGGTAATAGCTGACTGTGTGAATTGCTGCCAGGCTTCCATCCTAGCTGTTGGCTTGGCTGCATGAGGAAATTTGTCGCTGCACGCACTGTAAAAGTGTAGGAGCTGAGGTGGAGGAGCTAAGATTTTTGTCTTTGGTGCTTCATGAGATCAATGTGAGTGATCCAGTACTCGCAGCGCCCAGTGGCTACAATGTGTGCTTGAGGGTTGGTGGGCTGGATTTCAAAATTGGCTGTTGTCCCGAAGTTTGATGTCATAGGGCTGGTAGGAGTTTCTTTCTTGGTTGGTGGCGAGCAGTCATACTTCTTGACTGCAGGCCTTTTTTCTTGTAATATTGTAATCGTTCTTGGTTGGCTGAGAACCCTTTTTGAAGATCATTCAGGTTTGTGTCTGGTGTAGGTTGCGATAGGTTTGGTGCCGTGATATGCTCTTCGTGCATTTGAAGACTGCGTCCAAAACTTAGACAGATAGCGCCACCAATGGAGGTTTGCCAGTAGAACTCAAGGAAAAGTATCCAATCGTTTACCGACCGAACTACCCTGGACCAAATACATGCCTCTGCCAGACTCAGGCGTGACACTACTGGCTTTTTTTCAGGCTTCCACTCAGATGCCCCCCTGAGGCATAAGTAGCGATGGTACCCAACCATCCCATAAGAAAAGAAAAAAAACTACGCAGGCAGTGAAACCACTCCCCACATTAATTAAGGAATAAAAGCCACTTTGGTACCGAGTACCGTAAAGCTCCTCCACCGTGAAAAGGAAAGGAAATATCAATGGGGATCAGGAGGGTTGCAGGCTTGGCCTGAAACCGGCTCCTGATGAGAATTGATAACAGTACTGGAAAGGGTCAGGAATCTGGAGATTTTGCATGGTCATCCGTTCGTTTTTGCCTATATCTTTGGAGACAATGCATGATCCCAAGGAGCCTGTTTTGCTGATAGCCCAAAATATCATGCGTCATGCTAAGTTGTGTCTTTCGGTGATCATGTTCCTTATTTGCGTGTGTTGGCACCCAGAGAGGATGTGCAGGGCACTGTCTACTTGTGGGCAGAGGGGGCAAGTTTGGCTTGTTGAGAGTTTGAACAATACCGCATGTTTTTGATTGTATAGGGTGCCTGTTCTGTATTTCAGAATGATACATTTGGTCTTAAAGGGGACATCGGATGATGTTAGGTAAGCATTGCTAGTGGCTCCATTGGCAGTGCCGTCCTTTATGAGGGTCTGGTAGTACGCATGGTAGTTCGCTTCAGCTTTGGCATTTCCCGGTTTATGAAGAAGATGCATGTGTGCTTGAAGGGCGTCACGGTGGTTTGGTAGGTACCGAAGCTTTGGGGGAGGAGAATGTGCAATGTTTGTTGTGTAAGTATAAATATGGGTTTGTGTTTGGTTTTCTATGTCTTCTTTTGCAAGCCAGTGGATGTTGTGGAAGGGATTTCCCTCAGGGCCTGCTGTTCTGATGGAGGTGACAGCAATGTTGGCGTAGGTGGTGGCTGACCTTTGCAGCAAGGGCGTCGGCATGTTCGTTACCAATAATACCGGCATGAGACTTTACTTTGAAGAAGTGGATGGGCGATGGTGATTGGCGGATTGCTTTAGCAATAGATGGGAGGACATCTCCTTGGATGTGGTGGCGATGGACATTCGGGTGTGAGAGCTCTTTTATAATTTGGTGCAGTGATGTAAGGCTGTCAGTGGCTATATGTGAGTAGCCGTGTATGACTGCAGCTGCTATAGCTGCTAGCTCTGCCCGTGAGATGGTGTTGGTTATACCCAAGCCTTTTGGGTTTACATAGTGGGAAAGCGTTAAGTGAGGGCGGTATACACCTGATCCGGTGTCTTGCCCTACTTCATTCTTTTGGAGGCTGCCATCAGTGTAGGTCCAATCCCGCCAATCTTTTACCTTACGGGTTAGGTTTTGGCTGGAGCTGTTTTGGGTTGCTTTGTCGGTATTACAATTCTGAGGTTGGTCAGTGCTAATCAGGGTACTTGTTTTATCTGGGCCTTCTGAGGCTTGAGGGTGGTTATTGGGTAGCTTATTAAATTTGTAGTCCTGAGTGTTGTCCGGAACCTAAGGCTGTTTGGTAGGGATGGTTATGTATGTTTTGAATTTCCCACTTTGCCTCAGGGATTTCTTTGGCAAGTTCTTTTAGCCAGTCTTTGTTGTGAGCATCGAGGCAGACCCTGTCCTTGGTGTTCCATATGGCAATGATCTTCAATTCCCAGGAGTGCTTGGAAAGTGGTATTTGTAGTTTTTTCAGAAGGGCACTTTCGCATATTGGAGTTGGTCTGATGGGATGGTGCCCAGGAATTTTTATATGTGTGGGTATTTGCGGCAGAGTGATGCATAGGGATTTGTGTTAATTATTAATTCCAGGAAGGGAGCAGCATGAGTGTTGCTGTTTCCTCTGTGCTGAAAGCAGCAGAGTAGATGGCGTGTCTTGTTGCTAAGAGCATGGTGTTTTCATGGTAAATAGGATGGCAGATGGAGAACCCAGAAAATCGGGAGGAGAAGGTGTTGGTATTTGCCCTAAACACTTTGTCCCTTGGGTGCTCACTCCAGTAATGGGGGGATTCGGGGTCATAGTCAGGGGGGATGCCATTTTTTCTTTAGTGACCACCACTTTTGAAAGGCGGCGGTGATGTGGGAGGGGAGTATCCGTGCGAAAGAGTCTTTGATTTTTTGTTCGTATGTTTAGAGGCAGAGGTGTCTTTACGTGCAATGAGGCCTACAAGTTCTGATGCAAAGCTAATGGGAGGAGGTTGGACGTGATTGTGTAGACCGCTGAATTTTGCCCTGTCAAAGGCCTTTCGTAGTATGTTAAGGCACTCGGGAGTAAGCATACCTTTACACTTTCCGTCGACATTGTAAATACAGGCTACTGTGTCAGTGTACACTTCAGAAATCATAGTGTCATCTGGGGAGGATAGGGTTCTCTTGATACTCCATGAGATCAATGGTTGTGATCCAGTACTCACAATGCCATGTGGCCGTGATGTCAGCCTGTGGGTTGGTGGGTAATATGTCAAAGCTATCTTTGTTTCGAAGATTGACATTGTAGGGTTGGTTCTTGTTGCCCTCTTGGATGGCAGAGAACCCTTGTTTTCGAAAATCGTTTTGGTGTTCATCTGGTGCAGGCTGAGATAAGTTTGGTGCGGCGATATGCTCTTCAAACTTATTGAGGCTCTGCTTGAAGCTTTCACACGTGTTTTGTAGTTCTTCTGGCTCCCAGGTTGGGTTTCATGAGACTTCCACAAGCTCTCTTTTCTGAAAGTGGATACGGCTTTCCTTTTCATTTTAATTCAGATTGATACAGGCAGGGCAGGCCCATGAATTATTGGCATCAATAGCTTCCCTTTCAATGGCGTTGCAGCAGCTTGTTTGTACAAGCATTGCCAGTGGTAGGTACGGTTGCAGACGTCACAGATGTACATGTCTTTAAAAGGTGGGGAGAGGTCTGGAGACTCAAGTCCTAGAAGGTAGGAGCAAATCTCGCAACTTGCGCACTTAATTTGGCTCCGGGCAATAGTCTTACTGGATTTGGGCACTAGTCCAACTGATTTAAAGAGGGGTAGGGCCCATCTTTCAATATTCATGGGGGCATAGTAAGTGTGGTATTGTTTCTGTCTTTGGGGTGTATCATCTGTCTCTTTTCTTGGGGTGGAAGAACCTCCAATTATCTAAGTGCAGGAAGTCCATATCATCATAGTAGAGTGTGTTGATGGCCTCTGTGGGTGTCATTGAAAAAGCCTTGTCCTTCTTGTATGTCCAGAGTTCTTGTTAAATATGCGTGGTGCGCAGGGGGGTCAGGTTTAGGCTAGGAAGGTTATGGGGTATATCGAGGACTTCACGTTTTCTTTTCCTTTGGGTTCTACGCTGTGATGATAGTGCTGGGTGGTGTGCAATCTCAAAGGTTGGGTTATTGTGTATCTGGTAAGTTATCGGGTTGATGATATTGATATGCTGAGTGGGAGGAGTGATTATTTGTGTGAACGCTTGTGTCGCAAGATGGTTGTGGCTAGTGATTTGTGAGCATGTGGTGCGTTTGTTTGGCTGACTGCTCGTAGGTTGTAGTTCAGTAGGCTAAATTACTATTTGTGAGTTTAAAGCAACAGTGTCTATGATTTGAGTCAGGGGCGTATGTTGCTGAACTTCTGTTTGGCTGCGTGTCCTCTTTCTGGTACCGGGGAGGACATCTTGTGTATGCCGTGCACGCTTTGCTTGTTGGACTTCGGAGAGAGTGGCCAGTTGGTTAGTGGGTGAAGGCTCAGACAGGCAGGTAATAGCTGTAGTTTGTGGCAGTGGTATTGGCGATGTGCTTATAGAGTTGTGGTTGGATACCCTTTGTGAGTAGCGTTGTGAGCGTGGGGGTTCCGTTCGTGGTGAAGGTGGATGCCCTTCCACCGTTGTGGCGAGGGAGTGTTGTGTTTGGGGGAGCTCAGTGCGGGATATGTTGCCATGTGCTGTGCGTTTCCTGGGTCGAGCATTGGATTGTGTATTGGGGGGTAGTTTCTTCTAAAAATGAAGGTGTAGATACGTTAGCACGACCTTGAATTTCTGTTCGAGGTTCGGTTCGGTTCACAGAGGAACAGCATCTATAGCACTATATCAACACTGCATTTCCAGCTGCTGCCCTGCACTTGAACACTAGACGCCACCAACATGTTTGTAGTTTTGAAGCACAGACTCAGTTTTAAGTGATTTTGACTCAGCAGACCACAGGCCACTTCTTTGCCGCTTCTCGTGCCAGCGTTCATTACCACACATTGATCTACGGCTTCCAGGCCAGATTGTGAGGAGAGGGAAAGGAAAACATATGGTTTGGAGGA